>Ga0315326_10001289_pt1 | contig 12918 bp, 12 predicted proteins | sample M180m32315metaG_FD_203457 | JGI IMG/M metagenome (GOLD analysis project Ga0315326, IMG submission 203457) | Ammonia-oxidizing marine archaeal communities from Monterey Bay, California, United States - M1 80m 32315 | ecosystem: Environmental > Aquatic > Marine > Coastal | place: USA: California... | reverse complement strand
CCGCTTCAGGTGTTTCGGGTGAAGATTATAGTCGCAATGGGTATGTTACCCTTTTAAGGTAGTTGAAACAAGCTATTTGTTCCTTCAATGTAGTTTAGAATTTCTTCCGCTCCAATTCTGTGAGAAGAAGAGGTGTAAAATGTTTTAGGTAATGTCTCCCAGTCTTGCAGTAAACGATTTTTATATACCTCCATATTCTTACTGAAATTATTATCTGTCAACTTGTCTATTTTTGTGAAAACAACGGCAAATGGAATTTGGTTAACGGCTAACCATTCCATAAATTCTAAATCTATTTTTTGTGGACTGTGTCTTGAATCAATTAAGACAAATAGACTCATTAGGTTTATTCTGCCTAGTAGATAGGAATTTGTAAAACCAACCCATTTGTCTTTATCTTTTTTTGAGACTTTCGCGAAACCGTATCCCGGTAGGTCAACCATAAACCATTCTTCATTAATCGTAAAGTGATTAATAAGTTGCGTTTTTCCAGGCCGGCTAGAAATTTTGGCCAACGCCTTTTTGTTGGTCATCATATTGATTAATGAAGATTTCCCAACGTTAGACCTTCCTATAAAAGCGTATTCCGGTTTGTCTGGTTTAGGGCATTTGTCAGCCTCTGCACTGCTTTTTAGAAATGTGGCGGTGGTTATTTTCATTTAAACATCCTATATAAATAAGCAAGAAGATAGTAATCGATTAAGGGTGTTGTTTGTTTAGCCAGGTATTATATAGGGTATTGAATTCCTGAGGCTGCTCCATCATCGGTGCGTGGCCACATTCGTCTATCCAAAATAAATCTGCTTTTGGTAGAAGTTCTTTAAATTCTTCAGCTACTTCAGGAGGGGTAATTGTGTCATTTTTCCCCCAAATTAAACATACCGGAATGTTTAACGCAGGTAAATCTTTTGCAACGTTGTGTCTTATTGCTGATTTAGCGAGCGCTAAAGTTCGTAGCGCACTTGCTCTGTCATTTACAATCTCATAACACTCATCAACTAATTCTTTCGTGGCATGTTTTGGGTCAAAAAATGTTAGCCCAACTTTCTCTTTAATATATTCGTAATCTTCTCTTCTTGGGAACGATCCGCCCATGGCGTTTTCATATAACCCAGAGCTACCCGTAAGAGTCAAAGAGTTTACGGAGCTTAAGTGCTTCGTAGTGTAAACCAAACCAACATGACCCCCTAAGGAGTTACCCAGTAGATTGACTTTTTCATACCCTTTAAATTCAATAAAGTCACGAATAAATTTCGTTAAATTTTTAACATTTGTGTTAATTACGGGAAGTTCATAAATCGGCATCATTGGAATAACAACCGTATAGTTTGAGCAGAAATGTTCAACAACATCTTTGAAATTACTTAGCGCACCAAACAATCCGTGAAGTACGACAATCACTGGTCCTGTGCCTTTCTCTAGGTATTTAAACCCTCCTTCTTCTTTGATTTTTAATTCCATTAACTAACTAACAAGTGCGCCAAATTTAGTTAAAAAAGTATTATGAAAATACGCATTAGGGTGAACTGACTTTGAACAGGCACTTGTTTAAAACGAAGTTAATAACTCCCACTTTTTTCTATTTCTTATTTATACTAACTATTCCTTTCTGCTGCTCGTTTTACAGGGTTTTCTGAAACCTTTAAAATCATCATTCGTTAAAAAGTTTTCAACAAAGTGGTATAAAGTGGTAAAGAGTGGTAAATCGTGTCATATTCTTTTTACTTTTACCCTCAACTATTAAGTGAATGATAAACCTACTGGGCGAATACGACTGTAAGATTGATAGCAAAGGGCGATTCATGTTTCCTGCTGGCTTAAAAAAGCAGCTGGGTACAGAGGCTGAAAAAGGTTTCGTTGTGAATCGAAATCTCCATGCTGATTGTCTTGTTGTGTATCCTATTGACGAGTGGGAGAAATTAAATCGTGGTCTTCGAAAATTGAATCGATTGATTAAGAAGAACGATGATTTTGTGAGGCGTGTCATGGGTGGTGCGACTCCAGTTTCTCTTGACGGTGTCGGTCGCTTTTTAGTACCGAAGCCATTGGCTTCGAGCGCAGAAATTGAAAAGGAAGTTGCTGTGGTTGGTAGTGGGGGTGTTATCGAGATTTGGAACAAATCCAAACGCACCAATGCGATGAGTGAAGATTTAGATATCGAAGCTTTAGCGGAGGAGGTTATGGGTGATGTTTCATTTGGAGATGAGTAGCACAGGATATCATTTACCCGTTCTTTTACATGATTGTATAAATGGTTTGTTGATTGATTCTTCTGGAATCTATGTTGATGTTACTTTTGGAGGCGGAGGTCATTCTCGAGCGATTCTCGAAAAACTAATTTCGGGTCGTTTGATTGCTTTTGATCAAGACGTTGATGCGTTGCAGAATGTCCCAGAAGACGATAAATTCACTTTAGTTCCACAAAACTTTAAGTACTTGAAAAACAACCTGCGTTTGTTGGGTTGTAAACAAGTTAATGGTGTTCTTGGAGATTTAGGTGTTTCTTCTCATCAGTTTGATATTCCAGATAGAGGTTTTTCAATTCGGTTTGATGCTGATTTGGATATGCGAATGGATCAGCGGTCGAAGTTGACCGCATCAATAATCTTGAATGAGTATTCGGAAGATGATTTGTATCGAATATTTCGATCTTACGGGGAGATAAGGAGTTTGGGTCGCTTGGTTGCAACCATCTTGAGCGCAAGGTCTGCTGAGAATATTAAGACAGTGTTTCAGTTTAAAGAAATGATTTCCGATTGTATTGATAAGAGGAAGCCTTCTCAGTATTTAGCACAGGTTTTTCAAGCACTCCGTATTGAAGTGAATGACGAGATGAATGTTTTGCGAGAGTTTTTAAAGCAAAGTGCCGATGTGTTAAAGCCAGGAGGAAGGTTGGTGATAATGTCATATCACTCTTTGGAAGACAGATTGGTAAAAAACTTCATCAAGTCAGGGAATTTTGAAGGAAAGGTTGAGCAAGACTTTTTCGGAAATGTTATAAAGCCATTTAAAGCAATAAATAATAAGGTAATCACTCCTTCGAATGAGGAGCTGAAAGAAAATAATCGCGCTCGCAGCGCAAAATTAAGAATAGCAGAAAAGCTATGATGAGAGTAGTGAAAAATAAGTCAGGAACAAGAAAAGGTAAGAAGCAGAATTTCTTTAAGTCTTTAGTTGGCCTTGTTAATGGTAACGCTTTGGCTCGTGAGGAGTTTGTAGTTCATTTACCTTACTTGATGTTTTTATCACTCATTGCATTAGTTTATATCGTGAATGGGTATTGGGCGGAAAGTGCCGTTCGGAATATTAATAGCTCCTCGATTGAGCTGAAGGAGATGCGCTCAGAGTATATAACAACGAAATCAGATTTGATGTATATCAGTAAGCAATCCAAAATTGCCGGAATTGTTGAAGAAAGAGAACTGGGATTGAAGGAATCTTACACTCCACCTAAAAAAATTGTTGTCAAATCAAGAGAATATTTAGAAGTCGAGTAACGCAAAATGGAAGAAAAGAAAGATATATTATGGCGTGTATACCTGGTGTACTTCTTTATGTGTCTTTTCGGGGCGGCTATTGTTGGGAGAATTGTCTTTATTCAATTTGTTGAGGGCGATAAATGGATATCTAAGGCTGAAAATACCACCACTAAGCTAAAAGATATTGAGGCTGTTCGGGGAAATATCTATGCTGAAGATGGTAGTTTGTTGGCAACTTCTATTCCAATTTACGAAGTTCGATTCGATCCTAATTGCGATGCACTTAAAGATTTAACTTGGGATGAAAACATCGATTCACTTTGTATAAGTCTCTCAATATTATTTGATGATAAAACTGCGACAGAGTACAAGAGAGATCTAATCGGAGCTAAAGAAAATGGTGCACGCTATCATTTAATTAAGAGAAATGTAAAGTATACGCAACTAAAAAAGATGCGTGAGTTCCCAATTTTTAAAAGAGGAAGGTATAAAGGTGGTTTTATTTTTATGCAACAGAATAAACGCCAAAAACCATTCAGACAATTAGCAGCGAGAACGATAGGTTATGATAGAGATGGTTTAAAGCCTGTTGGTCTAGAGGGGGCGTATCGAACAGAGTTAAAAGGTATTGAAGGTAAGAGGTTGATGCAAAAAATTGGAGGCGGTGTTTGGATGCCTCTAAATGCTGATAATGAAATAGAGCCACAAGATGGTAGTGATATTGTTACCACAATTGATGTAAATATTCAGGATGTTGCACATCGCGCATTATTGGAACAGTTGGAATTGCATAATGCTGACCACGGTTGCGTGGTGATGATGGAAGTTTCGACTGGTGAAATAAAAGCTATTGCCAATTTATCTCGAGGAAAAGATGGGGATTATTACGAACAATATAATTATGCTATAGGGGAAAGTACTGAGCCTGGTTCTACGTTTAAGTTAGCTTCGGTAATCGCTGCACTTGAAGAAGGTCTCGTTAATGTCACTGATAGTGTAGATACTGGTAACGGAAGATACAAGTTCTATGATCAGGTAATGACAGATTCTAAGTATGGTGGTCATGGAAAAATGACGTTCGGTGAAGCTTTGGTTGTGTCATCTAATATTGGGATATCGAAAGTTATTAATGATGCGTACGCGAAAAATCCTCAGGCTTTTGTGGATAGATTATATAAAATGAATCTTCAGCAATCTCTCGATGTTGAAATAGCAGGAGAGGGTAAGCCATTAATAAAAAGCACTAAGGATAAATCTTGGTCCGGTGTTACGCTGCCTTGGATGTCGATTGGTTACGAAGTGCAAATGACACCACTTCAAATCTTAACTTTTTATAATGCCATAGCAAATAACGGTAGAATGGTGCAGCCGAAGTTTGTGAATGAAGTTCAGGTTCGTGGAAAGACTATTCGTAAGATTAAAACCCAGGTAATTAATGAGTCGATTTGTTCAAAGTCAACTATCGAAAAGATAAAACCCCTGCTTGAAGAGGTTGTAGAAAACGGTACAGCAAGAAACTTGAAGAACGCACATTTTAAAATCGCGGGAAAAACAGGTACTGTTCAAATTGCTAACGATAAATATGGTTATAAGTATGATTCTAAGGTAAGTCATCAAGCATCTTTTGTAGGCTATTTTCCTGCTGAATCGCCAAAATATTCCTGTATAGTGGTGGTAAACGCTCCGTCTAACAATGTTTACTACGGAAACTTAGTTGCAGGACCAATCTTTAAAGAAATTGCGGATAAAGTTTATGCTAATAGCGTTGAAATTCATGAGGAATTGCAACAACAAGAATTGATGGCAAATAACACAATACCTGTATCTAAAAACGGTAGTCAAAAGGATTTGGTTAAAGTATTCAAGAAGCTAGCTGTGCCAACTGATGTGCAGTCATTAGACAATCAATGGGCAATTACTAGAACTGGGGATGAGTCGGTAGAAATTCAAGTTAGAAAGGTGATTACAGGGTTGGTCCCGAATGTTGTTGGAATGGCCGCTACTGATGCTATTTTTCTTCTAGAAAACGCTGGGCTTGGTGTCAAAATAGATGGAAAAGGAACAATAAAATCGCAGTCAATAAAACCAGGATTAAGAGTTGGGATTGGCGATCAAATAACGCTCGAATTGTCTTAATGAAGCTGTTAAAGGACATATTATATAAAGCAGGTATTGACGAGGTTGTCGGCTCTACTAATGTAGCTATCGAAAAAATTTGTTTTGATTCTAGAGCCATAACAAAGCTAAGTCTATTTGTTGCAGTTCCTGGGACGCAAGTTGATGGTCACAATTTTATTAATCAAGCGATAGAGGATGGTTCCGTTGCAATAGTTTGTGAAAAGTTACCGCGAAATTTAAATAGTAAAATCACTTATGTAAAAGTTGAGGATTGCAGCAAAGCTCTTGGATTTATAGCATCTAATTTTTATGAGAATCCTTCAGAAGAAATTAAGTTAGTAGGTGTTACAGGTACTAATGGAAAAACAACAACAGCAACGTTATTGTATGATTTGTTTAAATCATTAGGGTATAAGGTTGGTTTACTTTCAACCGTTCGAAACCTAATTGGCAATGAGGAAATTCCTGCTAGCCATACAACACCTGATGCATTGCAGTTAAATGCGCTGTTGCGGGAGATGGTTGGTAAGGGTTGTACTTATTGTTTCATGGAAGTCAGTAGCCATTCCATCGATCAACATAGAATTGCGGGGTTAGATTTCGATGGCGCAGTATTTACAAACATTACCCATGACCACCTAGACTATCACAAAACATTTGATGGATACATTAATGCCAAGAAGGCATTTTTTGATGGCCTAAATGAAGAGGCTTTCGCGTTGATTAATGCAGACGATGTGCACGGAAACGTAATGGTTCAAAATTGCAGAGCCAAGAAGAGCACTTACGCTTTAAAATCAATGGCAGACTTTAAATGCCGCATCATTGAAAATCAGTTCGATGGTTTGGTCTTAAGTATCCATAATAATGAAGTTTGGACTAAGCTTATAGGTTCATTTAACGCATACAATTTATTGACTATTTACGCAGTTTCTATTTTGTTAGGAGAAGATAAAATGGATGCGCTAACTTCTTTAAGTAAGTTGGTTTCTGTCGAAGGTCGTTTCGAGTATTTCAAAACGGAAAATAACATCACTGGAATTGTGGACTATGCCCATACTCCGGATGCATTAAAAAATGTTCTGAAAACGATTAACGATATCCGCACAGGAAATGAGCAAGTTATTGCAGTTGTCGGATGCGGTGGGGATAGGGACGCAGATAAACGTCCGAAAATGGCGGGTATAGCTTGTGAATTGGCAACAAAAGTTGTGTTTACGTCAGACAATCCTAGAACAGAAAATCCATCTACAATTATTGAAGATATGCATAAAGGCGTTGCACCTCAATATTTCAAAAAAACCTTGTCAATTACAGATAGAAAGGAAGCTATAAAGGCTGCAAGTGCTATGGCGACAGAAGGTGACATAATTCTTATTGCAGGAAAAGGACATGAAAAATATCAAGAGATAAATGGGAAAAAAACGCCATTCGATGATATGGAAACTTTAATACAAATGCTTCAAATAGTTACTGGCTAATGTTATATCACTTGTTTCAATATCTTCAAGAAATGAACGTGCCCGGTGCAGGTGTATTCGGCTATATTTCTTTTAGGGCAGCCATGGCTGCCGTGGTTTCACTCGTTATTAGTTTGTTGTTTGGCAAAAGAATAATTGCCTTTCTGCTTAAAAAACAAGTTGGAGAAACCGTTAGAGATTTAGGGTTAGAGGGTCAAATTGAGAAGCAGGGAACACCAACAATGGGTGGCCTAATCATCATCGCAGCGATTGTAATTCCAACATTGTTGTTCGCTAGACTCGATAATGTCTATATCATTTTACTGCTCATTACTACTCTTTGGTTAGGTGCAATTGGCTTCACTGATGACTACATCAAAGTGTTTAAAAAGAATAAAGAAGGGTTAGCTGGCCGATTCAAAATTGTTGGACAGGTTGGTATAGGTTTAATTGTTGGGTTTACTGTTTATTTCCATCCTGCGATCAAAACACGTGTTGAAATTCCATTGGAAGTTGTTACTCAAGTTGACGCTTCATTAGTAAGTGTAATAGTAAATGATGATGGGAACACAACTTATTTGTTAGATAGAAAGTCACCAAATACAACTATACCTTTTGTGAAGAACAATGAGTTCAATTACTCTTCAGTTCTCGGTTTGATTAGTAATGATTTAAGAAGTTACACATGGATAATTTATGTGCTTGCTGTAATATTTATTATAACAGCCGTATCGAATGGGGCAAACTTGACAGATGGAATTGATGGATTAGCGACAGGCACTTCTGCGATTATTATGTTAACAATTGGGGTGTTTGTTTATTTATCTGGTAATGTAATGTTTTCTGATTATTTGGACATCATGTATATCCCAAATATAGGAGAGCTAACCGTCTTTGTAGCTGCATTTATTGGAGCTTGCATAGGCTTCTTATGGTACAATTCATATCCGGCTCAAATTTTTATGGGTGACACCGGAAGCCTTGCTATTGGTGGAATTATTGCAACGCTTGCAATTCTAGTAAGAAAAGAGCTGCTGATACCTGTTTTATGCGGGGTTTTCTTTATTGAAACTATTTCTGTGATGATGCAAGTAGGGTATTTTAAGTACACCAAAAAGAAACTAGGTGAAGGGAAACGAATTTTCTTAATGGCTCCATTACACCATCATTATCAGAAAAAAGGATTGCATGAATCAAAAATTGTTTCACGGTTTTGGATTGTTGGTATTATGCTAGCAATTATAACTGTTGTAACGCTTAAGTTGAGATAATGTAATGAAAAACTTAGTTGTTCTCGGTGGTGGAGAAAGCGGCATAGGGGCAGCTATTTTAGGGTTAAAAAAAGGGTATAAAGTATTTGTTTCTGACAAAGGCAGAATCAAAGAAAAGTATAAAAAAGTTCTTTCAAATCTCGCCCTTGAATGGGAAGAAAAGCAGCATTCTGAGGATTTAATATTTCAAGCAGATGTGGTTGTTAAAAGTCCAGGAATACCAGATACAGTTCTGCTGGTAGAACAGTTAATTGAAAAAGGTATTGAAGTTATTTCTGAGATTGAATTTGCAGGCAGATTTACCGAGGCTAAAATGATTTGCGTAACGGGAAGCAATGGCAAAACAACAACAGCACTCTTATTGTACCATATTCTTAAGAATGGAGGATTAAATGTTGGGTTGGCCGGTAATGTCGGAAAAAGTCTAGCGCTGCAAGTTGCAGAAGACAATTTTGATTTTTATGTGGTTGAGTTGAGTAGTTTTCAGTTAGACGGGATGTTTCATTTTAAAGCGGACATCGCTATATTAATGAATATTACGCCAGATCATCTCGATAGGTACGATTATGAAATGCAGAAATATATCGATTCTAAATTTCGAATTATTCAAAACCAAGCTTCTACAGATTACTTCATCTATTGTCTAGATGATGAAAATATCGCTAAAGAAGTATCCAAAAGAGATTTCAAATCACAGCTTATACCATTCACGATAGAACAAGATTTAAACGAGTTACAAGGAGCATATATAAAAAACGAACAATTATTAATTAACTACAAAAACCAGGAATTAAATATGTCAATATATAAACTAGCATTAGAAGGCAAACACAACATCTACAACTCTATGGCCTCGGGAGTTGCGTCTAGCATTTTAGAACTGCGAAAGGATGTTGTTAGAGATAGTCTTACCGATTTTCAAAATGTAGAACATCGAATGGAGAAAGTGGTAAGCGTTCACGGAATCGACTTTGTTAATGACTCCAAAGCAACTAATATTAACTCTGCTTGGTACGCATTGGAAACCATGCCAGCTGGAGTAGTTTGGATTGTTGGCGGTGTCGATAAAGGAAACGATTACTCTATCTTAAAAGATGTAGTTAAAGAAAAAGTAACAGCAATTGTTTGTTTAGGGAAGGATAATACCAAAATTAGAGAGGCGTTTAAAGATAGCGGTGTTTCTATTGCCGAAACGGTTTCTATGGAGGGCGCAGTCAAGTTTGCCTACCAGTTAGGTAAAAAAGGAGATACTGTTTTGTTAAGTCCTGCATGCGCCAGTTTCGATTTGTTTGAAGATTACGAAGATAGAGGACGGCAATTTAAAGAACAGGTAAGAGGCTTGTAGAATTCGATAATTGAACATTAGGTGTTAAAAAGTATTTTTAGAGTAACGGTGATTATATTAGAATGCTTCGTAATATTACAATTACAATAGATGAATTAGTTAATTAAAACAAATGGATATGAACACAAATGTTAAAAGTAGCGAAGTTTCTAAAAAAAGTTTGGCTGATAAATTAGTTGAGTCAAGACAATCGAATGTAGACGAATTTGGTGGTATAGAGCATAGATTAGAGTTAATCTCAAACGTTAAAAGTGTAGATTATGTAAATGATTCTAAAGCCACAGATGTTAACTCTACATGGTATTCTTTAGAATGCATGGATAAGCCTGTTGTATGGATTGTTGGGCTTTCTGATTTGGAAACTGATTACATGATTTTTAATGATTTGGTAAATCAAAACGTAAAGGCAATTGTTTGTTTGGGTAAAAACATTAATGGAGCGTTAAATTCCTTAATTGAAAGAGTGGATTGCTTTTCAGAAGCTTCTTCGGTTTCGGAAGCAGTGCAAATTTCTAGTTCGCTTTCAACCGAAGGTGATGTGGTGCTATTCTCGCCTGCTTGTTCAAGTTTTCACTTGTATCAAAATTATAAAGATAGAGGTGAGCAGTTTAGAAAATCTGTTTTAGAGTTGTCTCAGAAGTAATTATTGCTCAAACAATGCTCCCATAGTTAAATAACATTTTTTAGGCAAAAGCATGTTTAAATTGAAGTAGTAGCGCATTGAATAATATTCTAAAATATACTAAAGGTGATCGAGCGATTTGGCTTGTAGTACTGTTTTTGTCTATTATTTCAACCCTAGTAGTTTATACCTCTATTACCTCTTTGGCTTATCGTCATCATGATGGTAATACTTTTTATTATCTATTTCGTCATACTACATTCCTTATAATAGGGCTTGGTATTATGTATGGAATCCATAGAATTAAATACAGTTATTTTTCCCGAGTAGCGCAACTTGCATTATATATTTCAGTACCGTTATTGCTACTTACACTATTAATAGGTTCTAATTTGAATAATGCAAGCCGTTGGTTAGTGATTCCGGTTATTAATCAGTCATTCCAAACTTCCGATTTAGCAAAACTGTCACTGATAATGTATGTAGCGAGAATACTTTCCATTAGGCAAGATGTAATCAAGGATTTTAAGAAGGCATTTGTTCCAATAGTTTTACCAATTTTCGCAGTTTGTGGGTTGATATTTCCTGCTAACTTTTCCACTGCAGCTGTTCTTTTTACTGTTTGTTTGGTGTTGATGTTTATTGGTAGAATTAGTTTAAAACATATTGGCGCCATGATAGGTTCAGGAATCGTGGCAATTGGGTTAGCATTTTTATTAGCGATGTCAGTACCGGGATTGTTGCCAAGAATTGATACATGGATTGCAAGAATTGAAAATTTCTCTAGTGCAGATAGTAAAGGAAATTATCAAGCCGAACAGTCTAAAATTGCAGTGGCTGCAGGTGGAATAACAGGAAAAGGTCCTGGTAAAAGTACGCAAAGAAATTTCTTGCCACATCCTTATTCCGACTTTATTTATGCTATAGTTTTAGAGGAGTATGGTTTGATAGGGGGTGTTACTGTTCTGATGCTATACCTTATTTTATTGTATCGAGCAGTACGTATTGTTGTTAAGAGCCCCAAAGCATTTGGGGCGTTATTAGCTGTTGGGATAGCATTTATGCTTGTTTTTCAAGCCATGATTAACATGGCTGTTGCAGTTAATCTATTTCCTGTTACCGGCCAGCCATTGCCAATGGTTAGTATGGGAGGTACGTCAATTTGGTTTACCTGTATTGCAATTGGAATTATCCTCAGTGTAAGTAGGGGGGTCGAACATGAATCAACCTTAAATAGGATGGCTCATGCAAAAATATAGAGTTATCATTAGTGGTGGCGGTACAGGTGGTCACATATTTCCTGCAATTGCTATCGCAAATGCTTTAAAAGCATTAAGCCCAAACATTGAAATACTGTTTATCGGTGCTGAAGGCAGAATGGAAATGGAAAAAGTTCCTGCCGCAGGTTATAATATTAAAGGTTTATGGATAAGTGGTTTGCAGCGAAGTTTATCGCTTAAGAACTTGAGTTTTCCATTCAAACTTATTAGTAGCCTATTTAAGGCAAAAAAAATATTAAAGCAGTTTAAGCCTGATGTTGCTGTTGGAGTTGGGGGTTATGCTAGCGGACCAATGTTACACGTAGCTGCTAAATCTGGAATACCAGCACTCCTTCAAGAGCAAAATTCTTACCCTGGAATTACTAATAAGTTGTTAGCAAATAAGGTGCAAAAAATTTGTGTTGCCTATGATGGTATGGAACGCTTCTTTCCAAAAGAAAAAATCATGTTAACAGGCAACCCTGTTCGAAAAGATATCAGAAATTTGGATGGAAAAAAGGCCAGGGGAGTCGAATATTTCAAGATTGATCCTGACAAAAAAACACTTTTAATAATTGGTGGAAGCTTGGGCGCTCGAACAATCAACCTGGCAATTGAAGCTAGTTTAAATATATATGCTGAAAATGACATTCAAGTCATATGGCAAACAGGAAAGACATATTTCGAGAAGGCCAAGACGGCATGTGTCAAATATGCTGATAAGGGAATTTATGCTCACGAGTTTATCTCAAAAATGGATTATGCTTATGCAGTGGCAGATTTTGTTGTTTCAAGATCAGGAGCTATTTCGGTGTCGGAATTGTGTTTGGTAAAAAGGCCTGTAATCCTTATTCCGTCGCCTAATGTAGCAGAAGACCATCAGACTAAAAACGCGATGGCCCTAGTAGTTCATAACGCTGCGTTGTTAGTAAAAGACTTTGAAGCTGTTGATAAACTTGGAAATGAAGTACTAAACTTATCCAATAATATAGAATTGCAAGAAAAATTGAAGCAAAATATAGCGCAGCTTGGCAAAGCTGATGCTGCTGAAGTTATTGCAAACGAAGTAATTTCTTTGATTGGAAAATGAGCTTGGAAAAAATACATAAAGTATATTTCATAGGTGTCGGAGGCATTGGCATGAGTGCCTTAGCGCGCTATTTTAACGCTATCGGGAAAGAGGTTTTAGGGTATGACAAAACTGAAACCATTCTTACCAATCAATTAGAGAAAGAAGGAGTTAATATTCATTACACAGATTCTCCTTCGCTAATTCCTTCAGAGATTGATTTAGTTGTCTATACACCTGCTGTTCCTCAAGACTTAAAAGAATACAAGCATTGTTGGGACAAAGGGTATGTGAT
>Ga0315326_10001280_pt1 | contig 12951 bp, 8 predicted proteins | sample M180m32315metaG_FD_203457 | JGI IMG/M metagenome (GOLD analysis project Ga0315326, IMG submission 203457) | Ammonia-oxidizing marine archaeal communities from Monterey Bay, California, United States - M1 80m 32315 | ecosystem: Environmental > Aquatic > Marine > Coastal | place: USA: California... | reverse complement strand
TTAAAATATTCCAAACCACATCCCCTTCAGAAGCTACAAAGTCTTTTGCCAATATTTCAAGGGCCGGGGTCTGGCTAAGCCATGGAGTCCCCGGATTACGTCCTTCAGCTTTTAAACGCTCGGCCCATTGCTGATTCTCAAACTCGCCCTCGTCTTCTCCCCCATCTGACTGATCTATCGGATAAGAAGCTTTTTCCTCTCCAGGTATACGATGACACCATGAAGAAATTTCCTTTGGCAAGTCGGAAGCCACTGGGACTGCTAATGCTCGTTTCCTTGCATCATGATCCTTATAGTTAGGCATGCAGTCACTCGGAGAATGAATGATCGTGACTCCAGATTTCCTGAGGGATTTTATAACTTCATTCAATCGAGGAGCAAACTCATTAACTCTGCGCACGGCAGTGATCGAATGGTGAGAGTCCCACATATCACAAATGACAATAGCCACTTCACTAGGCTTCCATTCGACCTTTTGCCAACTATGAACAGAACGGACACTATTTCTTAAAGTAAGATTCAAAGTTTCTGCGTTAAGGTTCGTAGTAATGATGCCAATCAAAAGAAAATTAATAAAACACGCCAAAAATGATAAGTTCACAAATCCTCTAATCATGAATTAAATTCTGAAGGATTCAGAACCCTTAATCAAGCGATGAACACTAAGAAATAACATCTTTTATGATTTTTCCGGAAACGTCCGTAAGCCTAAAGTCTCTTCCTGAATATCGATAAGTGAAACTCTCGTGATCAAAGCCTAGTAAACTCAAGATTGTAGCATGAAGATCATGAGCAGTGACTGGGTTCTCAACGGCCTCAAAGCCAAACTCATCCGTGGCCCCGTACACTGTACCCCCTTTAATTCCCCCACCCGCTAACCAAATGCTAAAACCGTATGGGTTATGGTCTCTTCCAAACTTAGATTTACCGCTACCTGTAAGCTCTACCGTAGGAGTCCTGCCAAATTCCCCTCCAAAAATCACCAATGTATCATCCAGCATTCCTCTTTGCTTAAGGTCCTGGAGAAGTGCCGCTACTGGAGAATCTAACTGAGAGGCCAGCTTTGAATGGTTTTCTTTAATCTTATCATGATTATCCCAAGGCTGGCCGGCCCCATGCCATAATTGAACGTAACGGACTCCACGTTCAAGAAGACGACGAGCAATCAGTGTCTGCCTCCCGTGTACGTGCCCCCCATACAGATCCCGTATGTATTTTGGCTCACGCTCTAAATCAAAAGCGTCAGTCGCATCCATTTGCATACGATACGCTAATTCGAAACTTTGGATTCTTGCATTTAACAATTTATCTTCATCTCTTTCCTTGAGATGGTTCGAATTTAAATAATTAAGAAAATTCAACTGCTTCCTTTGGGACTTAGGGTCTTGACCTAAGGGCCTTATATTTTCAATTAGCTTGTCGACTTTATTATGATTACTATCAATGAAAGTCGCTTGAAAAATTCCCGGCAAAAAACCTGCCTGCCAATTCTGCGCTCCTTTAATTGGATAGCCACCTGGACTCATGGCAACAAATGATGGTAAATTTTTATTTTCTGATCCTAGTCCATAAGTGATCCACGACCCAACACTCGGGCGACTCAGGATCGAGTCTCCGCAATTCATTAGCATGAGTGAAGGCTCATGATTAGGCAATTCAGCCTTCATGGATCGGATAACTGCAATGTCATCAGCAAATCCCGCAATTTTAGGAAAAATACTACTAAATTCCGTTCCACTAGAGCCATGTTTTTTAAATTCAAAAGGTGAAGGGAACGCTGCGCCAGTCTTGCGTTCTGTCCTTCGTTTACCAAACGGCAATTCCTTTCCTTCAAATTTTTTTAAGGAAGGCTTCGGGTCAAAAGTATCAACATGCGAAGGCCCACCATTCAGGAAAAAATGAATTACCCTCTTTGCCCTGATGGGGAATTGATTTCTGACAGGATTCATTGCTGAGTCAGCTTGAAGAATTCCCTCAAGCCCAAGGGCCCCTATCCCCATACCACATCGATGCAGGAAATTTCGTCTACTAGGATCAAAAGAAAAAGAATTCATATCGATGGAAAATGAAATTAATCTAAGAACATCGCTTCATTAGAGATTAATAATGCTTGAGCAAATCTCTGCCAAGCATTCAGGCGAACATTATCATTCCCTTTACCTGAAAAATGAGTCAGAGCTGACCAGGAAATTTCCTCCTCCTTGGATTTTATAAGAGGAGCCCAAAGGAATCCATCACAGTAAAAATCGCTCATCTCTCCACAATCCACAATGAAGTCAATTATCTCCCCTTCTTCCACTTGTAGGTCCTTTATAATAGCGGGTTGCTCTTTATCAAATTCAACCTCCCAATTCGCAATTAATCCTTTCCGGCTACTTGAAACCCAAGCTCTGATACCGTCTCCGCACGACTCGACCTTCGATATGGATCCTGTTATTTCGATCCGTAAGGATGATGGTGACTTCCAACGCCTAACAGCAGCATGTTTAATACTGTTACCCACATGACCACCCTCAGCAGTTAGCCTGACCCATCCCAACGCAGGATCAGGCCACTTTGGTCCACCTCCCCAAGCAGAACCATCAAAAGAAGGTAATGCTTTATAATTTATAATTTTTTCCGAACCCTTATCATATTCACCGAATCCGTAAGACCAAGCTTTGCCCAAGCTTTGATCCTCTTTCTCGTTATTTTCAGAATCTTTAATGAAAAGAACAGACTTTTGCACCTCTTCTGAATGGGGTCGTCTGCCGTAAACATATTCATAGGTTCTAGTGACTTTTGCCTTTGTGTCCCCGTCTGGATAATCATTATCAACCCTAAGAGATAAAGCCTTTGCCCGATCAATAGTAAACTTTGAGTTCATTAGAAACAAAGCCTGCTGCGGAACGTTCGTCCGATATCTCCTAGGCGCATGCAGTTCGGGATTAGCAAAATCAAAGACCCTCAAAACTGAAGGAAGAAATTGTCTATCTATCTTTCCATAAACACTCCGCCGCGTCGAAGCCCCTCCACCAAACAATTCTTTGGGAGGCCCTCCGGCCTGGAAATCAAGTTCGCCTGAAATAGACAACATAGTATCTCTCATGGATTCAAAACTTAAGCGCCTTCGAGGATAAACAGACAGGAGACGATTCTCTGGGTCCTTTATAGGGAATGCCGAAGAAAGAATTCTGCTAACTGAAGAAGTCGCAATGAGTCGCTGAATATGTTTAATTGACCAGTCTGAATCAATTAATTCAGAAGCTAAAAAATCAAGAAGTTCAGGATGACTCGGGAGACGACTCCTCAAACCAAAATCACTCTCAGTTTTGACCAACCCTTCACCAAAATGTGATCTCCATATTCGATTGACGATGACTCTGGCCGTTAGGGGATTATCTTTTGAGACAATTTTTCTAGCCAATTCGAGTCGACCCGAACCATTGGTAAATTTAGTCTTATTTCTTTGGCTGAACATTGATAAATAACCGCGTTCAACGTGCTCGCCTTGGTTCGAATAATCACCACGATTGAAGACGTTAACATTTAAAGGAACGGAACGATCCGTTAAAATGAGAGAATGAGGAGCGTCCTTACCTAGCTTGATAATTTCACGTTCAATGTCTGCCAGCATCTTCTTCAGGGGTGTCTTGGATCCTTCATCGAACAACCACTCAACATCATGAATGTAATCCCTTGGAACTCTAATCGGCGACCCTTTACCAGAAACAACATTGACTAATTGTTTCTGGCTAATCGAACTTTGAGCAGTTTCATCAATGGACTGAAAAAGTTCAGCATAAACATTGGCCACGTCTGACATGCTCATTAAAGGGACCTTGCGAAGTCTAGTTATTACAAGCTCATTAGCGCCGGAAAGAGCATCCAAAATTTTTGGTGCCTCCATAGCAAAGGTCTTGTCATCGATTTTGGCCAAGGCTAGCCACGGTAAAAAAACAGGATCCGTTTTACGATCATTCTGAATCAAATACTCATACCAACGACGGATCTGAGCCGGATTCAGATCATCTTTTTCGATAATTTCTGCAAAATCTGGAGGAGGAACCTCCTCAATGTTTAGGGAAGCCAACATATATTCTCCAACACGAACCAAAAATCGAGATTCAAGCTCGAACGCTTTCTTTTCAAATTCTTGAGTAAATGAATGCTTCTTTTTGTTCAATTCGATCAAAGCCTCAGATTTTTGAAGATCCAAAGCAATGAGCTCTTCGTGAGAACTTTTGAAAACACCGTAAAGAGCATAATAATCTTTTGTAGGTATTGGATCAAACTTGTGATCATGACAACGGGCACATGAAACTGTAAGTCCCATCAATCCACGCGTAACAACATCAATCCGGTCATCTATAATATCGGTTTCAACACTGATAAATCTCCTGCCAAGCGTAAGGTATCCCATCGCCGCCAGATCAGATCGATCACAAAGCCCCTGATCAAACATCAGGTCAGCTGCTAATTGCATTAGAACAAACTTTTCATACGAAAGGTCCTTGTTAAAAGCATCAATGACCCAATCACGATAAAGCCAAGCATGCGGGAAATTAAATTCTTCGGATCCATAGGCGTACCCTTTGGTGTCCGAATATCTTGCAACATCTAGCCAGAGTCGAGCCCAGTGCTCTCCGTACCTAGGCGAGCCAAGCAATTCATCTACTAAGCTACGAGAAAGTTCAGAGTCAGATCGTGCGTCACCGCTCAACGCTAGAAGTTTAGTGTGACTTGGAGGAAGCCCTATCAAGTTATAATACAACCTACGAACCCAGTCACGACGACTCGCAGATGAAGACAAATCGATAGTTTCTTTATTGAGAGATTTTGAAATAAACCATCTGATAGGATCACCTGCATCCGCATCAGGAACTGACGAACGTTTTATAGATTGGAAAGCCCAATGTTCTTTCGAGTCAATCTTTTCATCCCCCCTTGTGAGCTGAATGCAGCATATAAAACAAGAGAGACAAATTAAAAATATAAAATGGTTTCTATTATTAACTTTCATTCATTAATTACCATTCATCCCTTATCATGATCGAATGAGACCAAGCTTCCAATATAAAAATAATCATCCTTAAAACACCTGAGTTAGATTTTCATTGATTTGAACATATAATAATGAACATCTACAATATTCTCTTAATTTATGAAGTCAGATTCCGAAGAGTTTGTCCGGCTCCTCACAGAAGCGCAGGGACCAGTATACGGTTACTTGCTGACTTTAATCCCAGACCGCAGCAGGGCACGAGACCTTTTACAGGAAACTAACATCACGATTTGGAAAAAGGCAGATACTTTTGAAGAAGGAACTAATTTCAACGCATGGGCATGTAAGGTCGCCTACTTCCATGTCCTCTCTTTTAGAAGAAAAATGGCCAGAGAAAAATTGGTCTTTGACGATGAGATTCTTGATTATCTAGCCGAACGCAATGACGAGCGCATAGCTAAGGACGCTGCCGCTGATAGAATCAAAGCGCTGAAAAATTGCATGTTAAAACTATCTGACGGCCATCGCCGCCTCGTAGAAGAAAGATACAAGCCTGGAGCTTCAGTTCAAAAGATCGCTGCGGATCAGGGAAGAACTGTCGGAGCCGTTTCACAAACTCTTTACCGAATTCGTCACAACCTAATGTTATGTGTCGAAAAAACACTCACTGCACTTCAAGCCAGTTGAGGCACCTTAAACTTTAAACATAAGACAAAACTCACCATAATGAGGAAATCAGAAGATAGGTTTGAGGAGCTCGAAATACTCATTTCAAAACTCCACGATGGCGTCGCAACCGAAGAAGAATTAAGACGCATTGAGAGCATTCTTTCTGGAGATCCAGAAGCCTGTGAATTCTATCTAGACTACACTGAATTGTGCGTACAAATGGATCTGGAATTGGGAGCTAAAACACCAGTCGAAATAAGTAATGATGCGGTGCCCTCTCAAATCTCACAATCAACATCACAATTCTATAAGGGCCAGTCCACTAAACAGATACTTAATCCGAGCTGGAAGCCCCTACCATGGATCGCAGCAGCAGCTGTGGTTCTAGTATTTGCAGGTTCATTATCATTTCTCATAAATAAGCGTATCAGCGTTACGCCGAGCGAAGCACAGGCAGCAGAGAGCGAAACAATTACTCATGACGGACTGGCAATTCTTATGGAATCAGTAGGCGCAAATTTCGTGAATAACGGAATGCAGCCAACGAAAACAAATGGAATTCTATATCCTGGGGAGATCATTCTTGAATCAGGGATCGCGGCAATAGAGTTTTACTCAGGAGCAAGAGTTATAATTGAAGGGCCTGCCATTTTTGAACTCACTTCAAAGAACAGTGCAATCCTCCGAGAAGGGCGAATCAGAGCTCAGGTGCCACCACAAGCTTGTGGATTCAGTGTGTCAACACCTCAAATTGAAGTTATCGATTTAGGAACAGAATTTGGAATGGCCATTGAGGAAGATGGGCATTTAACTGAAGTGCATTGCTTCTCTGGATCGGTTGATATTTATAATGATCGCATTAAGAAGAATTCGAAAACTTTGCGTTCTCTTGAGTCCGGGGAAGCTGTTCGCATTCAACCCAATAGTATTCAGAAAGTTCCAGCTAACTCTATGGCGTTTATTTCCTATTCGGAACTTGCTCAAACGTCCCTTGAAAATTCGATGATGCGCCATCAGAAATGGCAAAAATTGATCGAAGAGATGCGAGCAGATGAGGATATATTAGCCCTATACTCCTTTGACGGACAAGGACCCCGTGAGCGTAGCCTGGTAAACCAAGCCTCATTTCAAAATCAATTCTCCCACGGAGCCATTGTCGGATGCCGATGGACAAACGGTAGATGGCCATCCAAAGGGAGCCTTGAATTTAAGAGTCCAAGCGATCGGGTTCACTTTCAATCCACTGAGCCTCACCAAGCAATCACTCTTTCACTATGGATTCGCTTGGATGCAATGCCTAGACGCCCAACCTCCCTCCTATCAAGCAGTGAAAAATTAAGCAATGCGATGGACTGGACACTAACTCCTAAAGGGCAAATCACCCTCAAAATACAGAACGATCAAAACGAAAGAAATCATTCCTTCACCTCTCCAGCAACACTTAACCGAAACATGCTCGGAAAGTGGCTGCACCTTGTCAGCGTTTACAACTCCACTGAAAAGAAAGTCACTCACTATTTGAATTCTCAAAAAATATCAGAACATAAGTTCCCTAAAAGTGGTTTGACTGCTCTAACATTTGGTAATGCAGAAATCGGAAATTCCAGCATTAAAGCTTCGAACGGAAGAACTCCCATCAGGCATTTCACAGGTAGAATTGATGAATTAGCAGTCTTCGGACGTTCACTAAATAATAATTCTATTGATCATTTGTATAGGACTGGAAAGCCTCATTAGCGAATATTTCCATGCATGCTTGCAAAATAAAAAAATCTTTCTCAGCATACTGAGAATGAATAGTAAAGCGTTGTACATTTTCACTCTTTTACTGACTTCACAGATTCTTCATGCCCAATCAAATAGCCCTGATCAGAAAGTTGCATTCAAAAAGTTTAAAGAATCCAGTATAAAGCTTCACGTTTTTAAACCTGAAAAATGGAAAAGCTCCGATAAAAGAACAGCAATTATTTTCTTTTTTGGAGGTGGCTGGACCGGCGGCACTCCAAAACAATTTTACCCACACTGCCGACACCTATCTAAAAAAGGTTTGATCGCAATAAGCGCTGAATATCGAACTAAAAAAAGTCATAACGTGGAACCAATGCAGTGTGTTGAAGATGGTAAATCTGCAATTCGGTGGGTCCGCGCAAACGCTAATCTACTCGGAATAGATCCAAATAAGGTAGTCGCTGCGGGTGGCTCAGCTGGAGGGCACGTAGCCGCCTGCACTGGAACTATTACTGGATTCGAATCAGGTGACCTTAAGTTCTCTTCTGTACCTGCTGCCCTAATTCTCTTCAATCCAGTCTGTGACACCTCCCCTGCAGGTTATGGCAATAATCGCTTAGGGAAGAACTGGAAAAAAATCTCTCCTTTGCACCATATTAATAAGAAAACACCACCTACCTGTATTTTTCATGGTAGCGCGGACACCACAGTTCCAATTAATAATGTCCTTCAATTTAAAAAGAGAATGGATGACATTGGCTTACGCTGTGAATTGCATTCTTATGATGGAGAAAAGCATGGATTCTTTAATTTTGGAAGAGGTGATGGGACCGCATACTCTGACACCGTAAATAAAATGGATTCTTTCCTCGACTCTCTTGGTCTAATTGGATATCCGGATAAAAAAAATAAGAAATAACCTCATGGAAGCTGAAGATTGGAGAGGTCTTGCTACTAATTACGAGGGAAACATTCTTAGCGTTTATGATAATGATCAAAGTGGTAAAATAAAATCGATCATTAAAAACTTAGGGACAAAAAAAGAAAGGGCAGTCGATCTAGGTTGCGGAACAGGAAAGTTCCTACCTCTACTATCTAATCATTTCAAAAGCGTTCAAGCCTTCGACTATTCAGAAGAAATGATAAATGCTGCAAAACAATCGCACCAACATCTCAAAAACCTAAGTCTTAGCGTGCGTGACCTTCGGACATCATCTCCAAAAATCAAACCATCCCATCTGGCTCTCTGCATTAATGTCATTCTGAGTCCTTCAATTAGTGATCGTGAAAAAATTTGGCTCAATGTACGAAAATCTATCCGGACAGGAGGGTTCCTAGTTTTAGTTGCTCCTTCCCTAGAATCTGCTCTCTATTCAAAACATCGACTCGTCGAGTGGAACATCAGGAACGGGGACACTTCAGTGCACGCATTAACTGAAGGATTCGATACAAAAGATAAAGACGGAAAAATAATTTCCAGAGGAGGTATTATCAATTGTGGAGGAGTGGCTACCAAGCATTATCTGAAAGAGGAACTAATATGTCTTGCAACGAGGTTTGGATTTAAAATAAAAAGCACAAAAAAAATCACTTATCCGTGGTCAACTGAATTCTCAAATCCCCCTAAATGGATGAAGTCTCCACTTCCCTGGGACTGGCTAATGTTATTAGAGAAAAAAATCTTAGGACCCGTTGATTGAACGCAAAATACGATAAAAAGCTCTTTCCGGAGATGGCTTAGCATCCTCAAATTTTCCCCAAATATCTTCAGCCCTGATCCATTCAGTTTCATCCCACCAATTGGCTAGATCATATGATGACTGCACCTTATAAAATAAACCGATGGTACGGTCCCAGTTAATAGTGACTTTTCCTAACACCTCATCTCTTACAAAGGAAAACTGGATGGGCTCTTTAATTATACTTCCATCCCAATATTTTTTTGCCAACTCGTAAGCGCGAAGACCAACACGAGAACCCATCACGCGGCCAGGTAAATCATCTACGGAAACATGAATGCCCCCCCATAGCCTAGAAATACCAGCCTCATCTGAAGCGTCATAATAACTCGCCCATTGCAATTTAACATCCTCAGCAGGTCCATACTCAAATTCAAGAGATCCTTTTGGTATTAGATGCTCTTTAAATCCTCCAGGAAAATAAGAACTGCCCGTTATCTTAGTCATGACCTCAGCACCTGCCCTGGAAAAACAAGAGTGCCCAGAAACATATGAAGCGAAAGCGGGAGTCACGAAAGTGTCACGCTGATAAGGGAGCCAATTCATTGCTGGAATCCAATCAACACCACCCAGCTCAGCTTCTGGATCTTCAGGTTCTCCTGACCAGGCATATATAGCAATTGAACCTATACTTGAAGACAAATGCTCATGACGTTCACCGGGAAGTGCAGTTTCTGGAGTCACTATTTCAACCAACCCTGGATCAAGCTTTAATCCTTCAGGATCATAAGTTAATTCAGAAAAAGTTCCTGCACTTCCCTTATCTGTTGATTGCCCCATTGACCCCATATAACGACACATCGAAATCGGGCGCCCATAATCATAGATTCTTTTACACGTCCAGGCTGCTGTCGCTGCATCATGCTGAGCTCCATTCATTGCAAAATAACATTTAACATCCCATTCCAAATCATTAACAGCTAGCCCTCTCCCTTCTATTTTACGCGTCGTTTTTGGATGATCAGCAACTTCATTGGCAACTACATTCCAATGGCCTGGAGGCGTTTCAGAATCAGGCCCATCAGCCCAAAACTCGGCAATTACCCTACCATAATCAGCTCTGAGAACCTTATTCTCTGGGTACGGATCACCAGTTACAGGATTATCACCGTGACCTTTGCCATCCATTCTCCCAAGTCCATTGTTGGCATAAACTTGGGGAGAAATATTCATTTCAACTTGATCCCTTGGATCAAGCCAACTGCTATATCGTATAACCTGATTAATGTTATCCTTAAATTGTTGATCCCCTGATGCTCCTAGCATTGGAGGCGGACCAGGATCATCATAAAGGCCACCAGGATTTTTTCTCCGCAAGGCAAAGGGCCGAACCATAAACCACTGAGAACCCTGAAAAGTTTGGATGAGGTCCGTCTCGATCCCATTCTGCGTCAAAGCAAAATCCCCAAAGGCCAATGGCTGCCAACGACTCGGATCTGATGTAGTTAGTAATGTGAATCTAGGCTCATCAAGAGGCAACGCATCATTTTCCGGCTCATAAGTAAGATCGACATAGTTTTCTGCTTCACCTGATCCATCGTTCCAAGAAAAAGAAAGGACAGTGTTAGCTATCCTGTTACCCAAAGCGGCAGGAGAATCACCCTCAGTCGAAATGTTCGATTCGTCATAACCTAGAGTGACCATTTGATTAATTAGAGCATCTTTAGTCTCATCAGCTCCTACTGAATTCTGATAACGAGACCTAAGAACCCTATAAGCTGCAAAACTTATCGCTTCTTTTCTGGCCACTTCAACATCAGGCGCAAATACTGATTCGTTATGTAAATAACCAACGGCAACATCATCAAAAGCAGCCCATGCATCCCACATTGCTACAGAAACATGAAAAAGATTCCTCGCATGAACTGGAGGATGAGGAATATCAAGACGAATCGCATTCAGATTCTGCTCATTCCACTTCCTGGCAACAGACTCCGACTGACTAATTAACGGGTAAAAAACTATTACCAATATCAGCCACTTCAAAAAAACAGTAACCTTCTGGAATCGGATGATCATACCATAATAAAACCAATAAAAACTGAGGGAATTTACGGTTAACTCAAGCTAGCACTGGACAAAGTGAGCATCAAACCGAAGCCCATTAAAATGTATTAAGAAATAATTATGCAGTAAAATAAGGGTCACTTGCCGAAAATGATGCTAGAGTTAAGGTTCGACAACGTGTTTGAAATTCTAAATACCGATTCTGAATCATTCGCTCGGCGCGGACAGCTTAAAACTGCACATGGAATTGTAGAGACTCCCATTTTCATGCCTGTAGGAACTCAAGGTACTGTTAAATCTGTCAGCCCCCATGAGTTAAAGGATTTGGAAGCTCAAATAATACTTGGAAATACTTATCATCTTTTTGTTCGTCCGGGCCTCGAAACGATCAAAGAAATGGGAGGACTTCACTCATTCATGAATTGGGATCTGCCGATCCTAACAGACAGTGGTGGATTTCAGGTCTGGTCATTAGCAAAAATGAGAAAGATCACTGAAGAAGGGGTCCATTTCCAAAACCATTTGGACGGTTCTCCCACATTCATAGGACCGGAAACATCGATGGAAATTCAGGCCGGACTAGGTTCAGATATTGCGATGCTATTTGACGAATGCCCTCCCTATCCATGTGATGAAGAATATGCTGAAAGGAGCGGAGAGCTGACTTTGAGATGGGCCGCTCGTTGCAAAGAATGGATCAACAAAAATGAACCTCTTGCAGGAAAAAGCAATCACAGACAACTTCACTTTGGAATCGTTCAGGGGTCTATTTATCCGGCCCTAAGAGAACGATCTGCCAAAGGACTTGTTGAGTTAAAATTTGATGGATACGCTGTTGGCGGAGTCAGCGTCGGGGAGCCTGAAAAAGAAATGATAGCAGCTGTCGACAACTCAGTCCCTTTCTTGCCCGAAGATAAACCCAGATATGCGATGGGTCTAGGGACACCCGCTCAGATGATAGAAATGATCGCTAGGGGCATCGATATGTTTGACTGTGTCCTTCCGACACGAGTTGCCAGAACCGGAACAGTCTACGTGTCTCACGGAACACTGAATTTAAAAAATCAAAGATTTGCTTCTGATCCATTACCCATAGACGAAGAATGTGGATGCTATTCATGTCGTAACGGATTTAGCCGGGCCTATATTAGGCACCTGATAAAATCAGAAGAAATTTTAGGCATACGATTAACTACCCTCCACAATCTCTATTATTATATAAATTTAATGAGGCGAGCACGGAACTCTATAGAAACTGGGGAATTTGGAAAATTGAGGACAGAATTACAAGAAAACTGCCAGAAAAAATAACCCCTGATTTCTCAAGAATTATTGAATAGTTGATTTACTTCTTCTTAGGTTCACAATACGTATCAAGCAAAGGCAAAAACATCACAACTGATTATCCAGATGAACTTATCTAATACACTCTTCTACTTAACAGCTCAGGCCGAAGGACAAGCACCTCAAGGAGGAGGGCTAGGATCATTCATGCCGCTAATATTGATATTTGTTATATTTTATTTCCTCTTAATTCGGCCTCAAAAACAAAAACAAAAAAAACTTCAAATGCAAGTAGATGCCATGAGAACTGGAGACAAAGTTATCACTGCAGGAGGCATTCACGGACTAGTAACTAACGTGAAAAATCAAAGCGTCACCGTTAAAGTAGATAATAATGTAAAGATCGAATTTGAAAAAGGAAGTATTGCCACAGTGATCAATAAGGACTCTTCAGAACCAGAACCAGAACCAGAACCAGAAGAATCAAATAATGAATCTGATGATTCGAAGACAGAGGAAGGCAATCGCGATACTTTCCAG
>Ga0315326_10001277_pt1 | contig 12972 bp, 19 predicted proteins | sample M180m32315metaG_FD_203457 | JGI IMG/M metagenome (GOLD analysis project Ga0315326, IMG submission 203457) | Ammonia-oxidizing marine archaeal communities from Monterey Bay, California, United States - M1 80m 32315 | ecosystem: Environmental > Aquatic > Marine > Coastal | place: USA: California... | reverse complement strand
CTATTCGGGATATGGTAGCCACTCCAGAATAACCTTTCTTTTGGGCTGGGTGCATTATCCATTCATACCCATCTGGGAGTGTCCAATCTTTCGGTAGTTGTTCGGGTAAACAGCGGACTTCTTGGAGCATCCAAACATCAGCGTCAATCTCATCGAAGAAACGGTCAATGCCCTTTCTAATCGCGGCCCTGATGCCATTAACATTCCAAGTTACGATTCTCATGGAAGGCTGTCCATGTCGACGGTACTTCACATTCTCGCATCAGCAAGGCCGCCTTCGGAATCGGTCAGTGTGATTGATTTGTTAGCCCTCTTCACTAATATGTGGCTTCGCCATCCAGAAACTCTCTCGTCGAGAAGGGCTTCGATTGCATCAATTCCACCTTCGAGAGAAATGCACGATAGATGGCTATTTCCTTGGGATTTCAACGGATGGATTGCAGCTAAATCGATTATGGCTACTTCGCCTTTGATTATTCCATGTAGGCCATCAAGTGGCTTGTTGTCTAGAACTATATCGAGTGTGCTAACTTTCACTGGTTTCCCCTTTGGCTTTCCCGTTGCCATGATTACTTCATCTGCAGGTATCCTCACGCCATTTGCTAGAGTTACGCCATCCTCTCTGACCTCGGTAACTTCACAAGACGGTTGGATTGGCACACCGACTTCCTCTAAAGAAGAGGCTAATCTACCCACCAATCCCGACCATCCTTCGCCGACCACGCACAATTTCCCTTTCAGGAGTGCTTTGCGGCGCTCGGGGAGATCTTGTCCCCAGCCTGAAATCAATCGAATTGCATCGTCTCTTATTGGGTCCTGTCCCATTTTCAGAGAAAGTAATTCTTTAGGGCTATTCATAGGATAAAGAAGTCCATGACCTGCAATCATTATTTTCTGTGGACGGATTGGCCACAAACTAGGCTTTACTTTACTGACCTTTTTCACCATTTTATGGAGGGGGCCTCCTTTGAGAAGCAAATGAGGACCGTGCTCTAATTGGAATCCATGTACCTCTTGAGAAGTCCCGCGTCCACCGATTCTCTCTCTCTTTTCAAGAATAACAACTTGATTTTTTGCAAGGTGTTTGTGAACTGCACACGCCAGACCTTGTAGGCCCGCGCCAACCACAAGAACCCGCTTCATACCCCCCTCGAAGACGTAGGTAACCATGAAGTCCTCGTCCTTCCAGCCAAGACCATGGCCGAAAGGCAACGTCCACCTCACGACAGAGGCAGCAAACTCTGGAATCCCTCAGGAGGGGCCAGTCGACTGTTAATTTCCAGTTTTGATCGCTGGACAAGTGCCCTTCTCGCTGATGATGGGGTCGATATGCCTTTCATGGGCGGCTCAGAGACTATTGAGGCGAAAATTTTCTCTCGGGGAGAAGGCGTGCTTGTTGGTTGTGCAGCTGTTGACCACATGTTACAAATTTGGGCAGGTAGCCTCGATATTTCTTGGTCCTGTACTGATGGCCGAAGTATAGCGTCGGGAGATGAAATCGCAATTATTAGAGGAGACAAAGAAGCAATCCTCGCTCTAGAAAGAACCATTCTCAATATTCTTGGACAATTATCAGGGATTGCGACAGAAGCAAAAAAATGGTCTACAAAAGCTCCAGGCCAGATCGCCTGTACAAGAAAGACGATTTGGGGATTACTCGATAAGTGGGCCGTTCATTTAGGCGGAGGGCTTAGTCACCGCCTATCACGAAATGATGCGAAGATGATTAAGGAAAATGATCTTGCAGCAATGTATCCTGAACTCGATACTAATGGCGCCCGTATTGGAAGATTAATTTCTGAAATTGATGTTGATGAGGTTGGGGCGTTTTTGGAAATTGAAGTCAGGAAGGAAAAGGAGGCGATTATGGCAGCCTTTGCTTGGTCAGAAAAGCGGATGACTACGGGTTGTGACCGGTTGGTATTGATGCTCGATAATTTCGGTCCTGAACGATGCAGTGCGGTTTGTTCAGAACTAGATGAAATGGGCCTTAGAGAGCATGTTTGTATTGAGGCTAGTGGGGGAATTGTTCTGAAAGATTTAGAAGATTGGCGTAAATGTGGTATCGATGTAATCTCGACTAGTACGATAAACAGAGGGACTACTCCGCTAGACCTTTCGATGATTGCAAATGATGCATGAGGTGCTCCCGATGGGTGAACATGCTGCTGACCCATCTCATCCGAGATATCGCTCACTACTAATGCGTCACCGCCTTGAAGAAGCTGCGAGCAAAGGCATGCTTGCAGGCTCAGCGATGATTGCCCACGGTAGAGGAGAGGCATACGATTACCTCTTGGGGGAGCAAACAATTCCATCTGCCATGGATGCAACGAAAGAGGCTGCAGCAAGATTGCTTGCCGCAAAGAGGCCGATAATTTCCCTTAATGGTAATGCGGTTGCATTGGCAGGGAAAGAACTCCTTGAGGTTGCACAATTACTCTCTTGTCCGGTGGAGGTCAATATTTTCTATCGCACTCCCGAAAGAATGGCTGCTTTACTTAACCATCTTGAAGAGATAAAAAATGAACATGATATTGATGTTGAAATCTTAGGTGCGGAACCAGATGGGCGCATCCCTGGATTAGAAGGCCCTCGGGCAAATTGCCACACCGGTGGAATCCTCAATGCTGATGTGATATTGGTTCCACTTGAAGATGGAGATAGGTGTGAAGCGCTAGTGGCAATGGGTAAGGAAGTTCTCGTTGTTGATCTCAACCCTCTTTCTCGCACTGCGAGAATGGCAACAGTTACTATTGTCGATGAATTATCAAGGGTTGCATTGAATTTAATTCAAATAATCCCCACTGGTCCCCAAATTACAAAATGGGATAATCAGGCGATATTGCACTCTACTATGTCGTATATCGTCAATACTATGGCTTCTTATGCCGGAAAGTGACATTTGCAGGGACTATATTTATCACTCATGAAAATAACATATTACTGATAGGAATGGAAGAAAGGCGCTCCCTTGGTTCGATGGAAAAGGGCGGATTTGGTACGTCTGTTTCCTTTGATATCGATGAAGTAGAAGCGCCAAAACGTCGTCAAAGTCCTCGTAAAAAGGAGGAGGAGGATGTGCATTCCTCTGACTCTTCGTGCCCGGGGTGTGGCCATGAAATAAACCAACAGGAGTGGCTTGATGCTTTAGTTGGATTTGTTTCCGGTGCACATGATTTTGCAATAGGTAATCCAGTCAGAGCAAGAATCGTTGCTACGCTTCGAAATGAAGTAGCTCGAATGCAGCTACCTAATCCTCATGATGCGTGGGAATTGGAAGTTGTTGGTAGGCTCCTAAAAGAAATTGAACGAATTGTGGTTGCAGAAGTAAGAAGAAATCAAATGGATACTGAAGAACAAAAATGGGTTTCAGTAAAGGAGCAGGCATTCGCTGAAGCTGAAGTGGCTCTTCGCCCCGTACTAGAGGCTGAAATTAGGAATCAAGTTGAAACTGAACTCTGGGCTCAATTTGAACAGGCTTGGAAAGAAAGACAAAGTAAAGAATCCGAATAATTACAATTCGGAAAGTTTTGTCGAAAGACGGTTTGCAATTGATTCGCCTACGAATGAGCAGCTGGCATCCCCGCCCAAATCATATGTTAATGCAGTACCGTCCTTTAGATGGTCTGTAACGCTGTCATCAATCAAACCCGCTATTGATACTAGTTCATCTACGCCTTTGCGTCGCCCTAGCCATTCAAGCATCATCTGAATTGAATTAATACTGGCAATTGGATTTACTTTGTTAAGTCCTGCATGTTTTGGGGCTGATCCGTGAACGGGTTCGAAGAACGCATGTTCGTCCCCGATATTTCCACTCGCTGCCATTCCCATTCCCCCTTGAAGTACTGCGCCTAAATCGGTTGCAATATCACCAAATAGATTTGACGAAACAACAACATCGTAATGCTCTGGATTTCTAGTAATCCATTGCATGAAGGCGTCTATGTACCCATAGTCACATTCTGTGCCGGGATAATTTGCTGCAACCTTGTCGAAGGTTCTACGGAATAATTGACAGCCTCTTGTAACATTGCTCTTGTCAATACATGAAACTCGTTTTATTCCATCTGCAGGCGCGCCATTTCTAGTTTCTGCGATTTCAAATCCCATGCGCACTAAGCGTTCAGTGCCATTTGCTGATATCGGTCGTGGATCATATGCAACTTCGCCATCAAGACCGGGGAATGTCATTTCTGGAGGCTCGTATAACTCGCGACCTAAAGCACGGTCTGCGCATCGTCGCAATAGTGAATGGTACAGCCCTTCTGTATTCTCTCGAAGAATTGTCATATCCACCATGCCTGGCTCCCAAATCTGTGTAAATTTTCCATGGACCTTGTGGGGGACTCCTTCGTAGAGTTTGATTGGCCGGACATTTGCATAGAGATCTAGGCCGCTACGCATCCCTAAAATTACGGAGCCTCCAGCAAGATCCCCATTTTCTAAGATTGCACCGGGGTGTCCGATTGCACCAAGAAAAATCGCATCTGCATCGTCGCGGCAATATTCAAATGAACCCTCGGCCCACTCTTCGCCTGTTTCCAAATAATGTTGCCCTCCGCATGAAATCACATTCTGCTCAAACCCGTGGTTTGTGTGAGCTTCAATCGTATCCAGAATGCGTTGCGCCTCAACCGCAACTTCTCTTCCAGTTCCGTCGCCGGGTAAGATTGCGATGCGGTGGTCGCTCATAACCGGGCCATTGGTCGCCCCTACATGAACGCGTCCCCGTGTTACTATCGGTTGGGGAATGAGGTTGTTGACCGATGGAGAGTATTATTGACATTTGTTCCGCGCAGTGCTACGGTCCTCCAATCGAACTAGGGGTTGGTTGCTAATGTATACCTTCATAGAGCGTCACAACACCGAGGGTAAGCATGGTTGATGATGGACGTGAGAGTGCAGAAGGAAAGATTCACGTCGACCAATTGCCTCTTGCTGTCAAGCACTTTGTAGAGACAATGATTGGTGTTGACCCAAATTTTACTCTTGAGGATTGGCTGATACAGAAAGCAAACGAAGATTTGCGTTTATTGACACATGACCTCAAACGTGAACGAATTCAACTTGAGCAACGAATGCACCGCCTTGAATCGGTGGCAAAGCGCCTTAAGACGGGGGATTTGACAAGTGTAACCTCATTAAATCAAACCAATCTATTCGATTGCTTTGATATCCCAGAACGATTGAAGCATCTAACAAATAGAATAGAAGAAATTGTTGAGGAGCCGCATCCGGCAAGCACATTCCTCTCCTTTACCCCTGGAGATGCCTGTGATGACCCATTACTAGCAGTAGCGGCACAGATGATGTTGATGGGCGCTCAAGATAAGATTGGGAATGGGGCACCTTTTGTGAACATTGAAGAATTGTTTGCCCCTCTTCTAAGTGGCGGAATTGCCACAGAAGAATGTGACGAAGCATTGGACCATCTGATAATGACTGAGCAGATTCATGAAATTGATGATGATTGCTTCGTTCCAGATGAATGATGGGGGCCCACGGCCCCCCCGCCTCGTTTGTTTATACTCCGGCAACCAAGTATTACTTGATGGGAATAACAAGAGCCGCACTGATTGGTAGCTTCACTTGGGCGATGATGGTGGTTGCAGGTGTCAATCACAATATTGCATTGGGCGCGGGCGTATTTACAGCATTCTTTGCAGAGTCGATTTTTCAATCAAATACTCGTGCTGTACTCAAGCATAAAGCGACCAGTCTCGAAACAGAACTTAATCTCGCTATAGTTCAATTAAATGATATGAAACGAGCTTTGGATAAGACAACGCATGATTTGCGTAATGCGCTAGGTGAACTTCACAGAAGAGATGCGATCGGTAGTCCTGCAGCGCGTGAATTACTAGCCCGCCAGGAAGAGGCTTTAGACGCCCAATCTGCAGCGTTGGAAGTTTCCAGTAGTCGTAGTATTGAAACGCTAGAATCATTGGAAAGAATGGTAGTAGCCCAAGGCTCGCAAACTGCACGAATGCAAGAGGTGCTTACTCAAGTATTGCAAAAACTCGCTTTGGAGCCTCGTCAAAATATCCATATGCGCGATTCAGTACTCATGCAGGAACAGGATTCAATACCAACGATGGATGACGATGTCATGGCCATGTTGGCTTGAGGGTCTCTAAATGCATGATTCGATTTCCGACCTAGAGGATTTTCAATGGCAACGGCGCCGTGGGCGCTTCTTTGCATGGATGGGGATTTTCATGTTTTTTTGTGGTGTAATATGGTTTCTTTTTGTCCCTCAAATCGAACTAATTGGCCTCGGTATTGCGTTCAGTTTACTGGGATTAGCCGTTTCTATACTCGGTAAAGCCTCCATCCCTCATGAAGAAGATTTTGCCATGCGATATGACATGTCTCATATTCTAGACATCGATGATGAAGAAGAGCGATTGGTAGCATATCGCGAGCATCTAACAGAATGGGTCGCTTCGGGTATTGAAACAGTAAATCCAGTTCGCACAAGAGGTGATGATCCATCTGGGCCCGATTGGGGTAAAACCGATTTCAAGATGGGGCAAGCGCCTGTTCGTCGAGATGCTGTAGTTGAGGGAGAAAAATACGAAGGGTTGGAGGGCGAACTTAGTGACGGCGAAAAAATGGTCGAAGCTGCAAATATTGAATATGCTGAAATGGCTCAAAAAAGATGGGAAACTGCAGAAGCAAATGATCCTGATTTAGTCGAATACGGTGTTGAGAAACTTGGAGATTTAGTGCGTACTGACTATTTCGACAAGAATGCAGAAGATGATGCATTCTCTAAGGTGGCGAGTCCTGAAGAAGATTCCCAGTGAATCAATAAGTGTAGACCATGAGGGTCGTAATATGAGGGCCATTATTGTCGCTGGAGGGCACGGTAGTCGTCTTTTCCCAATGACATTGTACACGCACAAAACTCTCTTGCCTCTTTGTGGCCGACCCATTATTGATTATGTCCTTTCATCGGTGCGTTCAGCGGGAATTGAAGATATTACAATCATTGGAAATCGCTTCATTAACAAAATACAAGACCACGTTGGTGAAGAAATTGAATATGTTCTTGAAAAGGAGCCTTTGGGTGTTGCAAATGCCCTGCAATTGGCACGCCGAACAAATGAAGATGGTGCATTACTAATTTGGTTCTCTGATAATATTACCAATCTGGATCTATCGGAAATTGTTGCAACTTTTTCATCGGGTGCAATGCTATTGACTCGAGAGGTTGAAGATGCTTCTTCGTTCGGAATTGCAGTGCTTAAGGAAGGGAAGATTACTGATGTTATTGAAAAGCCGCAAAGCGATGTAGGCAATCTTGCTATTGGAGGGATATATTTCTTTGATGAAACTTTTTGGCAACGCCTTGATGCAACTCAATATCTACCAGACTTTTCCATATCTGAAATCACTCGTCAGTATATTCAAGAGGGTTCTGTTGAAACGATTAATGTTGGAGAAAATACCTGGATTGATTGCGGAACACCTGAAAGCCTCCAGCGTGCAGCACAGATGGTAGAAGAAGGGTTGTTTAGGGTCCCGGGGGCAGAGGAATGAAAATTGGAATCATTGGTGCTGGCATGGTTGGTGGAGCCATTGAACATAGTTTTGCTAATGCCCATGAATTATTCATTCACGACCCTTCAAGGGGTACAAAACTCAGTCATGTCACAGAGAATGTAGGGATGGCATACCTTGCAGTACCAACTCCTGCCAATGAAGATGGCTCCTGTGATACTAGTATAGTCGAAGAAATTCTTGCTAAGCTTCCTGATGGTTTTATTGCCGTATTGAAAAGCACGGTTATTCCGGGAACAACCGCTCGCCTTCAATCTGAGTTCTCCTCTCTAAAACTAGCATATTCGCCGGAATTTTTAGTTGAGCGACGAAGATTAGAAGATTTCTCTAATCAAAAAATCCTCGTCGTAGGAACTGAGCATCGTGAAGTGGCTGAAATGGTATTTCAGCATCATAGAGATGCGGGGGTCCTCTCAAATGATGTAACATATCATATCTCAAGTACTGAAGCTGAAATGGTCAAGTATTCCAAGAATAACTTCTACGCCCTCAAAGTATTATTTGCAAATCAAATGCACGACATATGTGAAGCGCTCAGTATTGACTGGTCGGTGGTTCGTGACATTATTACCGCCCCTCAAGATCAGCCCATTGGGGACTCTCACCTCGAGCCGATTATGGGTCTAAACCGTGGATTTGGAGGCAAGTGTCTTCCAAAGGATACTCTCGCTTTGAAAAAACTTGCAGAGGACCTGGGGGTCGAATACGAATTTCTTGCAGCAATTCAAAATGACAATACCCGTTTGCGCTCAATTGAAACTGGCCGACCAAGCGATGTTGTTACGGAGGATGATTGATGCTTCCCCCTCATGGCACATTTAGGCGCTATATGATGGTAGCCGGAATCAATGTAACTGTTTTCTATGCCATTTGGGAATTTCTTTATTGGGTTTGGCCATCTACTGGATATTGGCCAACAGTTGCATGGGCTGCCGCATGGATACTCGGTAGCCTCTTTGCTCATTTTACACACAGAGAGTGGACATTTGATTCAGACCGTCGATTGCGCTGGACAATTACTGCGAGTATGACAATTTACACAATCGGCATGGTCGGTTCGACGGCCTGCTTCTATGTAGGTACTGTAGATTTTGGACTTGATGCGCGAATCGTATGGGTTCTAAATTCAAGTCTTTGGGGAGTTCTAAATTATCTTGGTCAGCGGGAAATTGCCTTCAAGGCGCGTGAATTACCAGAAATACATGCTGACTGATTATGGAAAGAATTTGCTTCACGGTTATCTTGTAGGTCAATACTTCTGGCCTTTCAAATATCTAAAAATGCGCGTAATAATACTGATTTTTGGTTTTGGCTCAAGTCCTAAGCGCCAATTAAGTTCGCCATTATTATCAAAACGGATCAGGTCATCAAATCCTCCAATCAATTTGTCGTCGATAAAAATCTGAGGGATGCTTCTCGCCCCCTTTGTTCGCAATGAAAATTCTACATCTGTCCGTCTTGAATTTCCTAAACGATGCTCTATGAAATCTACATTTTTTGAATCTAAATGTTTTTTGGCAAGTACACATGCGCTACATCCTTTGTTGGTGTAAACCTCCACCTTGGCCATGATGCGGTCACCTACAGGTGCCATTTGAACCCGCTCATCCGGCGTGGGTTTGAAGTCACAGGACAGTCACGGCACTATCATGCTGCCAGACACAGTTCACAAACTCCCCCAAGCCGAGAGATTCGCATATGCTCAATTATTGGCCTATATGGCTCGTATAGATAACGAACTTACTGTGGAAGAAATGGCAATGTTCGAGCAGCGGCTTGGTACTGCTCTTTTATCGCCAAAACAGCGCGATAAAATCCGTGTCTCTTTGAAGCATCCTCCTGCGCTTGAAGAGTGTCTTGACAATCTTGGTCCTGAATCTGGAAGGCTCGCGCTTCGCGATGCTGTGCTCATGGCCGCTGCTGATGGTACAGTTGATGAATACGAACGCGAAAGTCTCGATAAAATCGCTGCACATTTCGGACTTGCTCCAGATGCCGTAAATAGGCTGCTAAGATGGACTGTAGAAGGATATTCTTGGATGCAATCTGGATATGATCTACTGAACGATTTATCCCAGTGAAGTGGCGCTATGTTGCCAGATGCCCTTCTCTCCCTTTCCGAGGAGCAGCGAAGACGCGTCGCTAGTATTCTAGTATTAATTGCTGCAGTAGATGGCACATTAGTCCGCGAAGAGATGGCTGCAATTGAGGCTGCGATGGGGGCTATGATGCTTCATCCCGAGAGTAGAGAAGAGGTTCGGCAACTCTTGACGGAGCCCCCAGAACTTGAGGCCGTCTTAGAATCGATGGAGCCGGCCGCGATTAGATTGGCCCTGCGTGATGGCGCCCTTCTTGCATCATCAGATGGCGACTACGACGACAAGGAGCTTTGGATATTGAGGAAAATCAGTGCTGCAGGTGGTCTTTCAGAAAAAGAATTGTCTGAAATATTGGATTGGGTTTCTAGTAAATGGAGAGTCGCGGCCCAAGGTCGTTCTATTATTGCCACCCCAATGCCTGGTGATGAGGATATTCTCTGAAGGGTCGGAAACCGGTTATTGATTTCGGGATTGTAGAATTAGAGGTGTTTTTCCCACACTCTTTATTATCAGTACCTCACTCGGAAGAAACATCGAAACTATTTGTTTTTGAAGAAGTGGTTCAAGTGGGAATACATCCAAAGATTGGAATTACTGGTTTACCGCGTAGTGGTAAATCTGCAGTCTTAGCTAAAGTTCTAGAAATGCTCAACGAAGAGCGGGTTCGAGAAATCGACGCCCGTGGCGGAGATGGGCGTGGTTCTGAGATTATTGGCGGTATACGGACGGAACCAATAATGGCAAACTCCGAACGTGAAGGATACAAGGTCATCGATATTCGAACAGGAGATGAAGCAATTATGGCTCACAAGAACATAGATAGTCGCCTCCGGGTTCTTGGATATGGAATCGATACTGAGGCGCTTGAAAGTGTTGCTATTCCTGCAATTGAACACGCCCGAGATTATTCAGAAGTAATTGTAATCGATGAAATCGGCAAATTCGCTGTGGAATCTGAAGATTTTGTAAATGTGGTACGATCTGCGTTGAAAGTTGACAAACCTACTCTCCTCGCACTCCACAAAAAGAGCCGACATCCTCTCCTACAAGATATTCGGAGACGTGATGATGCTCGAATCCTTGAGGTTACTCCAGTAAATCGTGCACTACTGCCCTACAAAATTCACAAGTTGATGCGAGAGACGTTTTGAGCCGTTGGGTTCATGCGTTGCCGATAGGTGGAGTAAGCATGACGCCTGCAGCCTCAGCACAGAGACTGCTATTTGGCACGGGTCTCGGTTTGATTTTAGCAAGTGGGCTTGCACTAGGCACAGGGCTGTTATCATTTACTAATCTAGGTGTGATATCTGTGGCGTTTCCAGTCATTGGAGTTTTTTGTTTGATTCTCGCGCCAATTACGGGAAGAGGAGAGGGGTTTCTTGGATCCATATTTCCAAACGAAGACAAAACAGCGATAGTATCTAGAGTGGAAGCAGACCTCGCTTGGGTAAAGAAAGATGTTGAGATTGGTGATGCGTGGGCCCAATTAGAAGAATCTGTTTTGTCAAATGATATCGAGGAGGAGTAAAATTGGTAGTACAAGTCAGAGCGCCAAATTCCGGGGGTAGTTCCGCTGGTGGAATCGTAATGATTGTGCTTTCTGTCCTTTTCTTCTTTATCGGGTTCTTGGTCCCTCCACTTCTATGTCTTGCTTTTATCATGTTTATTATTGGAATAATAATGGTCGCTACTTCAGGTGGTAGCGGGGGCCAAGCTGTTGTTATTCAACAACCAATGATGATGCGTGTTCCTGTTCAACAAGTGCATCGTGCTCCCGTTCCTGTTCAACAAATACGTCCGGCCCCTCGTGCAGCAGTTTCTGCCCCTCCTGCACAAATTAGACCCCCTCCTGCTGCAACAGATATGGCTGCCACTGTAAGGAAAGCACAAAATTTAGAGAAGGCTAGAGATTTCGAAGCTGCTGCAAAGGCCTATCAGGATGCTGGGCTGTATGATGATGCAGGGAGAGTGCGGCAATCTCATTTGGAAAAGGATGCTGCTTTGGTAAATATCGGCCAAGTTGGTGATACTGTACTTCAGGATTCAGTAATGATTCAAGATACTGCTGCCACACCTGTTTGCCAAGGGTGTGGTGCTGAAGTACAGGCTGGATGGAATATTTGCCCTCATTGCCAAGCTACTCTTTGAAGCAATAGTTGATTGCCCTGATTATCTCAGCAAGTAAGTAGAGGGAGTAATATGAGCCAAGTCCCAGAAGAATTGTACTATACCAAAGAACACGAATGGATTCGAGTTGAAGGTGATTCCGTTGTCATTGGCATTACCGACCATGCTCAAGATGCATTAACCGATATTGTCTACATCGAATTACCAGAAGCAGACCAAAATTTCGAAGACATGGGTGAGTTTGCAATTGTTGAATCTGTAAAATCTGCATCACCGATTTTTGCTCCGCTGTCGGGCGCAATCGTAGAAGTAAATGAAGCGCTGGAGGATGCTCCAGAATTGATGAATGAAGACCCGTATGGAAAGGGATGGATTGTTCGTATGAAATTGGATAACCCTGAAGCGGTTTCTGGATTGATGTCTGCTGCAGATTACAAAGAAGAGATTGGCGAGTGATTCTATTTGTTCCATGTTTACGTTGATGGTTCCTGTATTGGGAATCAGAATGTAGATGCTGAAACTCCTGCCGGTTGGGGCGTAGTTATCATTACCGGCTCAAACGATTTAGGCCGAGGTAATGGAGAAGTTCATCACGAGTTTTCTGGTCCAGTAATAACCGATGTAAATCATTCCGATTATATCGGAGCGGAAGTAGGTTCCAATAATACTGCAGAACTTACTGCATTCGCTGAAGCGTTGAGGTGGTTATTGAAAGAGGGTGGAGATGAGCCTGTAATAATCAAAACCGATTCACAATATGCTGGTAATCAGGCCATTGGAGCCTGGAAGGCCAAAGCGAATCGGGAGTTGGTTGGGCATGTACAAAGCCTTTGGAATGAAGTTTTTGAATTACGTGAATTATCGTGGGAGCATGTAAAAGCGCATAGTGGACACCGATGGAACGAGAGAGCAGATCATCTCGCTATTCGTTCGGCGAATGGAGAATCTCCGCTTCCTCTATCGTTTTGGAAACCTGGTCAGCGCTGAATTCTTTCAGTCAACCAAGTTCGTAAATCATCGGACATGTCATCTCTGCGAAGCGCGTGATCGATCTGACCCTTCAACCAAGGTAATGGCGCCCCAGAATCATACCACTGGAAGCCTCTGAGTTCTACGCCTACCAAGCCTTCGTTTTGCATCCAATGTTTCTGTACAGCTATGGATTGCAATTCGC
>Ga0315326_10001270_pt1 | contig 13012 bp, 11 predicted proteins | sample M180m32315metaG_FD_203457 | JGI IMG/M metagenome (GOLD analysis project Ga0315326, IMG submission 203457) | Ammonia-oxidizing marine archaeal communities from Monterey Bay, California, United States - M1 80m 32315 | ecosystem: Environmental > Aquatic > Marine > Coastal | place: USA: California... | reverse complement strand
TTACATCTGTACCACCACCAAAACCAGCGTGAGTAATTGCTTGTATAGCACCATCTGCTCTTGCAGAAGTAGTAAGCATAGGTAGCGCTATAACAAAAAATTCAGTCACTAGGAATGCAGCAGCTAATAAAAGTTTAAAACTTTTTTTCATTATTTCCCTCTTTTGTTAATTTATAATTAATTATTTAAACATAATCTGATACAAAGCGTAATAAAAAAAATGTCCCAAAATAAAATAAATATAGCTTTACTTCTTGGTGATCCATCTGGTGTCGGGCCAGAATTAGTATCCAAATTACTAAAAGAAGAAATTACAAACAAAGCTAATTTAGTAATCATTGGTGAAAAAAATATTTTTGAAGAAGGAAATAAAATATCAGGATGCTCTCATGAGTTGGAAACTGTAAATAGTTTTGATCAAATTAATTTTAAAAATAAAAGTAGATTTTTTTTAGATATTTCTAAAGGTAAAAATCATAATTATAAAATTGCGGAACCTTCAAAAGAGTCTGGCGAAAGTATATTGGAAGCTCTTTACCTTGCATTAGAATTAGCAAAAGAAAATAAAGTTGATGCTATCAATTTTGCTCCATTTAACAAAACTAGTTTAAAACTTGGAGGAAACAAATATTCGGATGAGTTGCAATTAATGGCAGATAAACTAGATGTAAAAAGTTTTTGTTGCGAGTTTAATGTTATAGATAATTTTTGGACAGCGAGAGTTACATCTCATATTCCTATTAAAGAAGTTGCAAGCAAAATCACAAAAGGAAATATTTTAAAACCAATTAAACTAATTAATCAAGTGATGGAATTAAATGGAGTAAAAAATCCAAGGATTGCTGTTCAGGCTCTTAATCCTCATGCAGAATTTGGAACTGAGGAAAAAGATGAAATTATTCCCGCTATAGAAGAGGCAAAAAAACTTGGTTTTAATGCGGATGGACCATTACCTTGTGACACCTCTTTTGTGGTGGCCTATAAAAATAAAAATCATGATTGCATGGTTGGTATGTATCATGATGCTTTACAATCTGGCCTTAAAGCATTTGGTTTTGATAGAGGTGTGACGGTCCAAGGTGGTTTAACAGTTCCGATTACAACAACTGCTCATGGATCTGCTTTTGAAATAGCTGGGAAAAATATAGCAAATTTAGAACCTTTATTAAACTCGTTTAAAATTGCTTTATCAATGGCTGAGAATAAAAAAAATTAAAATTATTATTAATTAAATTAATATTTTTTTTATTTCTTGTTCTGTAAATTTATTAGGTTTTTCACATTTTGTTTTTATTTTTTGTGAAACTTCAGATATTGAAGCTTTCATAATAGACGTAATAATATCTAAGACATGTAAAGAAAGTTCACCGTTACATCTATGTTTTTTTCTTTTTTCAATACAATATGCCATTTCAGCTAAACCCGCTCCTCTATAATTCGCATTTGTTGGTAATTCATTAGCTCTAGAACTTTGTGTTTTAATATTAATTTTTCCAAGCAACATTTTTTCTGTTTTAAATTCTCTCCATGGATCACCTAATTTTTTACACGTATACACTGAACCACCAAACATATTTGGATCAGGTACAATCATTGAACCTTTATCTCCGTAAAGCTCAATATGATTTCTTTGATGTGCTATTACATCAAAAGATAATGTTAATCTTATAACTGTATTATTTTTAAAAATTATTGTTGATAAGTATGTTGTAGGGCATTTAACTTTAAAATTTTTACCTTTCTTTGGTCCTATTCCTATTTTTCTATAATTAACTCCTCTAATTATCCTGCCACTAACTTCTTTTGCTGGACCCAATAAATTTACCAAAGTAGTTAAATAATATGGACCCATGTCTATTACAGGTCCTCCTTCTTTTTTTGCAAACCAAGATTCGGGGTTTGGATGGTAAGATTGAATTCCTGGAAATGCAAAAATTGCATTACCAAAATTAATTTTACCAATTATATTTTTATCTAAAAGCTCTCTGGTTTTTTGGTTTCCTCCACCCAAAAATGTATCTGGGGCATTTCCAATATATAATTTTTTTTTCTTTGAAAGTTTTAACAACTCTTTTCCATCTTTTAGATTTATTGCTAAGGGTTTTTCTGTATAAACATGTTTATTATGTAAAAGAGCTTTTTTAGCTATTTCGTAATGTGCTTTTGGTATTGTAAGATTTAAAATTATTTCAACTTCTTTATCTTTTAGTAGTTCGTTAACACTAAGCGATTTAATTCCGTATTCAGAGGCACATTTTATTGAGGCTTTCTTGTTAATATCGGCACATTTTATTATCTTAATATTGTTAAAATATTTTTGAGCCCTAAAATATGTTTCTGCTATATGACCACAGCCAATCAGTCCTACTTTAAAAACCTTATTCATGAAAAGGATTAAACGCCTTGTCTTTGTTTCGCTTTTCCTTCTTTATGCATCTTTAAAGCTTCTTCGTTTTCTTTAGTATTTGGAATCTCTAAAGTTGGGCTTTCCCAATAAGCTGATCCTTCTAACCATTGATAAGAATGAGTTTTAATTGAAATCACATATGTAACATCTGATTTTTTGGCTCTTTTAAATGCTTCTTCTAGATCAGAAATTGATGAAACTTCCTCAGATCTTGCTCCCATACTTGCTGCATGTTGAGCAAAATTTACTGGTACAAGATTTGGTGCTTTTGAGCTTTTGAATTGACAATTAAATTCTTTTCCACCTTTAAATAATTGAAGTCTATTAATTACTGCATGTCCGCCATTATCACATACTATTATAATTAATTTATTATTAGTTATTACAGAAGAATAAATATCTGAATTATGCAAAAGGTAAGATCCATCACCTACGAAAACAATCACATCTTTTTCGTGATTGGCCATTTTAATTCCTAGGGCTCCAGAAATTTCATAACCCATGCAACTAAAACCCCATTCCGTTTCATGAGTATTAAATTCTCTTGGTCTCCAAATTTGAACAACTTCTCCTACAAGTCCTCCGGCAGCTGTAACTGCTATATCTGTTGGATCAGAATTTCTGTATATAGCGCCTACAGCATGTGCATAACTTGGAACTTCTTGATTAGTTGGTCCGCTTTCTTTATCAACATATTCATTCCAAGATTTAAGCTCATCTCTTGATTTTTTATACCAATCATCTGGGGCTTTCCAATTTCCCAAAGCTTGAGACAAGTCTATTAAAGAAACTTTTGCATCTCCAATTATTGCTTGGGCAAGATGTTTGTTAGCATCGTGACGTGTAATATTTAGTGAAACTAATCCAAAATTTGGATTTTCAAAATTTGCCCATGAGCCTGTAGTAAAATCTGCTAGTCTAGTTCCAATAGCAATAGCCAAGTCCGTTTTTTTTGCTAAATTATTTGCAGCTTTACCACCCAATCCTCCTATTGGTCCTGAAAAATGAGAGTGATCTCTTTTCATTGTAGAATATCCCATTACAGTTTGTGTAACTGGAATATTATGCTTTGCTGCAAATGAACCAAGTTCTTCCATTGCTTCAGAATAAAAAACACCACCTCCAGATATAATAATTGGATTTTTTGAATTTTTTATTTTTTCAGCCGCTTCTTTAATTTGAAAATCATCTGGTTTTGGTCTTCTAATGCTATGTGTTCTTTCCTTAAAAAATTCTTCAGGATAATCGTAGACTTCACCTTGTGTATCTTGGCACAACGATAAACATGCCGGTCCACTATCGGCAGGATCCAACATAGTTTGGACTGCTTGAGGTAAAGATTGTAAAATTTGTTCTGGACGAGTTATTCTATCAAAATATTTTGTAACTGGTTTAAAGGCATCGTTAACAGTTATTCCTGGATTATTAAAATGTTCTACTTGCTGTAAAACTGGATCGGGCATTCTGTTGGCATATGTATCTCCTGGTAAAAATAATACTGGCAATCTATTACTCATAGCAACTGCTGCTGCTGTAACTAAGTTTGTTGAGCCAGGACCAACTGAGCTTGTAACTACAAAAATTTGTTTTCTTCTTTTTGCTCTAGCATAGGCAATTCCAGTTAAAGCCATATTTTGCTCATGGTGACCTCTATAAGTTGGAAGTTTATCCTGGTTTTCTTGGAGGGCTTGACCTAAACATGCAACATTTCCATGTCCAAATATACCAAAAGCACCTGGAAACAGAGGTTCTTTTTTACCATCAATTAAAATTTTTTGAGAAATAAGATATTTTACAATTGCATGGGAACATGTAAGCTTTATTTTTTTCATAATTAAATATATAAACTCTCCACTAATAAAATAATTTTATATATAACAATTAAACATAATTTTTTTAAAAATGTATAGCAAATTTGGACAATTCATAGATGGAAAGTGGCAACAGTCACAAAATAATGAAACGTACGACGTAATAAATCCTGCAACAGAAGAAGTGATTGGAAAAGCATCAAAAGCGGGAGAAGAAGATGTCAATAAAGCTCTTAGATCAGCAGAAAAAGGATTAGAAGTTTGGAAAAATACTCCTCCTTGGCAACGTGCTAAAATTATTAGAAAAATTGCAGACTTAATGAGAGAAAAAACAGATGTTTTAGCAAAATGGATGACGCTTGAAGTAGGAAAACCTTTAGCAGAAGCAGCTGGAGAAGTTGGTGGTGCCGCTGACATATTTGAATGGAATTCAGAAGAAACTAAAAGAATTTATGGTCAAATTGTTGAAAGTAGATTTGAAAATACAAGAATGTACGTAAAGTATGAACCCGTTGGTGTTGTGGCTGGTTTAATTCCATGGAACTTTCCAATTGTTTTGGCTTCAAGAAAAATTTCTACAGCTCTAGCGGCTGGATGTTCTGTAATTTGTAAACCGGATGTAATTACACCTGGAAGTGTAATGGAGTTAATGAATATTATTAATGAAGCTGGAGTGCCTCCTGGAGTTGTTAATTTATTATCAGGCGATCCTGCAAAAATTTCTTCTCAACTAATATCGTCAGACATAGTCAAAAAGATTTCTATAACTGGTTCTACAAGAGTTGGAAAACTAATATTAAAACAAGCTGCTGAAAAAGTTCAAAGAGTTACTATGGAGTTAAGTGGTCACTCTCCTTTTATTGTGTTTGATGATGTAGATATCAATCAAGTAACTGATATGGCGATTACTGCAAAATTTAGAAATAATGGTCAAGTATGTATATCACCAGCAAGATTTTATATACATGAGCGAAAAAAAGATGAATTTGCAAAAACGTTAGTTGATAAAGTAACAAAATTAAAAATTGGTAACGGTTTGGATAAGGACACTATATTGGGACCTTTAACTACTGAAAAAAGATTACATGAAGTAGAAGCTTTAGCTGAAAAAACAAAACAAGAAGGAGCTAAAGTTTTATGTGGAGGCAAAAGACCTGCTGGGTTTAATAAAGGTTATTTTTATGAACCAACAATATTTGATGAAGTTAAAGATAATTTTACAATTATGAAAGAAGAACCTTTTGGTCCTTTAGTTCCTATATTAACATTTAAAGATAGAGATGAAGTAGTCAAAAGAGCTAATGATAATGATCTTGGTTTATCAAGCTATATTTACACAAATTCTCTAGAAAATGCGCATAAAGTTTCTGAAAAAATGGAAACTGGAACATGTGCAGTCAACACTCCTGCTGTTGCTTTTGCTGAAGTTCCTTTTGGTGGAATTAAGCAAACAGGTTATGGTAGAGAAGGTGGTTCCATGGCTATTAAGGATTACTTAAATATCAAGTATACCCATTTCGGTATCAATTATTAATGAGAAAAAATAAAGTTAAACAAATGATGGCCGAAGGTAAGCCAGTCATCAATGGTTGGTGTGCAATCCCAAGTACAGCTTCTTGTGAGGCTATGGCACATCAAGGTTGGGATTCTCTCACAGTTGATATGCAACATGGTTTAATTGATTATTCGAGTGCTCTTCCGATGATGCAGACGATTTCTACAACAGATGTCACTCCTTTGGCTAGAGTAAACTGGAATGAACCTGGACAAATAATGAAAATTTTAGACGCTGGTTGTTATGGTGTAATTTGTCCGATGGTTAGTAATAAAGAAGAGGCTGAAAGATTTGTTCAAGCGTGTATGTACCCACCAAAAGGATATAGAAGTTTTGGCCCCATAAGAGGTTTAATTTATGGCGGATCTGATTATGCAGAACATGCAAATGATGAAATATTAAAATTAGCTATGATTGAAACTAAAGAGTCTCTTGATAAGTTAGATGAAATTATGTCTACACCAGGTGTAGATGGTATTTATATTGGTCCAGCCGATCTAAGTTTAGCAATTGGAGAAAAGCCAGGATTTGATCGACCCGAAAATACAAAAGCATATTCTGAAATATTAAGAATTTTAGAACATGCAAAAAAAAATAATATTTTTGCAGGTATTCATAATGGTACAACAGAGTATGCAACTAAGATGATCGAAAAAGGTTTCAATTTTGTGACTATCGCTTCTGATTTAAGAGCGTTAAGCGCTGGCGCTAAATCTATTGTAGATAAAATGAAGGGATCTCTTTCTAAAAAAGACGACTCTGCAACTTATTAATCTAATTGATTTAAAAATTCCTCGAACTGTTTTTTATCTAAATTAGACGATTGTTTTTTTCCTGGAAATTTTCCACTTATCGATTCTTTTTTAAATGTTTTTAATGCTTTTATTCTTTCAGCTTTAATTTCATTTCGTAATTTTAAAATATTACCAAAAGCTTTGGCATGTCGTGGAGGATTTTCACTATCTCCACATATATCTTCCATAAATAAATACATTACATCAGCATTTCTTCCTGCTCCTAAAGATACTGTTACGATATTTGTTCTTTTAGAAATTTCACCCATTACATTTTCTGGTATAACTTCACATTCTGCTGAAAAAGCACCTGCATCTTCCAATCTTTTAAATTTTTGAAATAATTCAAATGCTTCAATTGAAGTTTTTCCTATTGCTCTCATTCCACCGACTGATGTGGATTTTCTTGGTACTAAACCTAGATGACCCATAACAGGAATATCTTCTTTAGTTAACATTTCAACAACATCCATACTTCTAGGTGTCATTACAGCATCGGCTCCATTCTCTAGTGCTTTGAATGCTCCTCTCAAAATATCTTCATTTGTTACATATTGATTAAGAATTAAAGAAGCTGTCAAAAATAAATGTTTAGATCCTTCTCTTACTTTTAAAACATTTTTAGCTTGGCAGATAATCATATCAAAACCTGCGTTTTCTGCAGCATCAGCTTCTTCATTTGAGTTTGCTGTTACTTGAGTAAATTTTTTTTTACCTTTTGCTACTTTTAAATCTGCTACTGTTAAAGTTCGTTTAGCTGGTTGTGCTGCCCAAGTATAAATATTTTTCATTAAATGCCTTTGTATAAGATATCTCTTCTGTCAATAAACCCCTCAAAAGTTTTTATTGTTATTACCGAAGGCAAGATAAATATTGATCTTTTATCTTTTTCATTTCTAATAATTCTGAAAAATCCTTTTTTTATTGCTGTATCGATATAAACATTTGAAGTTAAATAAGATTTTTCAATTACTTTTAATAATTGGTTTTTAGTAATTGATTTATTTTTATAATAAGCAAGCATCACCATATGCAACATAATCCAATGCTGAGGTGTTAATGAAAACCAATTAAGTAGTTCATTTTCCAGCCTTCCTTCGAAATCACCTAGAGATACTTCGGCTAATTTAATTCTTTTTTGAGTAATTTTTGGAATTTTTTTCTGTTCCTCAAAATGCTTAGGGTACTTAAATTGTTTCTTCATCTTAAAATGTTATCTTAAAGAAAGTTAAATTAATATTATTTTTTGTTAGCTAATTCCTTGTATATATTGTTGACTCTGTGCACTTCACTTGCTGTGTTAAAATAACCTTCGTATTCTATTTCTTCAGGCGTTACATCAAAATGATAATGGCCAGCAATATTATCTTTTGTGTAGGAATGAAAATGAGTGTGCTCACCAGACTCTCTTAAGTTGAGATCACCTCCAGAAGGATCACCTGTCCAAAGTAAACTATAACCTTGCAATTCTGGTCCTACGGGTTCATAAAATTGTAAAAAATCTTTTACACACTTCATTTGTCTAGGGTCATAGTATTCATGCTTAATATCAACGTAATCAGGTTGAACGTGAGATCTAATTTTTCCATTTAAAATTCTAAAAACACCAGCCAAAGCAATGTGGTCATTGCCTTTAATTTGTAAATTATCAGACAAAGCTTTCCTCATTGCTTGTGATAAAGAACCTTGTTCACCAGATCTTCCTTTTATCTTAATTTTAATAACTTTTCCTTTAACACCATCGGTATAATAAACATTACCTAAGCCACCATGTTTCTTTGCTGTATATTTTTCAGCAATACACTCTTTATTTAATCCAACTCGGGCTATAATTGACTTTGACTCAGAGGTAATTAAATTTTCATTAATCACTAACTCTCCACAATGACCGTCCAAACATGACATTGCGCCTGAGCCAGCACCTAAAGCATAGCTTTTTTCTGAACCAATCATTTCAGAGATCTCTTCATAATCAAATTCAGCACCAATAAATCTTGGATCATGCATATAGGGCTCACCACCAACATCTATAATCTTTTGATTTCCACTAATACCTTCTGATGGACAATCCCACTCTCTTAAGTTTGGACATTCAACAACTGATACTTCAACTGCTTTATAATTTTGTGACAAGCCTAATTGTAATGCTTCAGAAATTTTTTCTAATGGATATTCTGTAAATTTTGCTTTTTCTATTTCCAATTGCATTACTATATTAAGCTATATTTTATTTTGCATGATGTCTATAGATAATATATATAATATCTATACATAAATTAATTTTAGAAAAGACTTTAATGATAAATAAAGATTTAAAAGTTGCAGTTTTAGGAGCTGGTGCAATGGGCTGTCTGTTTGGAGGTTTATTGGCTGAAAAAGGATTAAATGTAATCCTAATAGATGTTTGGAAAGAACATGTAGAAGCTATAAATAAAAATGGTCTTAAAATGGATGGTCATGGTGGCGATAGATTTATTAAAGTTAAAGCAACAACAGACCCATCAAGCGTAGATCCTGTTGATGCTATAATTGTAATGTGCAAAGCAACCGCTCTAGAACCTGCTTTAAATAGTATTAAAAATATCATCAGTGAAAAAACTACATTCATGTCTTTTCAAAATGGTATTGGTCATGAAGAAATTATGCAAAAAATTGTAGGCAAAGAAAAAGTATTAGGCGGAACTACGACACAAGCATCAAATATATTAGGCCCAGGTCATATAAAAAATCATGCCGCTCTACCTTCTTGGATTGGAGAATACGATGGTGGAGTAAGTGATAGGGTAAAAGAAATTGCTGAAACGTTTACGGCCCATGGTTTAGAAATGATTGCTGCTGAAGATGTTAAAAAAAGAAAATGGATGAAGTTATTTGCGCTTACTGCAATTGGTCCTTTATCTGCAATTTTTGATCTAAATCACACAGAACTTTATATTGATAACAATAATCAATCTATTTCTAGATCTTTAGGCAAAGAAATAATTCTAGAAACTAGAAAAGTTGCTCTAGCTGAAGGAATAGAGGTTTCTGAAGATGAATGTCTATTTATGTTCAATAAAATAGTCGACTCTAAACAAACAAATAAGTCATCCATGGCATTCGACGTACTATATAAAAGAAAAACAGAAATTGATTTTATTAGCGGTGAAGTGTCTAGGCTTGCAAAAAATCATGGAATACCAACTCCTTTAAATGATCTAATGTATAAAATGATTAAAGTTAAAGAAGGAATGTATAGTTGAATGATTAATATAGGAAAATTAAAAAAAATTAAAAGTAATTTTCCTGTTTTGTTTGCTGAAAAAGCTATTCCTAAAAATATCTGCAAAAAATTAATCTGTGAAATAAATTCATCAAAGTCCTTTGATGATATGATAATGGGAGGAAGAAGTAGAATAAACAAAGGTTCAAAAAATTTTAAAGTTTACTTAAAAAATTCTAATTATTCATTAAAGTTGTTTAAGAAATTTAATAGTAAAATTTTTTTTAAAAAAATAGAAAAAATATTTAAATTAAGATTTAAAGAAAATACTTGGATAAACTTATATAATCCAAAATCATTTAATCCAAAAAAATTTACACTTAAAAAGAAAGTTAATTCCAAAGAACTAACGAAATTATTAGGCAATAATTATAGAAATCCAATACTAAATTTGGATATAGATTTTTCAGTTTCTAAGGGTGGTTATCGTTTAAAACCTCATAGAGATGATGTTAATAGATTGTATAATTTTTTAATTTATCTTACAGATATACCTAAAAAAAATGGTGGTTCGCTTACTCTGTATAAAAAAAAATCTAAAAAAAATATAAGAAAAAGTTTTAAAAGATTTCCAAAAAATAGTGAACTAAAAATTGTTAAAGAATTTACCCCCAGACAAGGATCGGTTATCTTTTTTAAATCCACTCCAAACTCTTACCATGGAGTAAAAAAATTTAAAGAATTTAGCTGTCCGAAAAGATTTTTTATTTATGGAAGTTATGCATTAAATAAACCTGTGATCTGGTCATTTAAAAACAATAATTATTTTCCAACTATTGTACCTAATAATAAAAGAATGCTTACTTCTTTTCATGATTCAAATTATCTGCTAAAAAAGACTAACTAAAATGAAGAGCAATTCAAAATTAAAAAAACTCTTAAAAAGAGATGGATTTGTAAGAGTAAAAAACGTTTTAAATTTCAATAAAGATTTAAAACCTATCTTGAACGATATGGAATTTGTTATGGATTGCCTCATCCAAAAGTACGCTCCAAAGATTTACAAAAATAAAACGTTAAATTATGACTTTAGAAAAAAATACACTTATGTATCAAAATTAAATATTTATGATCTGGATCAATATTTCAATACGAGATTACCTAGAGATCATGTAAAGAAGGATAGTGATTACTTTGCTTCTCACTCTCTTTGGAATTTAATTACACACAAAAAAATATTAGATGTTGTAGAAAATATTTTAGGTTCGGAAATTTTATGTAGTCCAGTACAAAATACTAGAATTAAACAGCCAGAAAAAAAATTACCTAAAGGATCAATATATGATGGTTTAAGTGGAAGAACACCTTGGCATCAAGATGCAGCAGTATTGACAACTCACGGTCAAAAATTTTGTGATATGGTTACCGTTTGGATACCATTCACAAAAACAACTAAAAAAAATGGTTGTATGATCACCGTCAAACAAATTAATAAGTTGGGATTACTAAATCATATATCTGGATATAGGGGGCAGGTAGTGGTTAAAAATAGTAAACTTTTAGATAAATTTAAACCAACTTATTTAGAAGCCAATGTTGGGGACATCATTCTTTTACATAAACATTCAATACATTGTTCTCTTCCAAATAGATCAAACAATTTTAGAATAAGTGCTGATTTTAGATACAATAGAGCAGGTACACCATCGGGACGTGAAGCTTTACCAAACTTTTATGTAAGAAGTAAAAATAAAAAAAATATAACTGTTCACAATTATAAACAATGGGTTGCTCTTTGGGAAAAAGCTAAAAATAAATGTATTCCAAGAAAATATGCTTTTAAATATTCTTTGCCGACTTTTAAGCATAACAAAAAAGATCTCATAAATCTTATTTAATGAAATCACTGACAAAAAAAATCTATTTATTAGATTTTTTGTTAGCTCTTGTTGGCTACATACTATTTGTTGTGATGGATACAATTGTTAAAAAACTGGGAGACACTTATCATGTGTCACAAATAATTTTGGTAAATTCATTATCGGCTTTATTGCCTATATTCATATATATTCAAATAAGACATCGGTGGAGAAGAATTAAAACTGCTAATCTTAAAATTCATTTTATTAGATCTGTTTTGATGTTTGGTGCAATGTTTTCATTCATAATAAGTGTAAACCATTTATCACTAGTTGCAATTTATAGTATTGTTTTTGTTATGCCGTTACTATTAACAATGGGTGCAAATTTTTTTTTAAACGAGAAAGTTGGCTGGAGAAGATATACTGCAATTATAATAGGTTTTATTGGTGTTATCGTATCTGTTGATCCATTTCATGAATCTTTTAATAAATACGCTTATCTTGCTTTGTTGGTACCAGTCCTTGTTTCAATAAATTGGTTAATAATAAAAAAATATGGCGAGAAAGAAAATACTTATTCTTTTTTAATTTATGGAAAATTATTTCTAATCATATTTTCTGGGATTTTTGCGCTTAAATATTTTGTTCCAATGACAACTGGAGATTTTCTTTTAAATTTTAATGCTGGTTTAGTAAGAGGTATTGGTATGATTTTTATTCTAAATTCAGCAAGGCATTTACCTTCTTCTCTTTTTGCCCCAACACACTACATTCAAATATTTGCTGGTGCGTTAATTGGGTATTTAGTTTTTGGTGACATTCCTACTTTAAATAATTATTTAGGAAATATTCTTATTATAGGTGCTGGCATTTACATTATAATTAGAGAATTGACTTTATCTAAAAAAATTGTGACAAATTCGACAAGGCCAATTATTATTCCAATTAAAAAAGAATAAAAATTTATGAAAAAAATATTAATTATTCAACCTATACATGAATCTGGAATTGAATTGCTCAAAAATAACATCAATTATGAATTCGAAATAATTGAAGATACAGAAATATCAAATTTAAAATCTAAAATTGTTGATTGTGATGCTGTTTCTATAAGAACAGCAAATCTTCCAGCTGAAGCTATAAATGCTGGAAAAAGTTTAAAGATAATTTCTAGGCATGGTGTTGGATATGACAATATTGATTTAAAAAGTTCAAAAGATAAAAATATTACTATAGCTATAACAGCAACAGCTAACGCTGTAGCTGTGGCTGAGCATGTAATGTTTATGTTGCTAAATATTTCAAAAAGAAAAAATATGTATGATGATTGTGTAAAATCTGGAAAATTTAATGAAAGAAACAAACTGTCCAAAACTGTGGA
>Ga0315326_10001263_pt1 | contig 13054 bp, 9 predicted proteins | sample M180m32315metaG_FD_203457 | JGI IMG/M metagenome (GOLD analysis project Ga0315326, IMG submission 203457) | Ammonia-oxidizing marine archaeal communities from Monterey Bay, California, United States - M1 80m 32315 | ecosystem: Environmental > Aquatic > Marine > Coastal | place: USA: California... | reverse complement strand
AATTGTTTGACAAACCAAGTGGAGTAAACGGGAATATCGACGATTGGACGTATCATCACTCTTAGACAAGCTCTTTCCTAATGGAAACGGCGGTGGATCGGAAGGTTCGCCATGGCTGGTTGTCGGCTTAGGCAATCCAGGCGCTGAATATAAAAACACCCGTCACAATGTCGGATGGTGGTGTCTCGATGTACTCGTCAAAAGCACAAACTCCGAACTGAATCGAAAGCGCAAGGACTTAAGATTCGCCGAGACCGAACTCGGTGGATCAGCAGTAGTTCTCGCCTATCCAAGAACGTTCATGAACCGCTCGGGATCTGTTTTAAGCTACCTGACTAACCGGTTTGGAACGCCTACTGACAAAATCCTGATTGTAACCGATGACATAAACCTAAAACCCGGTTCTGTGCGTATACGAAAGCAGGGTGGAGCAGGCGGCCACAATGGCCTGAAATCTATCATTACAACACTCGGTACAAACGAGTTCCCGCGCGTCCGTATTGGTGTTGGTAGCCCAGAATCGTCGGCGGTGCAAGTTGATCATGTTTTGGGCACTTTCGATCCAGAAACACGAGACTTGGTCAACTACGCGTCTGAACGAGCTGCTGATGCGATTACGATGATCGCCAGTGGTGATTTAGACAACGCAATGAACAAGTTTAACGTGACGAATAATGGCGACAAACTAGCATCAAAGTGATGCATAACATTTCAGAATTTTACCTTTTGCGGATCAGGGTTCCAAAATGTCTATACACAGTCGGCATGCTTGCATTGCTCGCTGTATTAATTGGTTGTACTACTCCCGTCGTTGATGCCGAGCCAACAACGGACGTAACACCCAATTCCCAACCCGCTATCGGTACGCGGTTGCCCAAAGCGGAAATTTCGGCAGCTACACCGATCCCATCACTTACACCTAAACCAAGTCGAACCAACATACCTAACCCTAGCACTCTGACTCCTCAAGCTTTACGTACCGCCAAACCCATCGCTCCAACGAAACAGCCAACTGATATCAGAACACAGATCGCAACCAGAATTCCAACCCGCAGCCCCATATTCATACCGGCCCAGCCTGAACCGATTATTCCTGCCCCTCCCGACCGCGATCTACAAGCACTAGGTAAGCGACTCGTCCCTAGCTACACCGAACCGAAAACGATGGTGGCGTCGGAACCTCTCATTGTTGGCGACAACGTAAATTTCTGGGTGTCTAGGGACGTCGGTAGTGTGCTAGTAAGCGGCACTGTTTGTCATATATCAGAACACGTTTATTGGGTATTCGAAACCGGCTATGAGCCAGATCCGATAGACATTTTTGAGGTTGCCAGCAATTTTGAATCCGACGTTTGGCCGGCCATTACTGATGTTTTTGGAGCACCACTGACACCGGGCATAGATGGTGATGACCGAATGGTTGTTTATACAGCGGTCTTACGACCAGGAGTTGCCGGATATTTCTCAGCTGCCGACTCATACCCGAAAGAGATCCGAACTAAATCTAACCAGCGTGAAGCCCTCTATATGTCGGCCGACAGCGTCGATTTGTCGGGTAACGAATACTTAAGTACTATCGCTCACGAATTGCAGCACGCGACTCACTTTGCGACCGACAATAGTGAAGACTCCTGGATCAACGAAGGCCTATCAGAAGTGGCTGCTGAGATCGCCGGGTTTCAAAGATCGGCGGCGGCAGCATTCGTTCGAGTACCTGAAACTTCGCTTACGGCGTGGTCGCAAGATATTTCTGTTTCGACGGCAAACTATGGGGCGGCAAAATTATTCTTTACGTTCCTTTCAGTTCACTATGGTGGCAATGAGTTACTAACCGCGATTGCCCAGCATCAGGCGGACGGTCTCCAGTCTGTAGACCTCACTCTCACCGAACGCGGGTTCGATGTAACAGCCGATGAAGTTTACGCCGATTGGCTCATCGCCAACTATCTCAGCCCAAACACAGGACCCTACGCGTATGAGGATAATTTCGTTCCACCGGTTAGAAGTATCTACAAGCGCGCACCAGACTCACTCTCAGGATCAGTCCAATCTTACGGCTCTGACTACGTTGTGACTTCAACTGGTTCAAGTAGGATGTCTGTCGAATTCCAAGGTGAAGCTGCTACATCTTTACTAACCACAGCTCCACACTCTGGTGATACGTGCTGGTGGTCGAATCAAGGTGATTCGATTGATTCAACTTTGACTCGGAATGTCGACCTTCGGTCAGTCAAATCAGCCTCATTAACGTACTGGGTCAACTACAACATCGAAAAGTTTTGGGACTATGCCTATGTGATGGTATCGACCGACGACGGCAGAACATGGGACATTCTCGACACTGAACGAGCCATCAATTTCGATCCGAATGGCAACGGCTATGGCGCCGGATTAACGGGCACAAGTCTCGGATGGGTTAAGGATTCGGTCGATCTTTCTGATTATGCCGGTGAACAGGTATATCTCAGGTTTGAATACATCACCGACGACGCCGTATTCGCACAAGGCGCTTGTTTCGATGATTTCGAAATTCCTGAGATCGGATGGATTGACGATACATCGACATTTGCTGATTGGACCGCAAACGGATTCGTCAGAGTTGAAGAGACAATTCCAACACAGTATCTCGTTCAGGTCATTCACGAAAAAGACATTGGCGATCCTATCGTTTATCAGGTTCCTATCAATTCAATGGGTGCGGGGAACCTGACAGTCGAGAACGTTGGCGACGAGGATCTCGTAGTAATCATCATCAGCGCAACTAACCGCCATTCGACGCTGCCAACGAACTACACGCTCGAACTTCGTCCATAAACACACTCAAATGACTTCATTGGCTATATGGTGATCTCAGTACAATCGATCCGACCTTGCGGTAATTCACAGATCAATCTTTCTAAGTAAGACTGATTATTTCGTGCGGGAAATATCCAGTCTAGTTCACTTCGATACGATCCCAACCGGTGTACGGAACCAGCACATCAGGAATAACGATCGATCCGTCTGCCTGTAGTCCATTCTCTATAACTGCAATCCAAATGCGAGGCAGTGCCAATCCTGACCCGTTAAGAGTGTGTGGCAACTTCGTCGAACCTCCCACTTCTGGACGATATCTAGTTCCGTTTCGGCGGGTCTGAAAATCAGTGCAAGAAGAAATCGAACTGACTTCAAGCCATTCGCCACAGCCCGGCGACCATACTTCGATATCGTAGGTTTTAGCCGATTGGAAGCCGATATCACCGGCACAAAGCTGTAGCACTCGATAGGTCAATCCAAGTCGAGCGCAGAGAGATTCAGCCTCAGAGACCATCTCTTCCAACATTTCGTCAGAAGTGTTTGGTTCGACGTAGCGGAACATCTCAACCTTTTCAAACTGATGAACACGCTTGATTCCGCGAACGTCTCTTCCTGCCGACGTGTGTTCTTTACGGAAGCTAGGAGTCTGAGCTACGTACTTCAGCGGGAGTCGATCAGGGTCGATAATTTTTCCTTGATGTAATCCGTTCAGTGCGACTTCGGCTGTAGGTACGAGCCACAAATCCGACTCATCGTCACGATAGAGATTGTCCTTGAACTTGGGCAGGTTTCCTGAACCGGTCATCGTCTCACCACGAACCAATAGCGGCGGGTCGATTTCGGTGTAGCCGTGGACTTCAGTCTGAATATCAAGCATCCAAGACGCCAATGCACGCTGGAGCTTGGCACCCTTTCCCTTCAGCACGTAAAAGCGTGCGCCTGCAATACTCGCACCCGCTTCGAGATCGAGAATATCTAGATTGGTAGCAACGTCCCAGTGTGCACTGCCGTGCAAATCGGTAGGGTTTTGAGAAGTACGGATTACGATATTCGATTCTTCATCAAGTCCATCTGGAACATCATCGTGTGGTATGTTCGGAATCGCTAGAAGAATGGCGTTCAACTCTTCAATAACACCCGCCAAATCCGCCTCTACATATTTGATCCGATCACCAGCCTCACGCATTTTTACGATCTCTTCTGGTGTTGGCTTCCGCTTTTCGTCACCAATAGCCTTACTCACCTTGTTCCGATTCGCACGATCGGCGTCGGCTTCCTGGATCAACTCTTTTCGTCTAGAGTCAAGTTCGACAATTCTATCGATAGGGGGATCTTCTCCACGTCGAACCAATGCGGTTCGGAATTTTTCAGGATCTCGGACTATCTGTTCCAGTGAAAGCATTTTTTACTCTAATAATTTGGCAGGCGAAGAAATACTAGTTCGATTAGATCACGTGTTACGCATGGCAGGGAATAGCAAAATTTCTCGGATCGACTCTTCTCCGGCGATCAGCATTATGAGCCGGTCGATCCCCAATCCAAGCCCTCCCGTTGGCGGCATGCCGTGTTCGATAGCAACGAGGAAATCTTCATCTAATCGATCAGCTTCATCGTCGCCGAACTCCAAACGCATCTTCTCCTGTTGCTCGAATCGGTCACGCTGGTCTACCGGATCGTTCAATTCAGTAAATGCATTGCAAAGCTCGGTTCCCATAACGAAACCTTCAAACCTCTCGACAATTTCGTCTAAGTCGGTCTTACGCTTTGCGAGCGGAGACATTTCGACCGGGTAGTCGACCAAGAAATTAGGCTGCACAAGATGAGGCTCAACTTCCGACGAAATAACCTTATCTAGCAAACGCCCCCACGTTGATCCAACTTCGACGTGAATACCACGTTCTCGCATCGCCGCCGAAAGCGACTCAGTGTCACGGGTCACAACGAAATCGATGCCAGTTCGCTTTTTGATCTCTTCACGTAGGTCGAGTCGAGGCCACGGAGGGGTTAGATCGATCTCGGGTCTCATACCCTCAACTTCCGGTAAAACCATCGAGCCGGTCGTTTCTTTGGCTATAGTCGAAACCAAGTTCTCGACCATCTCCATCACATCGTTGTAATCGGCGTACGCCTGATAACTCTCGATGGTCGTGAACTCTGGATTGTGATCGTGATCGAGTCCTTCATTTCGGAACAACCGACCGATTTCGAATACTCGCTCGAAACCACCGACTATCAATTTTTTCAGATAAAGCTCAGTTGCAATTCGCAGATATAAATCGCGGTCAAGCTGGTTATGATGAGTCTCAAAAGGAGTCGCCTGAGCACCACCGGCCACAGGTACCAGAATCGGAGTTTCGACTTCGATAAATCCGGCACCGTGCATGAACGCTCGCATAGACTGAACGACCTTTGAACGCAACAGAGCATTCTTCATCGCCTTGTCGTTAGAAATCAGATCGAGATAGCGCTGGCGGAATCGAATTTCTTGATCCTGCAGACCATGCCACTTGTCGGGCAACGGACGAATCGCCTTGGTGAGAACCGTAACTTTGGCAGCCTCAACGCTAATTTCACCGCGACGAGTCCGTATAACTGAACCCTCAACGCCGATAATGTCCCCAATATCCAATAAACTCAATATTTCGTAGTCGTTATCGCCCATGGTGTTCTGGCGGGCGAACGCCTGAATCGAACCATAGCCGTCCTTCAGGTCTATAAATGCAGCCTTACCCATACCCCGGCGAGCCATAACTCGACCGGCGATTCGGATGGTTTCGGTTCGTGGGTGCCCGGCATCGTCACCGCCACCATTGCGCTCCATTACTTCGGCGCATTCGAACAGTTTAGTTGCTTCTTCAGACGTGTGAGTTCGATCAAAACGTGCTGGGTAAGGATCGATCCCCTTCGCCCGTATCTGCGCCGTTTTGGCGAGACGATCTTCAATGAGTTTTCGTTCGCCTGCAGCCACATCGACTTCGTTCAAAGAATCTGACAACGATTCTAGCTGTTCTTGTTGGTCTTGGTTTGTCATATTTTCCAATGCAGATATTACCTGCTGACACTCGTATTGTTCCGCATGTTTTTACGATACGTCACTTCTCTCACCTAATGCTGCTTGGCCAAGCGACTACCACATGCCAACTTTGCAGTAATTTATTCTAATCCAGCTATCGGACCACCTGTGATTCTCACGTACAAGTAACGGAAACGCCATCGAGTAGGCGGCTGATGACACCGCATCCGTGTAAAACCGCGAAAACCTGTAACAACTCACGATGGTTAACAATGACGGCTCCATGAATAATCAAATTCATCCCATTTCGCGTAATGGATTTACGAGCAACCAGAGAAATTCAAGGGTCTCAAGTGCGGATCGAAAATGCGATGAGCAACAATCGAAGACGATCTTCAGAGTTCCGTCGAAATACTCGTTCCGGCCTCAGGCCAACAACTTCGAAGGTTAAATCCGCTATTTTTTCGATGCTCGGACCTCAAGGACCTCACGGTTTACGGGTGCTTGATATTTACGCAGGAACGGGAGCACTCGGGATCGAAGCTCTTCAGCGAGGCGCAACAAACGCAACGTTCATCGAGCAAAACGGTCGTCGGTGCGCAGATATAGAAAAGGCTCTAGAAAAGTACAAATTGGCAATGCAAGGTTCAGTACAAAAAGGTAGCGCACTCAAGTCAGTCGGGAGACTGAAGGGTGAGTTTGACCTGATTTTTGCCGACCCTCCCTACAATCTCGTCGAGTTCGAATCTTTATTTGAGCTTGTCCACAACGCCCATCTAATTTCACCCAACGCCGTCGCATTTCTCGAACACTCTAAGATGACCGATCTCCCCAATTCACTTCCCGGACTCTCGCTGTATGCCCACAAACTCTACGGCGACACCGCAATTTCGGTATACAAACCTCATACCACTCAAACCCAAATAACAAACCCGGAGGGCAAATAGATGGCAAGAGCGATCTATCCCGGCACATTTGATCCCGTTACGAATGGACATGTGGATATTGTCGAACGGGCATCACAGACCGTCGAACATTTGACGGTTGGTGTTGTCGACGTCTCATCGAAAAGAACTATGTTCAATGTCGATGAGCGGATAAAAATGTTTTCCGATGCTGTGGCACACCTGCCAAATGTATCGGTCAAGGCTTACTCAGGCCTAACAGTCAACGCTGCCCGTGAAATCAAAGCAACGGTAATCATTCGTGGGTTACGGATTACGAGTGATTTTGAGTACGAAAGTGAAATGGCACTAATGAACCGCAGGATGGCTCAAGACGTCGAAACCGTTTGTCTTTTCAGCGCACTGCGATATCAGATCCTGAGTTCATCAAGAGTGAAGGAAGTAGCAGAACTCGGCGCCGATGTGTCGGACCTAGTTCCTAAAAACGTTTGGAGACCTCTGGTTGAGAGGCTTGAAGCCAAACAAAACAATTAGCAATCAATAGTTAATAGGACGTGTCAGTCAACACGTATGGAGACAGAAAATGACACTTATGTCACAGCTCGAAGACCTACAGGCGATGATAGTAAAAGGTCGAGTACCAGGAACAGCTCGAACGCTCGTAAATCTGGACAAAATCACAGCAGTCATCGATGAGATGCAGGGTGAAATGCCAGAACAGTTGAACGAAGCCGAGGGTGTAGTTCGCCAGAAAGACGCGATCATCAAGCAGGCTGAATTAGAGGCCCGCCGAATTCGCGCGTACGCCGATGACGAAGCAACAACGATTCGGCAATTGGCTGAAGAGCAATCGAACACGCTGCTTACGACTTCGCAAGAAGAAGCCATAAAGATGATCCAAGACACCGAGATCACACGAATGGCTAAAGAACAGGCAATCGAGATCGAAGCTGACGCACAGAAGTGCGCTCGCAACTTGATCGATGATGCTGAAATCCGGGTCAACAGTATCTTGAACGAGGCTGAAACTTCAGCTGACTCACGTCGCAAAGGCGCAGATAACTACGCTCGAGAGGTTTTGTTCACGCTCGAAGAACGAATCGCCGACACCCTTGGTCAAGTCCGAGGTGGTATCGACCTACTCGATGCACGCCCAACAGCAAACGCCGCCGACTAGTTTTGGTTTGGTAAATAAGCCACACTCAAAGATCAAACGCTAGAGACGACTTCCCGAGTTAAGTCTTAGAAGTCGAGGGATTTAACGTGGGGTTTTACAACGCCTCTATTTCGACAACTAGGTCTGGGGTTCGACTCGCAGCTCGCTATGTACACGAATCTCAAAGCACGCTAAACGCTAATAAATAATCAACCACTGAACCCTAAGTCGCTTATGGTAGCGCAAAGGAACCAAGCGACTTAGGGCTACGTTGTTTGATCGTATCGACTAAACCCGAGCGAACTTCTCTCGCTAGACTAAAGAACTAAAAATAAGAACTCTTGGCAAGTTTACTAAACTAAACCTTCAGCCCAATCGCCACCTAGAACCGTCTCAAACATCTCGGCGGATTCGTCGTTCCATCCAAAGCGATTTACTAGATTTAAGCGGTATATCAACTCCAACGCACTGAGTCGAGCCGACAGGGCGTCGTCGCTCAAATTGCCCTGACACAGTCCCACGAACGGCTTCATTAGATCAATATCGAGCGCATCGCCGTAAGTCTCTTCTAGCTGCTCGGGAACAAAATTCCATGGGTATCGCCAGAACCGAAGCAACATATCGAGTTCGTAGTCGGCAGGTGCAAATGCCATTCGATCGAAATCGAGAATTCCTGAAAGATTACCATTGCTACCGACCAAAATGTTGCCAAACCACAGATCACCGTGACATAGCACCCTAGGTCGCTCGATCAGTGCTTCTGCCCACTGCGCGAATGCAGCCTGTGAAGTTGTAAGCACTCGACCCGGCACTACGTTATCGACTGCACGAAGCGCCCGATTAAAAGACTTCCTTACGTGTGCAGCCCAGTCCTGAGTTTCAGCATGCAACATACCTTCGTCTGGCTGAAACTGTTGCATATAGGCCAAAGCAGTCGCCAGTTGACCGGTCAAATTTCTTCGAGCTTCCTGATCCAATCCAGGCCAAACGTTGTACCCACTCGAACCTTCGATTCGATTCAGAATCACCCACGCCCTGCCCTCTAACGCACCCGTTTCAAGCACATGAGGAGTAGCAACTCCTGGTATATCCAACTGAGTCGCAACCAGCTCGTGGTTAAACCGCTCAGCACGCCCAATTTCGGGGTCGATCTTGATGACCGTTTCGTTACCGATGAACACCCATGTGCCGTATCCAAATCCGTAGTCGACGTTACTGCCAAGTTTGTTCGCAGCCCATTCACGAACGCGACCCAGTGCGACGTGGTCGTCTTTCTCGTAATTTCGAACCCAAGGATTAATAAGCATTGCTAACGACAAGTGTAGTCATGCAGCGTCGAGCGTGCGGCTAACGGATAATCTACAGATTTGTGAAAATAATTAACTGCAATCCTACTTGAATGCGCTATACGGACTACGAATTCGTCTTGTACGCCCGCAAAGTCAAATTGATCAAACTCTGTTCCCAACCTATGGAGTCAGGACGACTTCGCTCTTGCTTAACAATCTCGATCGCTGAAAAACCTGATGATTCCACAAGTTCCAGATACTCACTAATTACCGACGCACCACCAACGCAAGCGACCCATTCTATAGCCGACTTCTGCACATCATCAGGCAATGCCTCAGAAGTAACCATGTCAGAAATAACGAAGCGGCCGCCAGGTTTAAGAATTCGGTGAATCTCCGAGAACACACGGTCTTTTTGCTCAGATAGTGCAATCACACAGTTGGAAATAACGAGATCGACAGTGTTATCGGGCTGCGGGATCGATTCGATATGCCCTAGCTTGAATACGACGTTCTCAGTGCAAAGATTTTCAGCGTTCTTCTGAGCAAGCTCCACCATCCGAGGTGTCACATCGATACCGATCACATAGCCATCTGGACCTACTTCTTTGGCGGCGAGGAAGCAATCTACACCGCCCCCTGAACCTAGATCAAGAACAGTCTCACCAAACCGGGCATCCGCTATTCCAACCGGATTTCCACAACCGGCAGAAGCACCTGCTACTTCGTCCGGCAGCGAATCTCGCTGATCCTCTGAGTAAAACTTGTCAGTAGCCTTCAGCCTTGTATTGTCGGCTGCACGCTCAGCGGCGTTCGATGCGAACGATCCATACTGGTGCTGAACTGCAGCAGTGATAGTTGCAAGCTGTTCGTGAGTAATTTCCAACGACCCAGCATCGCCGCAGCAATCGTCGTCACAGCATGTAGCTTCTTCACTGATAGGGGACAATGTTCCAAATGGTTTGTTAGCAGTCATCTAATTATTCTCCATCAATACAACTTGTCGTACAGTCAGACCGTCTCCACTCCTGCCTGAGTCACCACAATTTCAAGCTGAGGCAATAGGTTCAACCACGCCTGAGCCGAAGCTTTATAAGTCTTCACGCCTAGCGCTGATCGTGAATAGTTCTTCCGCTTCCTGCCGATAACCACAGCCCGTTTACGCTCTACGTAACCAGCAGTCTTTAGTCCTTCAACATTGGGTAGATCATGGCGTAAGTTGGTCGTGCGGCGCAACAAAGTAAGATTCGTCTAGCGAACTTATATCCGTGTATCGACCACAAGCTCAGTTATTGGAAATGAAAAACCTCAATCGGCTTTTTTTAGTTAAGAGACTGCCAGTAGTTGCTATTAACAAGTCCATTTCTCGACTTTGTTGATGTGGTTACTCTTCTTCAAGATAACAGCGAATAATTCGCTTTATGGTCAATACCTAGCTACAAGATATATTGGCTTACTAAGTAAGTCACTATACGGTTCTATAATCGTGCCGATCAGACGAACGATCTATACCCGATATAACACAGCTAATTGCGTTGCGATGTTGCGCTGGAAGCTATAATCCGCTCACCTACCAATTCCATCGATTCTCCTAGGCCAATATCAGCTGCACATGACTACTTCCAAGGTTAAATCTGACGACAAACTGTTCCTCATAATCGACGGACACGCAATCGTGTTCCGAGCATGGTTCGCCATGCGCGATCACTTAATTACGGCGTCGGGGCAGAACACAACCGGCGCTAGCGGGTTCATGTCGATGTTTCTGAGAGTAATTCGTGATCATAACCCAACTCATATCGCTGTAACTTTTGACACGAAAGCATCGACATTCCGCAAGGAGATTTTCCCGGAGTACAAAGCACAACGCCAAGAAGTTGACCCCGCCCTTCACGAGCAAATCCCCATCGTCAAAGAGATTCTCGAACCGATGGGCGTACCTGTTTACGAATACGACGGATTTGAAGCAGACGATCTAATCGGAACGCTATCAAAGCAGGCGTCTGAGCAGGGAGTCAAAACTTTAATTCTCACGGGCGACGCCGACCAATTGCAATTGGTCGATGAGAAGACCTCGTTACTGATGTACACGGGTTTTGGAGATATGCGAACCTACGACCCAGCGGGCGTTGCCGATAAGTACGACGGCTTAGGGCCGGACTATGTCGCCGAGATTAAAGCCCTAGAAGGCGATCCATCCGACAACATCCCCGGCGTGCCGGGCGTCGGCAAGAAATCCGCTCGCGCAGTACTAACAAAGCTCGGGCACTTCCCTGCCCTATTTAGCAAGCTCGAAGAAGTTGAAAAAATCGAAGGCTTACGCGGTGCAAAACGCACTATGAATCTTCTTGAGGAGCATCGCGAAACAGCCGCTACTGCGCTCGTATTAACTACGATCGTTCGGGATGTACCCATCGAATTCGACGAAGCAAAATCCAAGTTCGGCGAGTTCGATCGTGAATCAGTTATTAAGACGCTAATGAAATACGAGATGCGTCTCGTAGCCAATCGACTCCCGAAAGTAGGAGTCGAAATTCCCACTCCTGAGACCACGGCGTCTGATATCGAAACAGCACCTGGATGGGAGCCAAACGATGCTCCTTCGGTCGCAGCAAATGGCCAGATCGACATGATGGGTAAGGCTCCTCCGGTCGAAGCGTTGGCAGCCCCCGAACCGGCAAAGCCGCTCGGCGACTACGAAATCGTTACCAACATGGCGGGTCTCAACACGATGATCGATGCCTTGCGAGAAAAAGGCGAGTTTGCATTCGACACCGAAACTACTGGACTTAACTCAATGACATCCGATCTCGTCGGACTGTCGTTCTCAATCAAATCCGAACACGCCTGGTACGTTGCTATGGGACACAACGAAGGCGACCAAGTGCCATTTGCTGAAGGACTCGCAGCACTACGACCTCTCTTCGAGGATGATTCGATAAAAAAGATCGCCCACAACGCCAACTACGACATGATGGTTCTCGCTACAGCTGGGATTACTCTCAACAATTTATCATTCGACACGATGATCACAGCAGCTTTGTGCGGTAGGCGCGCTATAGGCCTGAAGGCGCTAGCATTTGAGTTGTTCCAATCCGAAATGACTGAGATCAAGACCCTAATCGGTGTCGGAAAAAAACAGATAACTATGGCAGCGGTACCGATCGAACTAGCAGGTCCATATGCCGCCGCCGACGCCGATTTCACGTGGCGTTTATACGAACATTTCGATCCAGAAATCGACGAGCACGAAGCTCGGTATGTAAACGAAGAAATCGAATTGCCGCTGCTTCCTGTGATTATAGAAATGCAGCGCAACGGCATGATGATCGACAAAGCTGCGCTTGCCGAAATGTCGGAGCAACTCGGAGCCGAGGTCGAACTGATCAAACAGGCTGCAACCGCCGTTATTGGCGGACGAGAACTGAATCTGGCATCGAATCATCAAGTGGCAACCTTGTTGATCGACGAGCTGGGTGCGCCAAAGACTCGAAAAACTAAAACTGGCTATTCGATGGACGCCAATGCTCTCGAAAAGATATCTGAAACCGCTGACCTCGATGACAGGGTCTACCAAATCGCCGACGCTGTTCTGAAGTACCGCGAACTCACCAAGCTAAAGTCGACATATGTTGATGCCCTGCCGGAACTCGTAAATCAGCAGACGGGTAGGGTTCACACCAGCTTCAATCAGGTCGGTTCGGCGACCGGTCGACTATCTAGCACCGATCCCAACGTGCAGAATATTCCGGTCCGCACTGAGCTCGGACGACGAGTGCGCAAAGCATTTGTCGCAGATTCCGCACACGGCTGGCAGTACCTAGCCGCCGACTACTCGCAGATCGAACTTCGGATTCTGGCGCATTTATCGCAAGAACCCGGACTTCTCGAAGCG
>Ga0315326_10001262_pt1 | contig 13056 bp, 22 predicted proteins | sample M180m32315metaG_FD_203457 | JGI IMG/M metagenome (GOLD analysis project Ga0315326, IMG submission 203457) | Ammonia-oxidizing marine archaeal communities from Monterey Bay, California, United States - M1 80m 32315 | ecosystem: Environmental > Aquatic > Marine > Coastal | place: USA: California... | reverse complement strand
ATGAGTAAGTCAGCAAGATACTGTGCGACTTGTGGTAAGAAGTTCTACCCCAAGTCATACTCAGCATACCCTCAAGATGATTACTCTTGCACAGATTATCCAACACGATATGAAGTAGAGCCAATCCACAAGCACTTTCATTCACAACGCTGTATGAAAGAGTGGATTGCAAGATACTCTCGAGAGTTCTCTAATTTAATTGACAACATATCACATAATGTGATACAAGAAGATAGCAACCAACAGAAAGGATAACAAATGGAAGCTAATAAACTAAGACTAAACCAACAGAAACGACAGCTACTCAAAAGAGAGTGGGCTTCGACTGTTTGGAATAAGACACCTATGGAAGTTGAGGACAATCTAAAACTTGCCATTGAAAATTACAGAACAGTAAAACAACAAACTTGGGATAATGTAATCACACCGATAATGGACGATAAGTTTCCACTAGAGGATATGCAAGTATTAGCCAAGTACGATAGAGGTAGCAATCACTATCGATCATTCACAGAAATAGATCAATGCTTTTATTTTAAGCCGACACATACAGATAGTAGTGAAAGCCAATACAAGTGGACTATTAGTGATGATGAAATGCTAGCATTGTATCACTTCGAGTTGCAAGAGAAAGGACACCAAGCGACACTAGAAGTTGAGTATAGTGAGACAAGTAGAGATCGCAACCCTCACTATCACGAAAAGACAAAAGCTATGGAAGAAGATTTGTCAAAAGTATCAACAAGTCTTGATCGTGGTTTGTGGAATAAACATGGCTATCATAGAGGAGGTAGAGATTATAGTGATGACATTTCTGCTTTCAGTCGTATCGTACCGAATACGGGTGGTTGTCATTCTCGTACTATGATGTGTGGCGAAACACATTGGGAACAACTTAAAATGTATGCAAAGGCTCAAAGCAGTTTGACAAATGCACACCGAGAGTTGTGGCAAATGAAATACGAGTTAGTCAAAGATATGAACAGTATCATTGACCAAGCTAAGTTCTTGTCTGATGTCAAAGAGTATTGGCCAGATGTTCAAGAGTGTGTTTCGTTTGAGACAAGCGACATATCAAGAGAGTTATCTATTGTATCAGACGATACAAGAGAGAGACTAAAACATTCACTTGCAGTTAGACAGACTGCAAGAGAACAGCAACCAAAAGAAGTTGAAGTTGTTGTGCCAACGCAAGGTTTTGCTCTGGTAAATTAATACTTCTGATACTTGGCATGGTAGATATATCTGTAAGCCCAAGTATAAACCGCTGTGCGGTGACAAGATAGACAGTAGTGTAGTAGACTCAAGTATCTTGTCTTTGGACGGCGTCCAGTCCCTGAAGAGCTAGTAGACTCTATTAGAGAAATGCTGCTTCAGGGCCAAGCCGCAAGCAACAAGCGCATTTTTTATTTGACAATGTGTCATGAATATGGGACATTATGATATTAATAACAAAGAAAGGATAATACAATGCCAAACTTTAAAGTAGCAATAATACCTGCTGGAGATGGTCCAGTTAAACTACAAACTATCGAAGGTGAAGACGGTCCAGCGTTTGAGACTATCTATCCTCTGATCAATGCAGACATGATACAAATCGTTGAAGGTAAATGGAACGACGTCAAAGAAAATATAATCTTTGATTGCGATCTATACTGTGACGAAGAGGGACGCCTAAATGGTAAGCAACACAACTGGAGAGCATCCCAACTGCGATACAATAAACTAAAAGCAATTGAGGACCAGCTGACGCCCGACTGGCGCGACTGGTGCCATATCGTTGGCGACGTTGCCATGGTGGTCGAGGACAACCCCGACCTGCAATGGGAGACTCAGTGAATAGATCCACTTACAAAAGCAAGATGCTCCGGGCTGGTCCCGGGGCACCTGCTGAGCGTTCAGAGCCGTTCGGTCATGTTAATGACTACTGGATTCAAAGGCGCAAGCAGCGCGAAGCGGCAAGCGCCAAGCGCCAAGCAACAAGCAAAGAAACATTGACTTTATTTAAATAGTATGGGATAACATGATATTAATAATAGAAAGGATAATATATGGACGAAGTATACTACAATAGCACCAGCCGCGGGCGTATACCTGTATCTGATATGTGCGACGAACACGTGAGACGAGCATTTAAAAAACTACTGCGAGACATCCACGAGATGACTGGCAAAGAGGCGCCGCTGGAACATTATCTACATCTTTTTGAAGGTGAGGGGCCAAACTTTAATAATATATACGTGAGAATTAACGGCGGGATGGTTAGATATGAACGCGTCAAATAGAAAGATAATCACAGGGGGGCTAAGCAAGCCCTCCAAGATGCCTGGCTACGCGTACAACTTACCGGCGACAGAATGCAAGATAGGTTCTAAGCTTGTTAAGATACCGGGCTCGGTGTGTCATGGCTGCTATGCTTTAAAAGGCCGTTATAGATTTCCAAATGTTAAAGAAGCAATGCACAGAAGACTGGCCAGTATACAGGACCCGCTATGGGTGGAGACTATGGCCGCGGACATTAACGCCCGCAAGTCTAAATATTTTAGATGGCATGACTCAGGCGACATCCAAACAATAGAACACTTACGAAAAATATTCGACGTATGCAGGCTGACGCCTGACGTCGCGCACTGGATACCCACGCGGGAGTCCGGGATCCTTTCTAAGATTGACCCGGACGAAGTGCCGGGCAATCTAACAATAAGGTTAAGCGCAACAATGGTAGACGGCAGCGCGCCTAAGAGCTGGGCCCTGACAAGTACAGTTGTATCCAGTGGCCGCACGTGCCCGGCCCCTGATCAAAATAACGAATGCAAGACGTGCCGCGCCTGCTGGGACCAGTCGATTCCAAACATAGCATATGGCAAACACTAACCCGCTAATCGGGCGGACCTTTCCCTTCTCAAGGGAAAGGATCGAACCCTTATACAAAAACAGGATACAAGCGGACCTCAGGCGTGAACAGATGCGCGCGAACTACAGGCGCAAGCAACAAGCGTCAAGCGTCAAGCAGCAAGCAACAAGTGGCGGGTGGGCCCACAAGCGACAAGCAACAAGCGCTTGACAAAAGACTCAGGATATGGGATAACGTGATAACAATTAACAGAAAGGATACTTATGACATTAAACTTAGTAAAAGGCGAATTCAGTTCACTGGAAGATGCGCTGCGCGCTCAGGTCAAACTGCTACAGGAGAAAGGCGAAAAGCTGCTGCTCATGGTAGCGAAGCGCGACGAAAAGATCAACGACCTGGAAATCCTGGTGGAAGGCCATCGCGCATCTATCCGGGAATACAAGCACGAGCTGGAGAAGCTACAGGCAGACAAAGAGCTCAACAAAGGCATCATCCACGGGCAGAGCGAAGTCATCGACGACCTCAGGTCCCAGCTGGAGACGCCAATCAACTTCGACGACGACTAATGGACCGGGCCCTTCGGGGCCCGTCTTCAGGATACAGAATCAAGCTACAAGCGACAAGCCTCAAGCTCCAAGCAGCAAGCGTTCTTCCAAAGCATCAAGCCCCAAGCAGCAAGCGTCAAGCTCCAAGCCGCAAGCAGCAAGCTCCTGGATCGCGCTGCCTTCATAAAGTTTAATGACTCTTTGCTCGTGGTGCTCGGCTATGATGAACGTGTTTGTAGGGTGCTTGATATGGAACGCAATTTGGTGTGGTGAGAAGGTTAATTTATTACCTTTAGATACCTTTAATTCAACAGTAAAAAATCCACGTTTTTCAGTGTACCCAACTAGATCAGGAAAGCCAAAACTGGCCCAAGACTCTACTCTTGTCCATGTGATATTAGGTGTTTTCTTCTTGACTTTTTGCCAGAGTTTAGACTCGTTTTTCAGGGTATGCTACTCCACTAAAATCATGAGCCTATACTTCTCATATTTAGGACCAATCAGCTTGTTTTCGATTAGCTTAATCTCTTTTATGTTGAACTCTTTTTGCATAGGATTACGTCCTTCAGGTAAGATCATTTGAACTCTAGCGTCTCCACCCTCTTCTGATTCACAGAATCTAGTTAATACTTGCATCAGTTTTTTAGTGTTGTACCAATGATTACTCATGTTAAAGGTGGCCCCGCAAACCATAATACTAAACTATATCTTGTACCTACTCTTACAGGTCGTACCCTGTGTGGTAAATAACTTGGAAAAAAAATCATGTCTCCTTGTTTTGGTTTAATTTCTTGTTTTTTAAGTTCTAAAGGGTCTACATCTAAGTAAGCTGTGTCAAACTCTCCGCCTGAAAAATTATCGTTCAATAATACTGAACAAGAAAGTTTACGTGTAGTATCTATAAGATTAGCAGCATTTGTTTCTCTTAGGTTTTTAGGAGAATCAAAACCAAATCTCCTATTTGCTATTTGATCAGAGTATCCATCTACATGCCAGTCGTATTTACCCTCACCTTCATATTTAGTAAACTGTAACTGTTCTTGAGTAGTAATATCCATATTCCAGCCAGCCATATGATTTGCTACTTTCATCATCTCCCAACATCTTCTGTATGTAGCTTCATCATTTACCCAACAAATTTCAGATTTCCTAGGAGAGTTTTCTTCTTCAGAAGAGACAATTTTGTCCCCTTCCTGGTGTTTAGCTGAATGTGTTTTATCTTTGTAAAGTTCTATTAATTGTTCACAATGCTCTTTAACAAACGCATTGTGAATAACAAACGCTGGTGATTTATTGTACTCTTGGTTTCTAAACGAAGTGTGCATTATCTTTTCTTTCCTTGTCCTCTATATCTTTTATGGTTACGTCGTTTGTGTTTATTTTTAGGTCGGGACCTAACACTATTACCAATAGACGTTCTTTTTTTGGGTCCTGGAGTATGCTCTGAATATAGTTTACTCTTTTTCATCTAAAACTTGATAGTCTCCTTCTACTAAAACTTTATTTTCTTCATATATTTTTTTCATTTTATTTTCTAATTCTTCAAGAGACATGTCTTCTAACTTACCTGTACGTATAATTTTTTGTTCTATGTACAACCCTGCCGCTTTACCTCTTGCAACTTCTGCATTTGCCGCTGCACTAAACGCACCTTTTTCTAAAGCAGCTTGTCTAATTTTAGCTAGTTCTGTTATGTGTTTTTCAAATGTTACAGAATATTTCTTTTGGTTCTCTTGTCTTAGTTCTCCAATATATTTAGCAACTAAAGGATAGTTATTTGGATTCATTAATTGTGATGATTTGACTTGCGCACTTCCTTCAGCATATCCTGCCTCTATTGCGCATTCTGTTTGTGTCTTACGGCCTTCATTAGCAACCATTAATTGACAAAACTTTATTTGTTGTTCTGTGAGTTTTTTAGGTATACCCATAAGGTATGTTATACTATGTATAACGTAAGATAGTCAAGCTATGTTTTGCCATTGTGTTTGTAAAGGGTCAGACCAAACTGGGACTAGTTTCTGTCCTCTAAAAAATACATCAGAAACGTTAAAATTTATGTCTTCGTACCAAACCATGTCTGCACCAGCTGCTACAAGACGTTCTCTTTCTGGTACCCATATCTCATCATACACTTTAGTCATTCCTAGTTTAGAATGATTATAATCTACAGGATCAAACTTAAAATCTATGTTTGGTAGTTTGCCGTGATGGTGTTTGTTTACGGCGGACATGTATGCGCTGTACAGCCAGGCGTCTTTGTCTCTACGATCTAAAACAATATATTTATCAGCGCCTTCTAATCTTTGATAGGTGTACAAATATTGATATTTAAAAATAATATTATCTTGTTGTGGTAATACAGGAGTAATCACTTCATACTCCATGTCGTAGTCTGGTAATAACTGGTGTAAGTAACACAACATCCAAGTGCTGCCGCACCTACCTGGATTAACTATGCAAATTTTCATATAACTCGTTTCCGATGCAAATAGCATCTAGTTTTATTTTTTTAGCGTCCTCTATTGTAGCAACAATTGGTTTACCTTTTATATTAAGTGATGTGTTTCCTACAATTGGAACATCAATAAGTTTCTCAACTTCATCTAACAATTCATAATATACTTCGTTCTCTTGTGGTACAGTTTGATGTCTACATGTACCGTCGACATGAGTAACAGCGGGTATACCAGAATATTGAACATTAGAGTTATACAACATATGCCTACTAACTGGTAAATCAAAAAACATATGCGCATAATCTTCTTTTACGCTTGCACCAAAAGGTCTCCACCATTCTCTTTGTTTTACTTTGTTGATTGTTGTTTTGCCGTTTTTGTGTGTTGGATTAAAAAGTATACTACGATTACCTAATGCTCTTGGACCAACCTCACCGTGTCCTTGATACCAACCAACTACTTTGTTTTGTGCAATAAGTTCGGCAACTCGCTTAATTAACGACCTCTGAGGCCTCTCATGTGGTGATTGATCGTCCTGTTCCCAATGATTTGGCCTCTCAATGTCATGTTTATCCAACAAAAAATTCAATGCACCTATACTGCAACCACCATCATATGCCCAAGGATAAATTTCAGGTTTATAACCAGCATCAATCATCGCTCTATTAAATACAACGTTTTGAGCAACGCCGCCAGAATAACCAAAAGGTTCTCTAGTGTGTATGCGTGCTTGTAAGTTTTGTTCACAAAATTTATGAACTGTAGCAATGTGATTAATATCTATGTCCAAAAGACTATCACTTAAAGATTTTACTGTTGTTCTAGGAAAAGGAGATTGTAATAAATTTTTAATCTCTTTCATGTTTGGTTTGCCGTAAGCTTGCAAACCCATTATCTTTCCAGGTAAGTCTATCAAAGAAGAAAAATCTTTCCAATGTTTTTTTATATTATCCTTTGTTAAAAAATCTTTAAACCATCCTTCTAATAAATGAGGTTTACCATAATTTTCTTCTCTCATTTTTAAATCAAATTTTCTTAAATCTTTTTCGTTATCAAAATATTTAGACCAAAGAGCTGTGTTTAAAACTGTTGGGAGAGGGAAATCTTTAATTCTTTGTATGTTGTCACCCTCTTGTACTAATCCTGTATACCAAGTCTGTTCTTTGTCAGTACCAGGACCCACAGACCAGGCATCAACAACATAATTATAATTATATTTTTTTGGTGAAGACAACAGATGAGCATAATGATGATCTAAACGATAATGTGTGTCTGTTACTTTTGAGGGGTCCTTGCCTTTAAGCCAGGTTGCTTGTGAAATAATAGGATTTTCTATTTCCCATTCTTTTAAAACTTGTGTTGCCCAGTCTACAGAAGCATGTGCGTGTTTCACACCTGTCTGTCTTTCTGCTTTTCTATATAAAAACTTTCCGTTTTTGTACGCAGCTATACTGCTATCATGTACTGTAAGACCTAATCCTACTAAATTCATATTCTACTCTATAATTTTTTTTATTTTTAATCTCCCCATGTCTTCGAAGACTACGGCCTCTACTTCCTTACAGCTCATGTATATGCCTTCTTGATCTTCTCCAATGTTGCGAGAGATAGTGCGTTTTTGTTTGAGACAATCACTAAGACCATCTGTAGGCACCATTTCTATTGTCGAACCGTTTTGTATCATAAGTATTGCGAACACAACTTTAATGGTTTCCATTTTGTTTAGCCTCTAAATCTATAATACGATCTTCATGAAATTGTATGACCATGTCATTTTTTAATATCATTGGAATCTCTGACTCCATCTGTTCTTTTAGTTTATCTACATTCTCACCCAGGTATTCCACCAACATGTAGAGCTCTTGGACTTGTGGACTGACCATGCCGCCCTTGGGGACAGAATCTATAAAAGCATTTGCAGCTTCCAGGTCTTTGTGCATTAGTCTTATGTCTGACTCTATAGTATTAAGTCGCTCAATGACGCCAAAGGCGAACCAAGCACCCACAAGAAGACTGCAAACAATAGTAAGAAGGTTACGCGCCGGCATTGAGATAGCGGTGTTTTCATCGACATCTAATCTTTTCATTTAACACTTCCATCTTCTACGTGCCTGTCTAATTCTAGAGTTAGGATCGTTTTTAGTTTTTTCTGATGATCTTTTTAACTGACCTGCTGATCGTGCGCAGTATGATTTACGCCTCTTTGCAGCTTTGCTACCTGGTTTAACTTTACCGGTGACTGCAGTTTTTAATTTGCTTCCAGGGTTTGCACGTCTATAGGCTTTTACACCTTTAGCTGTCATACCTGCACCTGATTTGGTCTTGCGATAGTTTGCGCCCTTACCAGTTGTGGTTTTCGGTATTTGCCCCCTAGTTGTAGACATTACGCTTTCTTGCTAGTCTTCTGACTTTGTTTTATAGCTTTAGCAGTTGGTGCACCTTTAGCGCCTTTTTTACGCATTTTTTCACCGCGTTTTTTCTTTTGTGCGATGTTGTACCATAAACCTTTTTTAGCAGTCCTGCCGTCTTTTGTTACGTGTGTGTTTTTAGCCATTACTTAACCTTTCCGCCTCGCTTCATGCGTTTCTTCATCATGCCGCCGCCCATAGCTTTAACTCTTTTTTTCTTTTTCTTCATCATAGCAAAATCTTTTCCGTCAATTTTACCATCTTTGTTTTTATCTAGTTTTGACTGTTTACCTTTAAGTCTTTTTTTCATACCGGCCATGTCTATATCTCCTATAAGATTGTCGTTTTAAAACTGTGCCCTCGTAGTAGTCACGGGGCCACGCAGAATAATATCCTTTTTTGTGTAAAATGTCACTAGACTTTTCTAGCTTATCAAAATTTTGTATTAGCACCATTATGAACTCATTGTCTGGTTCCCAATCACCTGTATCTAAAAACTCTACAGGATCGTCTTCCTCATCATCGTATGGATGTGATGCCATTAGGTATATGTCCTGGGGCACAAACACTACATTGTAAGCATGTATTACAGCACTAAGCTCTTCGGTGTCTATTTTTATGTCGTCACACCCTACAATAACTATATCTGTAGCAGAATCCTTAATGAGTTCTGTGCCTTCTACGATACTGTCTATTAGTTTAGTGTGGTCTGTTACTTCCAGGATCTTTAATGCTTTGGTTTCTCTAGCTTTCTTTGCATACGGGCATACAGGAACGTTGCCCAGGGCTTCACTTGGCTGTTCTATATAGTTTTTAGACCAATCAAGTATGTCTTCAGCTATCGTTCTCATTTAAATGATTTTTTAACATGTCTAACAACCAGGGATTATCTCTGTACACACCCATCATAGCATTAGATATTGTATTTACAGTCAATTCTTCTGCATCCTCTTCCTTAAGTGGTCCGTTTGCTTGGTTAAGAGAGAACACATAAACTACTGCATGTAGTATTTCATGCCATGTAGTATTGCAGCGTTCTTGTCCACATAGTTTGTCTTGAATATAAATAACACCCTCTCTGGCCCGGTACTCACCATAGCTCTCTGTCATGTCATCTAATATAAAACTAGGATTTACATATTTAATCTTAAGGGTTCTATAACCAACTTTAACTTCAGTAGGTCTGCCATTAGCTGGTACTTCGTGTGCTTCTGTTAGTATCTGTTTCTTCTTTATCATATTTTTTCTCCTGTATAGTAAGATTTAGACCCCCCATTGTCAAAAAATTTGCAACAATTTGCGCGCGTAACCAAGTGTAAGGTGGTAGAGACGGTAGACTTGGTAGAGTAGGCGGTAGCTTGTTTCTTTAATAATATCATATACTTACCGTAAAATCTACCGTTACCACGTCGTTTTGAACTTTTTTACAAAAAAAATTAACACTAGGGGGTCAAATCTCCACTATACGTAAAAGCAGTATTACACAAAATAAGCACTATTGGGACCGTATACATGACAAGAATGGCCTTATCTATGTGCATTTGCTCCCAATTTGATTCAAATAAGAACTCATATAGCTTTCTTTTTAAATATTCTATCACGTGTTATCTAGGTCTTTCAGGTATCTTGACTCACAAAACAGTTCCCAACTTTTTAGATCGTCACCATGTTTAATTATATGAGGTGTCAATAGTTCCATTTTGTTTAAATGTATAAAATTATGACACTGCCAGGTATCCTCAAAAGACTTCCCTGTGTACTCTCTCATCACCGCTTCATTTGTTCCTGCTACTAGCAGGTATATTGTTATTACAAAATACATAACTAACCCCTGTTTTCATAAAATAAGTCAACTCTTCTTAACCATTCATACTTCGCTTCGCGTAGTTCGTCACCTGAAATCGTAAATTCTTGATAATACAGGTCAGGAGTACATACCATATTGACACATTTATCTATATTTGTGCCATAAACATTGTCATGAGCCATCGCATAGCCTGCCATTTGCAGCTCATAGTCCCTGATCCATTCCTTCTGCTTCGGTTTATTACTTTGTTTGAAGTCTATAATAGCTAAATCACCATCTAATCTTGCAATTAGATCACAAGAACCAGCGTACAAACCAGGATAGTACAGCGTTGCTTCATTACCATATATTTCATCTATTCTATTATCAATCCCGCGATCCACGATTTTTTCTGCCATTTTCTTGGCAACCAATCCAAGGTCTGTCAGGTCCATGTAGCCCTCGCCGAGACAATATTTCTCTAGATAGAGGTGCATTGCCGTGCCGCGCGCTGCGCTAGTCTTTGTTATTTCAGCCGCTTTAGCATGTCCGACACGATCTCGCCACCTTTGTAAGCCAGCCGCTTTATCTGAGTCTTGAGTCGCCGATAAAATGCTAGTAACCGATGGGAGAGGCTGTCCTTGAAGAACATCTGTAATAGTATAATGTCTGCTACCCTTATGAATGGCGCGAGTAGAAGTCGGATAATTATATTTTTGTACATTTATTAAATCCATTATGGCATCTTTCTAAAAATTTTCGACCATTTTTCTCTATTGTACTCAGAAAGCCTTATCTCATCAATGCGTTTAAATAACTCATCCCATGAAATATCTTCACCCTCTAAATTTATTTTCATAGTCATAGGTCCTTTGCCTGGATACAGCTTATCCAGGTAACCTGAGCAGCGCCACATACGACGTGTGTCGCCGTCTTCTACCGAAGTTGGTCTGGCATGTAGTGTAATTGCCTGGTCCATGTAAACAACCTCACCATCTTTCCAGTTGTGTGTGTAGACGTATTCCGGTTTATCCATCAACGACCAAATATGTTTTGCGTATTTGTTTGACTCTTCCTTAGACATGTCCAAGAAATGACTAAACAAAGTTCCAGGAAAATGTATACCAGGAACACCGCTTGCTGTTTCTGCGCGCAGTGGTGAAGTTAGTCCATCTAAAGGACAACCATTATATTTCATAATAGCGTGTTGTTCTTCAATAAGGTCTCCTGCAAAATGATTGATTTTAGTCATGTCCCATTTATGCACTGACTTAAGTTCATCGACTTGCGACTTGTCTTCAGCGTTTAGTTTGTCATAACACTCTCTTGTTGACATAAACGTTGTTTGTGATCCTTCGCTACCTTCTACACTTGCTAAACCTACAACACGTTCTGCTGATTCAAAACTTGTCTGGTCATTATGCCAACCAAGTTTACCATTTGTAAAAATACCAAGAGCCCTACCTCTTCTATCTTTTTGAAAAGTTACTGATTGCATGCGTCCGCGATGACGTGGGTTTATTAATTTACCAATACGTGCAGTTGTGTTACGCACTGCATTCCAATGCAACCCTTTTAATTTACCAACACCAATTCCATATATAACAGGACTCATAGCAGAACTTCCCCAGGAATTTAAAATATCAAAATGTCTTTCTTCTGTTAATCTTTGCTTAACCACAACAACTTGTTTGTTGGCTACTAATCTACCTATGTCAGGTATGTGTTCGTCTTCAAATATATCAAAGTCAAACGCCTCAACTGCGTTTTGTAATTCTTGTACTTTCACGAGGACCATCCTTTCTTAATTGGAGTTTTAAAACTTTTGTCTAAATATTTGTGCCAGTCCATTATACCAATTAATTCAAGGACTTCAAACGGCTTTAAATGTTCAAAATCCTCCATAAATATTGTTTGACAGTTTTTAGGTTTCATAGCTCTGTATGTTTTCCACGTTTGCTCCATGCCTTGTGTCCACCTATCCAAAGTTTCGGGCCTCGGTCCAAATTTTTTGAAACGCTGTATCAAACGTTCGTCTCCTTCTTTAAAATGATAACAACCTGTCGTCATGGATAGATACAAACTTTTTGTCTGAGCTCTTACACCACGTCGCTCACAACTTATGTAGTCGACATCCCATTCTGGTTTTGGATTTGTAACAAGTGGATATTTTAACAACACAAAATATTTATTTAATAACTTACTCAATATTTTTCTTCTTATTTGTTTAGCTGTTGTGTCTGGTTCCATGGTTGTAAATATAACATTATGTAAACCACCACGGTTTTGTTCCTTTCCGCGTACATATTGTCTTCCAGGGCTGTTAGTTATTAACAAACCATTATCATAAACAGAGTCTATAACTTCTGGTACTAAAAACTCATTAAGTCCTATGTAGTTACACCTATTAAGATCATACTCTCTTTTATAAATAGAATCAAAAGCACCAATACTATCGTCGCCTTCGCGTGCTCTATAGTATCTATCCATACATAGATATAAATATGTTGAACCACATCTCCCGTTGTGTAGTATAATTTTACTCACTGAAATTTTTGTTTGTCTTTCTCCGCGCTTCTTCTAAAAATTTTTTAATTAAATGCAGCTCAGCTTTTAGTTTTCTGTTTTCATTTTTCAACGCACTTAATTGTAATATATAACCGTCCGAACCATATATTTGATAACAAGTCAAATGCCATACATCAACAGCTTCTTCAAACCGCATTTCTAATTCCTCTATGTAATCTTTGTCTGTCTCAACAGCTTTGTCCATTCGACAAGAGTACTTATATTTATGTCCTGTTAGTTGTAGTCCCATGTTTTTTTGCGTATCTTTTGTATTGTAATAAAACTCTTCTCCATATTGGTTGAACTTTTGTCCAATATTTTGGAGGATTATCTAATAATAATTCTTTTTTAACTTGTTGTAAATCCACATTTAAATAGTTATCCCAATCTACTTCCATAAACCACGGTGCCCGCTTACCTCGCCGCCATCCTTCAA
>Ga0315326_10001258_pt1 | contig 13088 bp, 11 predicted proteins | sample M180m32315metaG_FD_203457 | JGI IMG/M metagenome (GOLD analysis project Ga0315326, IMG submission 203457) | Ammonia-oxidizing marine archaeal communities from Monterey Bay, California, United States - M1 80m 32315 | ecosystem: Environmental > Aquatic > Marine > Coastal | place: USA: California... | reverse complement strand
ATATACATATTATATAATCCTATTTACGCTTCGGTACAGAAGCTGGTGAGAATATCATAACTAATCTTTCAGATTAGATTTCTGCGCAAGCATAACAGTTGATTTCTAAACCAACAGCTACTTCGCGTACTACAGGAGATTTCCACATAAGATATCCTCCCTTTCTTACTTTTAGTTAAAAATAGATAATAACCTAAGTTATTATCGCTTAAGATATAGAATAAATCAGAAAAAATGTATTATGCAAATCTATACTTAATATTGTAATCACCTATAATATAATATATCGATAATAATATTTATAATTAGGGTTGTTTCATGATTATTTTTAACAAATATGTTTTATTTATTTTAATTCTTTTTTTTAATTTTAATGTTGTTTATGCAAATCCATTAGTAGATAAAGATTGGTTAAAAGACAAAATATGTAATGATAATATTAAAATTATAGAAGTTCATAGATCTAAAAAAAATTATGAACTTGCTCATATTCCTTGTTCTATATTTACTAATTTTTATTTAGATGGTTGGAGAGAAACTAGAAAAAAAATGCCACTATTAATGCCTTCTAGAAAAGATTTAGAAGCTTTAATAGGTTCATTAGGTATATCTAGTTACGATTATGTTGTTATAGCAGCTCCTGGATTAGGTAAATATGATATGGCTGAAGCTGCAGCTATATATTTTACCTTTAAATATTTGGGACATAAAAATATTTCTATTTTAAGTGGAGGTTTTAAAAGCTGGAAGAATGATTGGGATAATGATATAGAAACAGGATTCTTTCTTCCACAAGAAAAGACCTATAAATCGGAAATAAATAATAATATCATAGCTAATAAAGAAGATGTATTAAAAGTTATTAATAACAATGGTTATTTAATTGATGCAAGATCTTCTGCTATGTACATGGGAATAAATTCATCTTTTCCAGCTCTTCGAGCAGGAACAATACCAGAAGCAATAAATATTCCAAATAATTGGTTGCTAATAAATGATTCTTTGTTTTTTCATGATAAAGTTAATTTAGAAAAAATATTTGAGTATTCTGGAATTTTTAGAAAAGATGGACAAATTTCATTTTGCAATGCTGGTTTAGAAAGCGCACTCTCTTGGTTCGTTATGTCTGAAATATTAGAATTTCCAAACAATAAACTTTATGAATCATCATTAGCCGAATGGTCAAAAGATAGTTCATTACCTATGATTGATATAATAAACTTTAGTAAAAGGAAGGATAACGGAAAAGAAATTGATTCTTTTTCAATGAAACCCCCAGAGTAATATGAAAAAAGAAAATATTTTAGTATCAAATGCTTCCGGTTTATCAGTAGCTGAGTTATTTGAATCACAAGCAAAAAATAATCCTAAAGCCCTAGCTATGATTGATAATACTAGTAGTAAATATAATTACCATGAAATATTAATTAGAGTTCTTAAAATATCAAAAATTTTCATTAATAAAGGCATTAAACCAAAAGATAGAATAGCAATTATTTCTGAAAATAGGATGGAATATTTAGAAATAGAAATGGCTTGTGCTAAAGTAGGGGCTATATTGGTAGCAATAAATTGGAGATTATCTGATAACGAAATAAATTATTGTATAAATTTGACGAGACCAAAATTAGTCATTTTATCTTCAAGATATAAATGTCACAAAAATTTAAGTTCTATAAAAAACAAACAACTTATTTCATTAAATTTAGGATTTGAAAAAATAATTAATAAAACAAGCCCTTATAATGGGAAAAGTTTAGGTAGTGGAGAAGATATCTTATTAATATTATTCACTTCTGGGACAACTGGTTATCCCAAAGGGGCTAAAATTTCCCATAGAGCTTTTATATATAGATCTTTATACTTTGCATTTGAATACAATATAGATAAAAATGACTTATTTCCTGCCTGGGCACCAATGTTTCATATGGCATCTACAGATCTGGCCATAGGGTCTCTTTTAATAGGAGGGTCTGTAGCTTTTATAGATGGTTTTAGTTCAAGAGTAATTTATAGTTTAATCAAAAGTTATAAGTTGTCTTGGTTAGTATTAATGCCAGGAATGTTAGAAGAATTTATAAGCTTTGTTGATGGTAAAAAAATTAAAATTAAGGGTATAAAAGCTATGGGTGCTATGGCTGATTTAATTCCAAAAAACCAAATTACAAAAATTACTTCGTTATTAGATACACCTTATCTGAATTCTTTTGGGTCAACTGAAACTGGAATGCCTCCAGCTTCAAAAGGAATTATAGAAAAAAATAAAAAGAATTTTTTCTTATCTAAAATACAAAGTAGTTTTTGTGAAGTTAAATTAGTTAAAAATAATAAAGAAGTAGGATATGAAATTCCTGGTGAATGCGCTGTTAGAGGTCCTACTCTATTTAGTGGATATTGGGAAGCAGAAGAGACTAATTTAAAAGATTTTAGGGGAGGTTGGTTTCATATGGGAGATATGATGAAGAGAACCTATGAAGATACTCTAGATTTTGTTGATAGAAAAAAATATATGATTAAATCTGGAGGTGAGAATATATATCCTGCGGAGATTGAAAGAGTAATGTTAAGGCATGAATTTATAATTGAAGCCATAGTAGTTAGAATTAAAAGTAAGAAGTGGGGAGAGTCGCCTATTGCCATTATTAGTATTAGTAAAAAAAATAGACAGAAAATTATAATAGAAGAACTTAGAAAATTATGTAAAAAATATTTAGCCGGCTACAAGCAACCTGTAGATATATTAGTTATTAATGAAGCTGATATTCCTAGAAGTACTACAGGAAAGGTTCAAAGACATTTAGTAGAAAAAATGTTAAAATCATTATTTAATATAGAAATAGTAAAATAATTGTAGGTTATATATGTCTAATAATTTAACAAATAATTCTAGAGTTAAAGTAAAAGTAAAAAAAGGTTCTAAAACTCTTTCTTCTAGACGTTGGTTGGAGAGGCAGCTTAATGACCCTTATGTTTTGGCTGCTAAAGAAGATGGTTATCGTTCTCGATCAGCATATAAATTAATGGAAATTAATGAAAAATATAATCTTTTTAAAAAAGGACAAGCTGTTGTAGATTTAGGTTCTGCTCCAGGAGGTTGGAGTCAAGTAGCCGGAAAACTGGTTGGGGTTCCAAATAAGGGAAAAATTGTTTCAATAGATATACAAGATGTTGATCCTATAGAAGGAGTTATATTTATAAATGGAAGTATAATGGATGAACAGATTATAGAGCTTATTAAGCAAAAATTATTAAGTAAAGCAGATTTGGTAATTTCAGATATGGCTCCTTACGCATCTGGGCATAAAAGTACTGACCAAACTAGATCATTATTATTAGCCGAATTAGCTTTAGATGCAGCTATACAATTATTAAAAGAAAAGGGAACATTTTGTTGTAAGTTAATTAGAGGTAAAGGAGAAGAAGAGTTTGTGAAATTGATGAGAGGCAATTTCTCACAAATTAAACGCTTTAAACCAGCAGCAAGTAGGAAAGATTCTTCAGAAATATTTTTAATAGGTTTAAATTTTAATACTCAAGACTAGGCATAATCAAATAATTATGTATATTCTTTAAATAATTAGTATATAAAGTTTTTATATATTTAAAATGTGAGAGATAGTTATTGAAATTAGTCGAGGCTTTTACTTTTGATGATGTATTAATAAGACCAGCAGCTTCCTCTGTTCTTCCAAACAAAGCTGACACTAAAACTTTGTTTACAAAAAAAATATATTTAAATGTTCCTTTAATATCTTCTGCAATGGACACTGTAACAGAATCCAGACTAGCAATAGCTATGGCACAATCAGGTGGTATTGGTGTTATTCATAAAAATAATAAAATTGAAGAGCAAGTACGTGAAGTAGAGATAGTAAAAAGATTTGAATCTGGAATGGTTGTAAATCCAATTACTGTAAGACCAGATGATAAATTAGCTGATATTTTAGCTTTAAAAAAGATACATGGGGTTTCTGGTTTTCCTGTAACAGATAAAAATGGAATATTACTAGGGATTATTACTAACAGAGATGTGAGGTTTGCAGAAAACCCAAATGAATTAGTTGAAAACTTAATGACTAAAAAGAATTTACTTACTGTTCCAGATACAGTTAAAAGAAAAGATGCGATTTCTGACCTTACAAGCACAAGAGTAGAAAAGCTTATTGTTGTTGATAAGAAAAATAGATGTGTAGGCCTAATTACTGTTTCTGATATCAAAAAAAGTGAAAAATATCCTTTCGCTACAAAAGATAATGAGGGAAGGTTGAGAGTTGCTGCTGCTGTAGGCATAGGAAGTGATGGAATGGATAGAACAAAAGCATTAGTAGAAGCTGGAGTTGATGCTATTGTTGTAGATACAGCTCATGGACATTCTAAAGGAGTTTTAGAAACAATAAAAAATATAAAAACAACTTTTAAAAGTTTAGAGGTTGTAGGTGGCAATGTAGCGACTGCAGAAGGAGCTGAATCATTAATTAAAGCAGGGGTTGATGCAGTTAAAATAGGAATAGGCCCAGGTTCTATATGTACAACAAGAATAATTGCTGGAGTAGGTGTTCCACAGTTTTCTGCTATCTGTGAAGCAAGAAAAGTATGCAAAAATAAAAAAATTCCTGTAATTGCAGACGGAGGTATTAGATTTTCTGGAGACTTAGCTAAAGCTATAGGAGCTGGTGCAGACTCCGTAATGGTTGGTTCACTTTTGGCTGGAACAGAGGAAGCTCCTGGTGAGACATTTTTATATCAGGGAAGAACTTTTAAATCTTATAGAGGTATGGGGTCTTTAGGTGCAATGGCAAGGGGGTCTGCTGATAGATATTTTCAAGAAGATATTGCAGATCAAATGAAAATGGTTCCAGAAGGAGTAGAGGGAAGAGTTCCCTATAAAGGCTCAGTTTCATCTGTTATTGATCAATTAATTGGTGGTTTAAAAGCTGCTATGGGCTATACTGGTAATAAAAATATTACTAATATGCAAACTAAATGCGTTTTTCAAAGAATTACAACTGCAGGAGTTAAAGAAAGTCATATTCATGATATAGCAATAACAAAGGAAGCTCCAAATTATAAAACTGGTGATACTTGACGCCTGGTGCTCGGTTATTATCCGTAATAGAAATTATTGATGATATTTTTATAAAAAATTTAGATAAAAATATATTTCTAGAAAATAATATAAAAGTCTGGATGCGTAAAAATAGATACGCTGGGTCTAAGGACAAAAAAGAAATTTCGAATAGTGTATATGGAATATTAAAAAGATATTATAGTTTAGATTATATTCAAAAGCAAAATCAACTTCTTGATAATTATTCTATTGAAATAACATTAATTTATTACCTATTTCATGTTTGTACAAAGGAAGAATTAATTAATTATTTTGATGATGGGCCTTATTCTATAAAAATGAATAATAATATTAATAACTTTATTAAAAAAATAGATAATTTTTACTTAAATGAGGATGATTATATTAAGAATTCTTTACCAGAGTGGTTATATGAAGAGTTTTATTATACCTATACAATTGATACCAGAAAAGTATGTGAAAGTATGTTTAAGGAGGCTAGTTTTGATATTAGGTTAAAAAAAGGAATATCTAGAACAAATATAATTAATAAATTTAAAGAATATAATATAGAATCAGATGCTACTCCTATTTCTCCGATTGGAATAAGATTAACAAAAAGAAATTCTATTAATCATTTAAAAGAATTTAAAGATGGATTACTTGAAGTCCAGGATGAAGGTAGTCAAATAGTATCTCTTTTGTGTGGTGCAAAAGAGAATGAAATAATAATAGACCTTTGCGCAGGAGCTGGAGGAAAATCTTTAACTATAGCAGATTTAATAAAGAATGTGAAAATAATTGCTACAGATGTTAATTTCAATAGGTTAAAGAAAATAGATGAAAGGGCTAAGAGGTTAAAGATAAAAGACAAAATTTCTATTAATAAAGATTATAAAAACTTAAATATGAAGGCTGACCGTATTATTTGTGATGTTCCTTGTTCTGGAAGTGGAGCTTGGAGAAGAAGGCCTGAAGAAAAATTAAATTTGACTAAGAAACAATTTGAAGTTTTATTAAATACTCAAAAAACTATATTAGAGTACGGAGCAAGTATGCTTAAAATAGGAGGAGAAATTGTATATATAACTTGTTCTATATTGGATAGAGAAAATAAAGATCAAATTAATTATTTTTTAAAAAATAATTCTAATTTTGAAATTGTAGATTTAGGAGATTCATGGGATAGTATTACTAATTCTCATAAAGGGTTTGGTAAGGAGCATTTTTGTCAATTATTGCCATTTGTTCACAAATGTGATGGCTTTTTTTTAGCAAGATTATTAAGGAATAAATAATTAGGACACGTAATGAGATATTTTTTAGTTAATTTAATAATTATTTTTTTTATTTCTAAAATGGTTTTAGCCAATATGGAAGAGCCCACTATTTCAACTAGTGAAACTACTGATACATTAATAAATAAACAATCAATACACACAATGATTGAGGCTGGAGAATATGAGTTAGCTAAAAGTAATCTTATGAATTTTATTAAAACTAACAATTCTGATCACGAGGCATATAATTTATTAGGATATGTAGAAAGACAACTGCAAAATTATAAATTAGCTATTTCTTTCTATAAAAAATCATTATCAATAGAAAGTAATTTTATAGGAGCTCATCATTATATTGCAGTTACTTATTTAGAGATTGATGATCTAAAGAGTGCTAAATATCATTTAGATCAATTAGATTTAATATGTTTGTTTGGATGTGAAAATTTTTATGATTTAAAAAATAGAATTGCATTTTACGAGGCAAATAATGAATAAAAGTAATAATATAGAAAATAAGTTTAGTACAGATAATATTTTGATTATAGATTTTGGAAGTCAATTCACACAATTAATTGCCAGACGTGTAAGGGAGGAAGGAGTTTTTTGCCAAATACTACCTTATAATAAAGTTGTTGGCTATTTAAATGATAATAATCCTAAAGGTATTATATTATCTGGTGGTCCTTCATCTGTATTAGGTATTGAAACACCAAGAATCCCTAAAGAAATCATTGAAATAGGAAAGCCTATCTTAGGGATATGTTACGGTCAGCAAGTATTAGTAAAACAACTTGGTGGTGAAGTAGTATCATCTGAAGTAAGTGAATTTGGTAGGGCAAATATAAAAATAATAAAGTCTTGTTCTTTAATTGATAAAGTATGGAGAGAAGGAAAAAAATATCAGGTATGGATGAGTCATGGAGACAGTGTAGTAAGCATACCAAAGGGTTTTAAAGTTATAGCAGAAACTGAGGGAGCTGCATATGCTTTAATAGCAAATGAAAAAGCTAAACAGTATGGTGTTCAATTTCATCCAGAGGTAGTACACACATTAGAAGGAAAAAAATTAATTCATAATTTTGTAAAGAAAATAGCTTGTTGTAAAGCTAGTTGGAGTATGGAATCTTTTCTAGACTATAAAGTTAAAATTTTAAAAAAACAGATAGGATCTGATAAGGTATTATGTGGTTTGTCTGGTGGAGTTGATTCATCTGTGACAGCTGCATTAATAGATAAAGCAGTAGGAGACCAGTTAGTTTGTGTTTTTGTAGATCACGGCCTGCTTAGAGGAGGTGAAGCAGAAGAAATTAATTCTATTTTTTCTAAAAGGCTTGGCTCTAGGTTTATACATGTTAAAGCTGCTAAAATTTTTTTAGCTGCTTTGCAGGATATAAGTGATCCAGAAAAGAAAAGAAAAATTATAGGTAATAAATTTATTGAAGTATTTGAGGCTGAGGCAAAAAAAATAGGAAATATTAAATTTTTAGCTCAAGGTACATTATATCCAGATGTAATAGAATCTGTATCTTTCTCAGGAGGTCCATCTGTAACTATTAAGTCTCATCATAATGTAGGAGGTTTACCTAAAAAAATGGATTTAGAATTAGTGGAACCATTAAGAGAACTATTTAAAGACGAAGTAAGAATATTAGGAAAAGAGTTAGAACTTCCAAATCACTTAATCGGCAGGCATCCTTTTCCTGGACCAGGACTGGCAATTAGAATACCTGGAAAAATCACACAAAATTCTATAGAAATTTTACAAAAGGCAGATAATATTTTTATAGATGAAATAAAAAATGCAAATTTATATGATAAAATATGGCAAGCTTTTTGTGTATTGTTACCTGTAAAGAGTGTTGGAGTAATGGGAGATTCTAGGTCTTATGATAATGCTTTAGTTTTAAGAGCTATTACCTCGGTGGATGGAATGACAGCAGAAGTTTTTCCTTTTGAACATTCTATTTTAAATAGAGTTTCAACTAGAATAGTTAATGAAGTTAAAGGAATTAACAGAGTTACATACGATATAACTTCAAAACCTCCAGGAACTATTGAGTGGGAATGAATTAGAAAACATAATCGTTTCTCACCAATGATTTGATAAGGTAATTTTATTGAATGAAAATTTGCATAATATTTGGACATTATAATACAAAAAATTCTTTTAATGCTGCTATTCGCGATACATTTATTGAAGAAGCAGAAAAAGAAGGACATAAAATTGATTTGATAAATTTGTATGATGAGGAAGAACAATTACCTTTTTACCGAGGTAATATAAATCCACCGCCTAAACTAGTTCTAGATTATAGAAATAGACTTGAAAATTCAGATGTAATGTTTTTAATGGGTGCATGCCATAATTTACGTATGAATATAATAATTGAAAATTGGGTTGATTGGGTACTGCATCCTAAATGGTTTTTTTCTTATAAATCTTTATTGCCCGATAGCAAGTTTTTTAAAAACTATGGTTATCCAGTGCCTGGTGCAATGAAAAATAAAATTGGAATAGTTTCTATAACTTATGGAGGACCACTTATTAGTTATTTTAATTTTTCATTCTTTGCAAATATACCTTTCAAGAGATTAAAAAAATCAGTGTTTTTATTAGGAGGATTGAAAACAAAATATTTAAGATTTTTTTCAGTATTACCCAATATGAGTAATACTGAATTTGAAAAACATATGAAAAAAGTTCGTAAATTTGCAAAATCTCTTAAATGAATAATAAATAAGTTTTATTTTATAAGTTAAGAAGCATTTAAGTATTCATTAATATGTTTAGTGGAAATTAATTTACCTTCTCTATATTTTTCAATAAATACTAATTCTCCTGCTCTATTATAGGTTCTGAAGTATCCTTGTTTCTTTCCATGAAAATACATACCACTTGCTAAGAATAATCTTTTACCTTGATACCCTATTAGTTTTTGTTTTTGGACATTCACTCGGTACCAAGCAATAAACTTATTTAAAATGTTTTTAAGATACTTTTTCATAAATTTATGTTTCCATATAATTATCTAAAAGTATATATTTAAAGCATAAAAGAAGTTTAGTTAGGGGTAAAATATAACTTCCAAGCGACTTCCAAGTAAAAATGAAACTGTTGCTCACCAACGATTTGAGTGTGTGTAGGTTATTGAGTGGGAATAATACAATCAAAAGTAAAGACGTATTTTGGAGAGTAAAGAATGTTGGAAATGAAAAAGATATTTGTTATATTAATATTTATCATAATGATTTCTTTTCCACTTTTAATATTCGCAAAAAAGCAAGATTTAATAATAAAATGTATAGAGATGACCGGAACCGGTGGACAAGATATATTTAAAATAAATAAACCAGAATTTTTTTGGCATTATAATTCAAAATGGTATGAACTGTCCGTTTCTCAACAAGGTGTGGCAAGAGATTGGAATGTAGATTTTAATGAAAATTTAATTAGATTATATAATAAGAAAATGGAATGGTTAAGAGAAATAGACCTTAAGAATATGACTGCTTATATGCAATTTTCTTCTGGAGAGAAATATTTGTATGATTGTAAAAATATAAAATTTATAACGGAGTGATTTTAAAAATTAATAACCTAATAGTTAAGGGTTTCCAAGATCACCTTATACGAGGAAGATGCTTAGTTTACTAAGATATAAAAGTTTTACCTAGTAAGACTATAGAGGATGTTTCTATAAAGTGGGAATCTGCATTGATAGTTAACTAAATGATGGAAAAATTAGGGGAATTATAATGATTTAGAATTCTCTTGAATTTATTTATTGATATTTAATTTGATAAATGATTTATAATTGTTACTTGTTTAATGTTTATTACGTATCTATTAAAATAATCTTATATAGTTATGACAGTTTATGAAAGGTAACTAATGATGAAATATAAAAAATATAGAAAGTTAGGTAAACATGGAGCAGAAGTGGCTCCTGTAGGAATTGGCGCTATGTCATTTACAAATTTTTATGGTCCATGTAATGACAATCAAGCTAGTAATGTTTTAACTACAGCTTTAGATATGGATTTAAAGCATATCGATACATCAAATGTATATGGTGCTGGAAAATCAGAAGAAAGAATTGGTGCATTCTTATCAAAACAAGGTAATTTAGCTAATGATCTTTTTAAAATTGCAACTAAAGCTGCAATATTTACAGACCAAGAAACAGGAAAGAGAGGCTTTAATAATCAAGGAGATTATCTGGAGAAAGAATTAGATAAAAGCTTAAATAGATTGGGTGTGGATTATGTGGATATTTTTTACGTCCATAGAAGAGACCCTAAAATAGAAATTGAAGAAGTAACTGAGTCCCTATCAAATTTAGTTAAAAAAGGAAAAACTAAATCTATTGGTTATTCTGAAATTGCTCCATCTTCTCTTAGACGGGCATCTAAAATTCATCATATAGCGGCCATTCAATCTGAATACTCACTCTCGACTCGAGGGCCAGAAATGGGATTATTACAAGCATGTAGTGAATTGGGCACTGCATTAGTAGCTTTTAGTCCTGTAGGTAGAACCTTTTTGACAGATCAACCTCTAACATATGATTCTGCACAATCCTTAGATTTTACTAAAGTAAATCCTCGTTTTAATCATCCGAATTATAACCATAATATTAAAATAAGTGACAAATTTAGAAATTATGCAAAAGATATCGGTGTAGCTTCAGCAACGTTATCTATTTCATGGTTATTATCAAGAGGTGATCATATAATTCCTATCCCTGGAACACGTTCTGTATCACATTTAAAAGAATTAGCAGCTGCAATGGAATTTGATATGACAGATAAAATAAAAACTGAAATAGAAAATATATTACCTTTAGGTTGGGCTTATGGTGACAGATACTCTGATGCCCAATGGATTGGGCCAGAACGTTATTAAGATGATGTATATAAAGATATAAATCTTTAATCTTGTGTATTTAATATATAGAATTTTAACAAAATATAATTTAGGATAAATATATGTTTTTTAAAAAAAGGTAATGAAATGTCGGATAGAATAGAAAAAAATGGATTAAGTATAGATGCGAAATTAGTAAATTTTATTGAATTAGAAGCTATTCCTGGAACTGGAGTAGATATTAAAAATTTTTGGCAAGGGTTTTCAAATATAGTTGAAAAATTAGGCCCTAAAAATAAAAGTCTTTTACAAAAACGTGAATATATACAATCTAAGATAGATAAATGGCATATCACCAATAGAGGGCAGGTGATAGATAAGGAAACATATAAATCTTTCTTACTTGATATAGGCTATTTAGTGCAAGAAGGAGAGGATTTTAAAATTGATACTAATAATGTTGATCCTGAAATTGCGGATTTATGTGGACCTCAATTAGTGGTACCAATAATGAATGCACGTTATGCACTAAATGCGGCCAATGCGAGATGGGGAAGTTTGTATGATGCTTTTTATGGAACAGATGCTATGGGAGAATTGCCCCCACAAGGAGGGTATAGCAATGATAGAGGAGATCAAGTAATATCTAATGCTAAAGCTCATTTGGATCAAGTAGTACCACTAAATTCGTGTCAGTGGCACGAAATATCCAAAATTAGTATTGAAGAAGGACAATTGCTTCTATTAGCAAATGAAAAAAGGGTCACTTTAATTAATAACAACCAGTTTGTTGGATATATTAAAAATCATAATTCTATTAATGAAATAATTTTAGCTAAAAATGGACTTCATATTCGTATTTTAATTGACCCAGGACATGTAATAGGAAAAATTGATAAAGCAAATATATCAGATATAATTTTAGAGGCAGCGCTTACTACTATTATGGATTGTGAAGATAGTGTAGCCGCGGTAGATGGAGAAGATAAAGTCTTAGCTTATAAAAACTGGCTAGGATTAATGAAAGGAGATCTCACAGAAGATCTAGAAAAAGCAGGTAAAACAATTACGCGAAGACTAAATCCTGATATAGAGTTTATGAATGTTAATGGCACTGTATCTATTTTAAAAGGCAGGTCTTTAATGTTAAACAGAAATGTCGGACACTTAATGACTAATCCAAGTGTAGTAGATAGTTCTGGTAACGAAGTTGGAGAAGGTTTAATTGATGCAATGTGTACAACACTTATAGCTATGCATGATTTATCTAAATCTTCAGGTATTCGCAATTCTTTAAAAGGCTCAGTATATATTGTAAAACCAAAAATGCATGGCCCTGAAGAAGTAGCATTTACAGATGAAATTTTTTCTAATGTTGAAAGTGTTTTAGGTTTGCCATCTAATACTGTTAAAATTGGTATTATGGATGAAGAAAGAAGAACTAGTGCCAACTTAAAAGAATGTATTCGTGCAGCAAAATCAAGAGTAGCATTCATTAATACTGGTTTTTTAGATAGGACTGGTGATGAAATACACACTTCTATGGAGGCGGGACCATTTTTACGAAAGGGTGATATGAAATCTACTGAGTGGATTAAATCTTATGAAGAAAGAAATGTAGATATAGGTCTTAATTGTGGACTACAGGGTCGTGCACAAATAGGTAAAGGAATGTGGGCTATGCCAGATTTAATGAAAGATATGCTTGAACAAAAAATAGGCCATCCTAAAGCTGGGGCAAATTGTGCATGGGTTCCTAGTCCAACAGCAGCAACACTTCATGCTATGCATTATCATATGGTAAATGTTTTTGATGTTCAAAAAGAAATTATTAAGGGTGGCTCAAGAGGCACTTTAGATGATTTATTAA
>Ga0315326_10001257_pt1 | contig 13092 bp, 13 predicted proteins | sample M180m32315metaG_FD_203457 | JGI IMG/M metagenome (GOLD analysis project Ga0315326, IMG submission 203457) | Ammonia-oxidizing marine archaeal communities from Monterey Bay, California, United States - M1 80m 32315 | ecosystem: Environmental > Aquatic > Marine > Coastal | place: USA: California... | reverse complement strand
CCATGGACAACTGAAGTGGTTACTGTAGGTGAAAACGTTGGTTGTGGAGCGGGTTCTACCAATAATTTATTTACACTGACAATTCCTGACTGCCCCATTTATTGTGACGAAAATTATACCTCTTTGGATATTCCTCCTCCCGTAATTACAGATGCTTGTGGACAAAGCGTTTTAAATATCCCCAATAATTCTAAACCAATAGACCCTGCACCAAATGTAATCGCTGACTATGATGATGTTTTCTGTAATGGAGAGATGATAGATATTGATTTAAGCAGTTGTTTAGAAGGCGGGGTGGTTCAACATTTTAACGATGATTTTAACGGCTTTGGCTCCATATTCTCTCCTGCAGAAAACAATAGTAATCTTCCGATAAATTACACCTATTATACTTTTGCTTCTCTTGGAGATTGTTATTCAGATACTACAGAAATTAGTGTTGACGTTGTTCCGAACCCTCAGGCTCAATTTGACCTAAATTCTAATCCATTAATAGTAAATATGAGTCTTGAAGCTGATGATGTTTCGTCAGCATATGTAAATCCTATTAATTCTTGGAATTGGACAGTTGACGGTTCAAGCGTTTCTACTGACAGCCTTTATGTCAATTCTTTTGCGGTTCCTGGGAGCTATGAAATTTGCCTAAATGTGATTGATTCTGAAGGTTGTTCGGACGATATCTGTGAAGTCTTATTAGTTGTTCCAGCTGATATAGAAAACATTAATGTGATTACACCCAATGATGATGATATTAACGATAAGCTTGAATTTCAATACCTAGAATTTTATCCTGAAAATGAAATTTTTATATTTAATCGTTGGGGAAATATTGTTCATCAAGCTAAGCCATATGACAATTCTTGGACTGGAGAAGATCTAATAGAGGGCACCTATTTCTATATTCTAAATATCAGTGGAATAGATAAAACCTATTCTAGCTTTTTTCAGCTCAAAAAATAAACCCTTTATTGGACAAATTCTCTATTACGTTTTGATTTGTTTTCCTTATTTTTGATTAAACAAAAAAAATTAAAATGAAAACCCTCCTATTTATTTTTGCCCTAATATGCGGCATTTCAACAACATTTTCTCAATTTGCTATCGATGTTCAGGCCAAAGGGTCTGCCAATTCAACTTGGTTACTCAATAAAAATATTTCTGACCTAGGTGCCAGCCAGGATTATGCCATGGGTTGGGGTTCAACTTATGGAATTGCTGCTAATGTTTATGCAGGAATGATTGGCTTAGGTATAGAATTTAATTATGCGACTCACAATGGTGCATATGAAGGTGTAATCTCTGCCGGAGATGTAACATTAGATACTTACAATTCAACTGTCAACCTAAAGACATTACAGATTCCCTTGTTATTGAAGTTTCAAAGTGAAGGCGGTTCATATATAGAGCTTGGTCCACAGCTCACGAATATTTCGTCAGCGACCTACACTAGATCTGGAACAACTCCGATTGGAACATACGAAGATGACCCAAAAGACGTGAAAGATCAGTACACTGGGTCATACCTTTCTGGTGTGTTGGGCTTTGGTGCAAAAATTCCTCTGGGTGATATCCCTATTGGAATTTTGATTGGTGTAAGGCTTCAATATAGTTTTGGCGACCTTATGGGTGTTGATGGTCGGAATTATGCACTAGGCAGTGAAGAAGATCCATCTATATGGTATTCAACACATGAACCAACGCAAGCTATTTCAGGAGGAATAGTTTTGGGTGCGACATACACCATAAAGTAAGTTTTACTTTTTTACGTATTGGGTTAAAATGACGATCTTTTGGCCGTTTACTTTTCCCTCTAGATGATCAGCATTGTCATGAACAAGAGTAATGTTCCTAACGGCCGTTCCACGCTTGGCTGTGAAGCCTGCACCTTTTACTTTTAAATCTTTTATGAGCACAACAGAATCGCCTTGAATGAGCGTTACTCCATTGGAATCTTTATGAATCACAACTGAGTGTTCTTCACTTTCATCTGATTTAGCCCAGTTCAAGGTTTCCTCCTCTAGAAATAACATATCCAATAAATCTTGAGGCCAGCCTTCTGCCTTTATGCGATTGAGCATTCTCCATGCCACTACCTGAACAGCAGGAACCTCACTCCACATACTTTCATTCAAACATCTCCAATGGTTAAAGTTTATTTCTTCAGAATCATTAATTTGTGTCCTACATATATGACAGCTATTAATACAATGATCCACACTTGTTCCACTTTTAGGAGAAACAATCATAACATCTAATCCTTCAGTATGTGAACACAATTCACATTGATCTGCACTTCTTTGATTCAATAGAGTCTTTATTGACATAAATTCATTTTGAATGACTAAAGATAGAATTAAGCTTTAATTTATATTCAAATACTACAAGAATATAAAAGGCCGTAAAAAGATTACGGACTTGAGGTGTTGCTTTGTAATTTAAACTACAAATTATGAGGCTACTAACTGACGACGAAAATTTTCGCGAATATTTAATGGGGTTTGATGAATTACGTGTCCGAGACATTGGAAACGAATACATCCCTACTCAAATAAAGAAACAATCTCTAAAAGAAAGTGCTGAATATCTATGTGAGTATGTGCATGACAACTTCAATGTGACTTCTATAGATCTTGATGCAACAGCTGAAGTTCAACAAAAGCAGGTCGTAACTTATATTGAAAAATTATCTCGAGGTATGATTCATTCTTTCTACGACGGTTATATGGAATCCTACGGGGTCATAGACGATCTGATGATCTTAAACGAATACAACAGAATAGAGCTAATACACAGACTCACTCGGCGGCCTCTTGACTACATAGAACTCCTTAATAGGGAAGTTCTGAATTAAGGTTCAGGATAATGCCCAAACCAAACCGTAGCGTAACCCCCATACATTCCAATTCCGATGGCTTCCCATTTGGTGTCCCAAATATCTCCATTGAGAATGACATTATTATGAGCTTTGCTTGCTTTCCAAGTTTTGAGGGCTTCCTTAGGGCTCAATTCACCTGTACCCACACAGGATATTTCATATCCGGGATACTGATACTTACTAAGTTCCTTTGGTTTATCCCACATACAGCTAGCTTTGGCATGGTCCGAGGTATAGCAACATGATGTCCATTTCCCATTTTTTGACCAGCTGTGCGCATTACAATCTCCTTTATCTGGACGGTTTACAGAAAGATCTTTACTGTGGGTTTGAGCAACAATAGTTAAGGATGGTGAAAGAGGTATCATCGAAAGCTTTTTACTTTTTCGATACGCCATGATCAAATCATATAATTCCTGCTCGTTGCTTGTCAGGTCTTGGGCTAAACCCATAGGCAAAACAAACAATAAGCTCATTCCTAAAAACCATTGTTTAATCAAAATAATCGAGAGATATTAAGGTATGTAAACTAACGCGTTTTATCCTTCATGATTTGTCTCCGTAGTGCTTCTACAGCAACATTAGTGGCTTCTTCGAAACTTTTACATTGTTTCTTTGCGAACATTTCTTTACCAGGTATGTGTATTTTAATTTCAGTTATTTTGTTCTCTTTCTCACGGTCTTTATCAAGTCTTAAATAAACTTCAGCAGACACTATCTGGTCATTAAATTGTTCTAACTTATTAAGTCTTTCTTGAATAAATGACAATAATTTTTGATCTGCTTTGAAATGAATGGCGTGCATTTGAGTATCCATATTTAACTGGTTTTATGCCCACGCGGGTGAGCTTGTGAATAAATTGAATTTAACTGCGCGAACGAGTTGTGCGTATACACCTGAGTGGCTGAAAGGCTTGCGTGACCTAATAAATCTTTAAGGGTTTCCAAACCTGTACCTCTGTTTAGCATATGCGTTGCAAAAGTGTGTCGTAAAATATGTGGACTCTTCTTATCTAAACTCGTTACCTTTCCAAGATAATAATTTATTTTTCTATAAGCAAAGGTTGGATATAGTTTCTTCCCACTATCAAGTACAAGAAGGAATTCATGTTTAGGCAACAACTCTCTTCGAATAACTATGTATTCCTCGATTTGCTGAACAAAATCATTAGATATTGGAATTATTCTTTCTTTATTTCTTTTCCCCAATACCTTGATTTGATTTCCTTGAATATCTTGAAGCGTCAAACCAATTAATTCACTCAATCGGATTCCTGTTTGATAAAACAGCTCCAGCATTATAGCATCTCTTTTTCCGCTAAAATCATTTGTGAATAGGTCTTCCATTTTCGGTTGTGCAAGCTCAGATTCTTTTGCAAAAATGGGTAAATGTTTTTCATTTTTAGGCCCTTGTACTTTTGTCATAGGTGAATGGTTTATCATTCCTTCCTTGCGCATCCATTTGTAAAAGGTTCGAAGTGATGCAAGCTTACGGTTAACAGATTTGTTTTTCATCCCCCCTTCTATCAAATAAACAATCCAGGATCTAATAAATGCAGATGACAAATCGGTAAACTCTGATATTCTTTTTACTTCTGCAAATTCTATAAAGGCGTTAAGGTCTTGTCGATAGGCCAGCACAGTGTGCTGGGAATACCGCTTTTCAAATTGAAGATATGAAATGAATTTATCAAACATAAAAAAAGGAGTCTAATGACTCCTTTATGTAACGTATATTTTCAAAGAAGGTTACCCTTCCAATGATTGCATTCTTTGCTTGTAAGAAGCGCGAATTACTTCTTGTCTTCTTGTTATTGAAGGCTTTTCAAATTGTTTTCTTTCTCTTAACTGCAACATCACTTTAGTTTTTTCGAATTTCTTCTTGTACTTTTTTAAAGCTCTTTCGATGTTTTCGCCTTCTTTTATTGGTATAATTAACATAATAAACAGATATTTTAATTTATATCGGACTGCAAAGATAAGCTATTTTATAAATGTTCCAACAAATTATTTCAAAATTTCTCTTGAAATTACAATTTTCTGAATCTCAGATGTCCCCTCACCTATAGTCATCAGCTTAGAGTCTCGTAAAAACTTCTCTGCGGGATACTCTTTGGTATAACCATAACCTCCCATAATTTGAACGGCTTCGTTACCACATTTAACAGAGACTTCAGATGCGTAATATTTCGCATATGCCCCCGCTTTTGTGACTGGCTTTTTCATGTTCTTTAGGTAAGCAGCCTGAAAAGTTAATAGCTCAGCTGCTTCAACCTCAGTTGCCATATCTGCCAATTTAAACGCAATCGCTTGAAACTTTCCAATGGGTTTTCCAAATTGCTCTCTTTCTTTTGCATATTGAACAGAGGCTTCGTATGCTCCTCTTGCTACTCCACAGCTTAAAGATGCAATAGAAATCCTACCTCCATCAAGAACCTTCATTGCTTGTTTAAAACCCTCTCCAACATTTCCAATTACATTTTCATTTGGAATACGGACATTGTCAAAAATGAGCTCGGCAGTCTCACTCGCTCTAACTCCTAATTTATCTTTTATTTTTACTGCTGAAAACCCAGGCGTTCCCTTCTCAATAATAAAGGCGGTAATTCCATTACTGTCCAACAATTCTCCTGTTCGAATTAATACAACTGCAACATCGCCCGACAATCCGTGGGTAATCCAGTTTTTGGTTCCATTGATGACCCAATCATCTCCATCCTGAACTGCTGTTGTTTCCATCCTCATTGCATCTGAACCTGTATTCGCCTCAGTTAGACCCCACGCTCCAATCCATTCTCCAGTCGCCAATTTGGGCAAATATTTTTTCTTTTGTTCTTCATTTCCATGATATAGAATGTGACCCGTACATAGTGAATTATGAGCTGCAACACTCAAGCCAATTCCTCCACATACTTTGCCCAATTCCATTAAGGCTGTAGCGTATTCGAAATAGCTAAATCCAGAGCCACCATACTCCTCAGGAACGAAGATGCCTAATAATCCCAATTCTCCCATTTTTTTCATGGTTTCAATTGGAAAAATTTCTTCGCTATCCCATTTATTCAAATTTGGCCGGATTTCTTTCTCAGAAAAATCTCTTACCATTTGTGAAATCATTAATTGATTTTCATTAAGCTCAAAATTCATGTTTATTGATTGTTTTATTCTAAATTAATAGCGCACTAAATTAATAATATTAGAAGAATGATTTTGTATTTTTTCCTCCCCATTCAAAAAATCAAGAGCTACTAAAAAATTAAACCCATACACGTCTCCTCCACACTTTTTTATCAGCTCTGCGGCTGCATCTGCTGAACCTCCGGTAGCCAAAAGATCATCATGAATTAAAACGTTCTGACCTTCCTTCACAGCGTCCTCATGCATCTCAATTACAGCGCTTCCATATTCAAGATCATAAGAATGACTGATTTTCTTGTAAGGAAGCTTTCCCTTCTTTCTAATAAGTATAAAAGGTACTTTAAGTTCCATTGCTAATGGGTAACCAAATAGAAATCCCCTACTTTCTATCCCTGCAACTGCATCAATTGGTTTGTCCTGATACAAATTTCTTAAGTACTCTAATGTCTCTTTGGAAAGCTTGGCATCAAGCATTATGGTTGAAATGTCTTTAAACAATATTCCTGGCTTTGGAAAATCAGGAACATCGCGAATAACAGTTTTCAATTTTTCTTCCAATGTCATGTTGCAAATTTAACCAAGCTTTGTGAGGATTTAAGAAAATCTGCCAAATAAATTTAGTTAAACATCTCGTTGACAATGGTAATGAGAAATGCTTTGGTCAAAAAGCTTCTTAAATAACACCTCATTGACACATTATTTATAAGCTATAAACTGAGATACGGAAGCAGCCGTTCAAATTCTTCTTCATTGATGAGCTTAGAATCCAATATCTCTTCAAGCTCCTTAAATCCTCCTCTTTGCATTCGCATTTTAATAATTGAATTGGCTTGATAATAATCCAAGTAGGGATGCATTTTTAATACCTCAATACTACATTCATTGACCATCATTTTTTCTACCTTACTCATATCAATATACACCTTCGGCAAAATCTTTTCGTACGTTTCTAATCGCATCTTCCAAACCTCAAGGAGCTGTTCAATAAATACAAATCCCCCAAGCTCATTTTTATACTTTAAGATCTGTTTGGCATAAAAATCACCGACACCATTCAATTGAATCAAGCTCTCCTTACTTGCTGAATTTAATTCTAGCTTCATGGGTTCAGTGATAGAGTCCTTTTTCATTATCAACTCTACTAATGTCTCCTCATAATATGTGGAGTCTTTAATCAATGCAAACACCTCTTCAGGCATTACATATATTTTTTTTAAAGCGCTATTGGAATAAATTCCACGCTGAATAAAATTTAAAATAGATTGACTCTGTTTTTCGGAAAGACCTAACGCCATCCAATCTTTGAGGAGATATTTATTAGGATTAAATCTACTTTTAGGAGGAAAGTACTTTTTTGATTTCTTATGTCCTTTAGTGTGTGTTTTTGGCGTATCTGACCTTTTAGATTCAAAACGTTCAATCTTCTCAGTATTAATTATTACCTCTGCTGGTTGACTAAAATAACCCAATATTCTAGGAAGTAACAATATTAATACCCCCAACAAAAAGAAGACGATAATTCCTCTTCTTTTACGCTTGGAAATATAAAATGCTTCTTTTATAAAATTTCGGTTTTAAAACTACTATTTCTTGCTTCCCTCTTCCGGTGATGATTTAATAGCCTGAAGATATCTTGCAAGCTGTTTTTTAACCACTGGAAACAAGAAAAACAAACCAACCATGTTTGGGAATACCATGGCGAAAATCATTGCATCCGAAAAGCCCCATATTGAATCCATACTAGCTGCCGCACCAATCACCACAAAACCTAGAAACAAAAACTTATAGGCTAAATCGGCCCATTTTCCTCTTCCGAACAAAAACTTCCATGACTGCAATCCATAATAGGACCAAGAAATCATAGTTGATACGGCAAACAGGACAACCGCTATTGTGAGAAACACATTGGAATAAGGAATATACTGACCAAATGCTTTGGAGGTAATACCTGCTCCTTCATATGCGACCCCATCAATCATTACAGAGCTTTCACCACCATATTCAAAGGCTCCTCCAAAATTATAGATGATGATCACAAGAGCTGTCATGGTACAAATCACAACAGTATCAATAAAAGGCTCCAATAGGGCCACGAGTCCTTCCGATGCAGAGTATTTTGTTTTAACAGCAGAGTGAGCAATCGATGCAGAACCAGCTCCAGCTTCATTAGAGAATGCGGCTCTTTTAAAACCAACTAAAAGAACTCCAATAACACCTCCAACTCCAATGGCTTGAGGATTGAATGCTTCCTGAAAGATCAATGCAAACGCATTGTCGACTAGACTAAAATTACTTAGGATAATGTAAAGGCAAGCCGCAAGGTATAACACCGCCATAAAGGGTACCACTTTTTCTGTTACCGATGCAATTCTCTTTATTCCACCGATAATAATAATTCCAACAAGTAATGCCAAAACAATTCCAATAACCGTTCCCGCACCGGTACTGCTAATGCCCATTAATTCTTTTAATACAATTGTTGCCTGGTTACTTTGAGCAGCATTCCCTCCTCCAAAAGATCCTCCAATACAAAATACAGCAAAAAGTACTGCTGTGATTTTACCCAAGGTAGCAAAACCTTTTTCTTTAAGTCCTTTACTCAAATAATACATCGGACCACCATAAACAGTTCCATCTTCTCCTATATCTCGATATTGAACACCCAGGGTGCATTCAACAAATTTCGATGACATCCCTAACAAACCGCAAATGACCATCCAAAATGTAGCGCCTGGACCTCCCAACGCAATAGCCAAAGCAACACCTGCGATATTTCCATTTCCAACCGTTCCCGATACCGCTGTTGCTAGGGCTTGAAAATGTGTTACCTCTCCTTCATTACTCTCATCTTTTATTGTATCCTTAATATCTCCATCTACAGCCAAATCCGGATTTCCTGAGCTCTGATGGTCAACATGATCATATTTGCCTCTAACAACATTTATGGCTTTACCGAAAAATCGAATGTTTGGAAAACCAAAATATAATGTAAAAAATAATGCACTGCACACCAGTAGAATAATCACAAAAGGAGCTCCTTCAAATACTTCAAAAAATATAATTCCAGAAATAAACTCGGATATAGGTTTGAATGCTTCATCTATTTTCTGATCAAGTCCCTTTTCTTCTCCTGCAAAAGTTAGAATTGGCATGAGCATAGCCAATAAAACAAATAATCCTTTTTTCATGTATTCTAATTTAATCTATTGCGTTTATTAATTTCGTTTCGAAGATAGTCTTTTTAGGTTTAGGATAAAAGGCGTAAACTCTCTTCCAATGTTTTTGGTCGATATCCTAATTCTATTCTAGCTTTGGATAAATCAAATCCTGTTTTTGGGGGTCTTTTGGCCGGCTGATTCAAAGAACTACTATCGGTTCTATTTATACTCTTTGTTTCCAATTTATAGAATTTTGCAACCCGCAATACCAAATCATAAATAGACATGGTCTCAGGGCCAGAAAGATGATAAATTCCTGTGCAATTAAGCTTGCAGATTTGAATACATCCCCACGCCAAATCATCAGCCCATGTAGGTGACCTAAATTGATCATCAATTATGTTAAGCGGACTTCCTTTTTTCAATGCATCTCTTGCCCACAAAACAATATTAGACCTGGAAAGGTTACTGCCTTCACCATATACAATTATTGTTCTAACAATTGACCAATTTTTATAATCAGAATTTATTAATATTTGTTCACCATTCACTTTTGAAGCTGCATAAATGCTTAAAGGGTTTGGCAAATCCGTTTCTTTATAATCTCCATTCTTTCCATCAAAAACAAAATCAGTTGAAAGCATTTGAAAATGAGCGCCCGTAGATTTAGCAGAATCAAATATATTTTGTGTTCCAATTACATTCACCTCATGACATTCTTGCTCATTCAATTCGCAATAATCCACATTCGTTATGGCTGCCGTGTGAATAATGAAATCTGGTTCGAAATCTCTAACTACTCTCAATACTTGATTTTTATCAGTAATATCAATAGCCTCGTAGTTTTTACTAGGACAATCTGGATTTCTGTTGTCTCCTTGTGAAGTAGCCAAGTATTCAATGTTGTTTTTGGAAAGCTGTTTGACTAGCTTCTGACCTAATAAACCATTACTACCCGAAATTAGAATTTTCATAGCTCCCAAATACTTCTTTTGCGCTTGGTTCTAAAAGAAAAGTAATGCTTATGTTCAAGTAACCAGGCCATAATCAAATAAATTAATAACGGAGATCCTAAGGTTACAAAAGAAAAATAAATAAAGCCCAAACGCACTTTTGTTGTTCTAATTCCTAGCTTTCTTGCCCACCATTCACAAACACCATAAGATTGCATTTCAAAAAAAAAGAGGATTTTTTGAATGGTTCTTCTCATCAATTTCTAAATATGAGCTGTTTTGAATCTACCTCAAAGGCTTGAACTCCATCCATTCAGGATTCGCCTCAGGAGCTGTCTTAGGATCAAATTCCTGACTTGTAATTCGAGCTGTAGTTCTACGATTTATTTGATGAAGCATTTCAAATTTTGCCTTATCTGAAGAACGGAATTTGTTAATATACTTTTCAGTTAACACAATTTCTTCACCTTTCTCATTCGTCCATTTAGCTGGCTCAGCTTCACCTTTACCAATAGGTTGTATTCTTCTTGGATCAATTCCTTTCTCTTCAACTAAAAATTTGTAAACGGCTTTCGCTCTATTTTCAGATAATACCTGATTGTAACTTGCCGAAGATCTTGAATCGGTGTGAGAAAACAAATCAATAGTAATATAGGGATGGCTTGTCAATAGGTCTGAAAGAAATAGTAAGGAATCTTTTGACATACAAGTTTCATCATTGATAAAAGTCCATTCGTTTAATGGATATCTTACCTCAGGTGTTCTGATTTCCTCTTCAATGTGTACAAGCTCTATTTCAACGATAAAGCTTTGGCTTTCATTCAAACCTACGGTTGAAATTTTTGCAGATTCTTTGTTAACTAGATACCCTTCTTTTGTAGCATTGATAGAATACTCGTGGTCATCAAGAATATATCTCGTTTTACCGCTTTTAATATCCCACTTTATGGTTGAGCCCTTATCATCAGTTACTCCATCCCAAACGTCACCATCAACAGGTGAAACTGTGACCGTAGCTTCTTCAATTCGATCCTTTGGCGAACCAAACTCATGTACAATTACCCTTAGGTCAAATAAATTTGGTGGTACCGCATAGCTCCATATGTCCGGAGCATTTTGACCACTCGTCATTCGTCGTTCAGAAGTAAAATAGCCTTTTCGACCTCTATCCGAAATGGCATAATCATTACTTGGAGAGTTGATGGGGTAGCCCATGTTTTTGGCAGGCCCCCACTCATTCACTTTATCTTTAACTGGATTGCTGTAAAAAATATCTAAACCACCAATTCCTTTGTGACCATCACTAGCAAAGAAAAACTTACCTGATTTTCCTATAGAAGGGAAAAGTTCATTGCCAGAAGTATTGTACTGTGCCCCCATATTTTTTGGTTCAGAGCTCCAAGCCTTAGCTTTTTTGTCATAGGTAACATACCATAAATCTCTGCCTCCAAAGGATTTGTCTCCACCACTTGATTTCATATCTGAAGCAAAAATGAGCATCTTACCGTCTTGAGTCAAGCAAGGATGTCCTACCGAAACAGTCTCATCTGTTTTTAATTTCATTTTTCTAACATTGGTAAATTCTCCTTCAACGATATCAACTATCCATATATCACAACCCAATTTCATTCTTTCTTTATTTGGGCACCTCGTAAAATACATGGTTTTAAATTTTTTATCGAAACATACTGTTCCTTCATTTTCGGAAGTATTGATTATTCCATCCCCATCAATAGATGTGACTCCTGTTGGATCACCATTCTTGTCAAACTCTGCAACAAAAATGTCCATGTATTTTTCTCCGGTAATGGGGTCTCTTCCAGAACCAAAACTTTCTTCACGGCTTGAAGAAAAATAAACCTTATATCCTTTCTTATCTGCATAAGAAGGTGACATATCATATTCTTTTCGATTGATTTTAGTTTCACACTTCACCTGGTAATTTACTTCAGGTTCGAGCATGTCATAAAACTTATAATCTTCACAGGCTTTCAATGCTGTTTCTACTTCATCTGCTCTTGATTCACCAGCAATCTTCTTAAATTCAGAATAGCTTTTTTGTGCTTTAGCATAATCTCCCATCATACGCAACATCTCGCCTTTGAAAAAATATACGTCTGCATTGATATCAAAGTATTTTAATTCGATACAAACATCATAATTCTCATTTGCTTCTTCATAACGTGAGATGTGTCGGTATGACTCCGCAAGTTTGAATCGAACACTCCCTTTTTCTTTGAGAGAACCTTTTGTACCTATCTTGTCATATGCCAATTGCAATTTATCAATGGCTTCAAAATACTTACCTGACTCAAAGGCGGTATTGGCTTCCCGAACATGCTTTGGTTCAGAGGTACCTTGAGCATATAAATTTCCTCCTATCAGGGAGAAAAGAAATAAATAGAATAGTTTATTCATTTGTTTAAGTCGTTAGACGTATAATTAAGGAAAAGCAAAAATAAAGAAAAAAAGTCATTTTTTACAATATTCTCTAAACCGCTTTAGCACAGAATCAAAATATTCGGGCAATTCTGAATTAAATATAGTCCTTTTACCCGTTTTCGGATGCACAAAACCAAGGGTTTTTGCATGCAACGCTTGTCCTTTAAGCAAATTAAAATTATTGATAATAAACTTCTGATATTTCGAAGTCTTTATACCCTTTAAAATTTTGTCCCCGCCGTATTCTGGATCATTAAATAATGGGTGGCCAATTGACTTGAAATGGACTCTAATCTGATGCGTCCGACCTGTCTCTAAGACACACTCTACAAGGCTTACATATCCAAATCGTTCAAGTACCTTATAATGTGTAATGGCAAGCTTACCTTCCTCATCATCGCCATACACCGCCATAACCTTTCTGTTTTTTTTCGATCTTCCTATTTTACCTTTTATTGTTCCCTCTCCTTCTACATCTCCCCAAACCAATGCAAGATATTTACGCTCAGTGGTTTTCTCAAAAAAC
>Ga0315326_10001256_pt1 | contig 13093 bp, 14 predicted proteins | sample M180m32315metaG_FD_203457 | JGI IMG/M metagenome (GOLD analysis project Ga0315326, IMG submission 203457) | Ammonia-oxidizing marine archaeal communities from Monterey Bay, California, United States - M1 80m 32315 | ecosystem: Environmental > Aquatic > Marine > Coastal | place: USA: California... | reverse complement strand
TGAATGATCAAAACTTCAAAAAACATGATCAATTAGGTAGTCTAGGTACTACAATAAATGAAATCTATGATGATGTTTTAATCATTTTCGCGGATATTATTTTTGATGAATCAATTTTAGAACAAGTTTGTAATAATAATTCAAACGTTGTAATTGCAGTAGATATGGATTGGGAAAAATATAGAATTAGAAATGAAAATCCTATTGATGATGCTGATAAAGTCAGTATTTATGATAAAACTGTGAAAAGAATTTTCAAACAAAAAACCAATGATGATGACAAATCTTCAATAGGAGAATTTATTGGTCTAATGAAATTAAATCCAATTGGTGCTCAAAAATTTAGAGAAATTTTTTCTAATTTAGAAAAAACACATAATGGAAAATTCCACGATGCAGAATCATTCACTTCTGCAAAATTAGTCGATTTTTTACAGGAAATGATTGAGCATGAGATCATAATACATCCTGAAATTATTCATGGAAAATGGTGTGAAATTGATACTATACAAGATTTAGAAATTGCAAGAAAAATGTTTAAAGACTAACATTTCTTTTTTCTAATTCTGTCCACAAAAAACTCTCTATATCTAAACCAGTATTAATTAGATTTCTTTCTTCATTAGGATCCTCTTCTAAATTGTAGAGTTCTTTAGAATTATTATATTCATTAAAAATCAATTTCCATTTAGAGGTTCTAACGCATTTTGTATTAGGTTTTTTTGGTGGTGCTGATTCTTCTAAAGGATTTGCAGTTTCCGAATATGAAATTATTTCATTCATAAACTGGTTTTTTAACAATGGTAAAAGTGATCTTCCATCTAATTTTTCAAAATCTATGTCTATTGGAATACCAAATTTTTCTAGAATGGTTGGCATGAAATCTACATGTCTGATTTGTTGTGTAATTTCTTTTGTTTCAAAATCTTTTGTGATGTATAATCCAAAAGTTCGTATCGTATAATCATAACAAAATGCACCATATGCACGTTCTCCATATTTCTCCCCAATACTAATTCCATGATCTGATATTACCAGTATGTCTGAAGAATCTAACAATTTTTGATCAACAATAGTTGAAAAAATTTCTGTAAGATATTTTTCAGCATTAGAAAATAATTTTGAGTATCTTTCAAAATTTTTCTCTTTATCATCAAAATATTCTTGACTAAAATTTGTAAATTTTGTTAAAACTTCATTTTTAATTGTTGTGTGAATACTTTCATAGTGTAAATAAAGGAAAAATGGATTTGTTTCTGATTTAATTTTAATCTCTTTTATTAAATCTGAATGTCTTACAGATAAATCAACACTATTTTCATCATATATGTTGTAATTATCAAAACCAATTTTTGGTAATACTAAATCTGAATGAACATCTGCGTATGTATAATAATTATTTTTATGTAAATATTCTGTTAATGTCAAAAAATCATTATGTCTAAAACGTGCTGAATGCCAATAGCTAAAACATCCATTTCTATTTCCATATGATCCACTAATCAATGCATAAATTGAAGAATTTGTATATGGTGCATATGTGATTGATTGAGAGAAGAAATTTGTTCCAGGTAATGAACTCTTAAAAATTTCTGATTTTTTAACAAAATCAAGTCTACATCCATCAATACAAATTAAGATTAAATTTTTTTTCACAAAAACATTTTTGTTTATTATTATATTTGAATTACTTCTTAAGGATAATATACATGAATGAATTAAACAGAAATAGATGGAAATTCTCCAAAATTTAATCATTGATAATAAATTAGCTTGGGAAAAATCGTTAGATGAACAAACTAGTAGTTTTCTAATAAAATTATCTAATGACAGTATATCTGAACTAGATAAAAAAAAAGATATTATTCAAACATGTGAAATTAATGATTTTCCTATACTAGAAAATGAGATTTTGAAATTAAAACAAACATGCCTAATTAATGGAAATGGATTTTTCATTTTAGACGGTTCTTGTTTACTAAATTTTTCTAATGATAATGTTAAAGAAATTTTTAGAATTATTTCAACTTGTTTTGGCCAATTATATGTTCAAAATATCAAGAAAGAAAAATTTGTAATAATTACTGATGAGGGAAAATCAATGAAAACTGGAGGTAGATATCATCAAACAAAAGAAGGAGGTTCTTTTCACACTGATAGTCCTCAATGGAGTAAAGTTCCGGATTTTATTGGTCTTTTATGTATTAGACCTGCAAAAATTGGTGGAATAAGTAAATTTGTTAGCGTGTATACAATACATAATCAAATTTTAAAATTTAATCCAAATTTTTTGGAATCATTATACAAAAAATTTCACTTTGATAAACGAGGTGAATTTAAAGAAAATGAATCTCCTACAACATTTGAACCAATATTCAAGTATGAAGATAATCAATTGAAGTTTAGATATCTTAGAAATTATATTGATGATGGACAAAAAATTGTAAAACAACCATTATCCACAGAACAAAATCATATTCTAGATGAATTAGATAAAATTATTCATGATGAAAAATTTTCATTGAGTTATGATTTAAAGCAATATGATATGACATTCTTCAATAATCATAGAATTATTCATGGAAGAACCAGTTTTGAAGATTTTTCAGAATTTGATAAAAAAAGATACATGGTGAGAGTTTGGATAAAAAATAATCATTAGATAAGATTTCTTTCATTAGAATCTTTTAAATGAAAAAAAAAACTCTAAATTTTATATGAATTTCAAAATTTTATTTGTTCTCACATTTCTATTTATTTCTGTATTCATATCTGGATTCTTTGTTAGTACCTACGAAGTTTTTTCACTCTCGTCTTTTACATCACTCTATAAAGATAATTATATTGAAACTCAAATTTCTAAAAATGACGTTAATTCATTAATTCATGTAACTGACAATTCATCAAAAAATGAAATAAAAAATAATTTCATCAATCATATTTGGAAGCAAAAAAATCCTACCACATCCGAATTTTTGTTAATTGAAAATAACATAGTTGATGAACGATATAATGATTTAGAAAATCTAAATAAAATTGATAAATTAACAATTGAGATGGAATATGGTGTTAATTCAATTGCTTATCATTTTATACCAATTGAGGATAATGGAAAATTAATCATATATCATCAGGGTCATCGTGGAGATTTTTTTGAAGGTAAAACGACAATAGAATATTTCTTAAAAAATAATTTTTCAGTAGTCGCATTTTCTATGCCATTATTAGGAATGAATTCTCAACCTATCATTGAACATACTAATTTTGGAAATTTTAAAATTCAATCTCATAATCAATTAGAATTTTTAGAAAGTGAAGATTTTAGTCCGATTAAATTTTTTGTTGAACCAATAATTGTAGTAATGAATTATCTAGATTATCATTATAATTTTAATTCTTATTACATGGTTGGCATTTCTGGAGGGGGTTGGACTGCAACAATTGCTCCTGCAATTGATGAACGTATAACCCAAAGTTATTCTGTAGCCGGTTCATATCCAATATTTTTGAGAAGTGCTCCTGAAAATGTTGGAGATTATGAACAACATAATTCTAAATTATATGAATTTGCAAATTATTTAGATCTATATGTAATGGCATCTACTGGGCAAGATAGAAAATTCATACAAATTTTCAATAAATATGATCCATGTTGTTTTTCAGGTAATCACTTTGAAATATATGAAGAAAATATTAAAAAAACTGTGGATACAATCGGAACTGGTTATTTTAACATCTTTTTGGATGATACTCACAAAGAACATATTATTTCAAAAAAAGCATTAGAAATCATAATTAATGAAATGGAAAACTGATAAACATGCTAATCGTCTCACAAAATTTAACAAATTATGATGTTAATCTTCCAGACGATGTTATTTACAGAATAAATCTTGCTTGGATTAATGATCTTGATACATTAAAAAATATTCTTGAAAAACATGAAAATCATAAAATCTTCATTGACCTGCCAAAAAATCGTACAAAACCTCCTAACAACAAATATTCAATGGAACAAATTAAACCAATACTTGAAAAATATAAAAACATCAAATATTTTGCAATATCAAATGTTGATTCACAACATGTTCTTACAGAATTTCTAGAATACATTCCAAAAAATATAATCGTTGTCCCAAAAATTGAAAGTCCTCTTGGAGTCAAAAATATTAAAGAAATATTAAATTTACTTGGAAACGAAAAAATTGTTATGCTTGATCATGATGATCTATATTTATCAATGTTAAACTCACAAGATGATCCTAAGAATTTCCCTGAATACATCAAATCCTTAATTAACTCTTGTAATGAAAATAATGTTACTTTACTTCGAACTGTTGGTGTAATGTTTGCTGATACTGAAAAACGAATATCTGACTACGTTAATTAACGATATTTAACACATTTATTCTTTTAAAATAATTAAAACTCATGTCGTATTTTGGAACAATTAAAGAAATATTTCAATTATATGTTCAAAAACGTAAATTCCATATGTTCCCAATTCTTATTCTATTAATTGCATTGATTGGTGTAACTGCCTTAGCACAATCAGGACTTGTTGCATTCATATATCCTATCTAAAATGAGAACATCTTCCCCACGTTTCAAATCACTTGCTGTAACTGCTGGATTCTCTTTTTGGTTCTTTATTATTACTACTAGTCTAACCATGTTCTCTTTTGAATTGTTCATAGTTTTTATTAGTATTTTGTTTATTACTACTCAAATTTTTGCAAAAAAAATATCAAAAGGTCTAGATGTATTCTCTGTAATTAATACCAAAATCTTTCTCGGTATACTCTATGTTTTTGTAATCTCTGTTTATGGTATCCTGTTTAGATTATTAAGAATTGATCTCTTACGATTAAAAAAACAAAATAATTCTTATTGGTTAGATATAGATCAATCAAAAAATATAACGAGGCAATTCTAATGTATACTCTTGGTATATCTTGTTATTATCATGATTCTGCTGCAGCTTTACTTAAAGACGGTCACGTTATAGCTGCAGTTGAAGAAGAACGATTCACTCGAAAAAAATTTGATGATGATTTTCCTGAAATGGCTATAGAATGGTGTTTAAATGAAGGAAAAATTACCCCTTCTGAAATTGATTCTGTTGCATTCTATGATAAACCTGTTTTGAAATTTGAAAGATTATTAGATAATTATATTGCGGTAGCGCCAAGAGGTTTGTATAGTTTTTTAGACACTATTCCAAAATGGTTACACAAAAGACTCTGGGTAAAAAATGATATTAAAAAAAATCTCAAAGGCTTTTCAGGTGAAATAATTTTTCCTGAACATCATATGTCTCACGCTGCACATACATTTTTTACTTCACCTTTTGAGGAATCTGCAATTCTAACTGTAGATGGAGTTGGAGAATGGAGTACTACATCATTTGGATTTGCCAAAAATAATTCAATTACTCTTTCTAATGATATTCGTTGGCCACATTCTTTGGGTCTTTTTTATTCAGCATTTACCTATTTTCTTGGATTTAAGGTTAATGAAGGTGAATACAAATTAATGGGTCTTGCATCATATGGCAAACCCAAATACTATGATCTGATTTTAGATAAACTGATTGATGTAAAAAAAGATGGAAGTATTAGGCTTGATATGAAATATTTTGCGTTTACATACGACAAAGTAATGACAAATGAAAAATTCTCAAATATTTTTGGAATATCTCCAAGAAAAAAAAATGAAAAACCCGAACAAATTCATTATGATATTGCTGCTAGTGCTCAAAAGGTTCTTGAAGACATTTTGCTAAAAATGGTAAATCATATTCATGATGTGTCTAATATGAAAAATCTATGTCTTGGTGGCGGTGTTGCATTAAATGGAGTAGCAAATTATAGAATCCTAAAAGAAGGTCCATTTGATAATGTACATATTCCTCCCTCTCCTGGAGATGCAGGTAGTGCAGTTGGTGCTGCACAATATCTCTATTATGTATATCATAATAATAGAAAAATCATAGAAACAAATCCATCTAAATCAATTCTTGAAAATGTGTATGTTGGTCCATCATACGATAATGAACAAATTAAAGAATTTCTTGAAACTAAAAATATTTCATATGAAAAATTTGAAAGAGAAAGCCTACTCGAAAAAACTGCCCATCTAATTGCTGATGGAAATATAGTTGGTTGGTATAATGGTAAAATGGAATGGGGTCCTCGTGCATTGGGTTGTAGAAGTATACTTGCAGATCCACGGAATGCAAAGATGAAAGACATTCTTAATGAAAAAATAAAACATCGAGAGGCATTTAGACCATTTGCGCCATCCATACTTGAAGAATATGTTACTGATTATTTTGATATTGATAGACCAAGTCCATATATGCTGATGGTATGCCCTGTGAAAAAACCTGAAAAAATTCCAGCTGTCACTCATGTTGATGGTACTGGTAGACTACAATCTGTATCAAAAGATGCCAATCCATTATACTATGACCTAATCACAGAATTCCATAAGATTACAGGTGTACCTGTAATAATTAATACATCCATGAATGTCATGGGTGAGCCAATTGTAAATACTCCTGAACAAGCCTATAACATGCTACTAAAAACTGATATGGATTTTATTGTAATGGGAAATTTTCTAATATCCAAAGGCTAAGCTATGAATCCCAATCAAACCTTTGTTTGATAATATCAAAAAATCTTTCATTATGTAATTGATAATATTCTAATAATCTTTGTCTTGTTTTGAAATTCATTTTTTTATAATCAGATCTTTTTTGTTTTTGTGGGTTTGTGATTATATATCTTGGAATATCTAAAAATTTAAAAACTTTCAGTAAAGTTTCTCTAGGATCTTTTTCCATATCTTCAGTCGATAGTATATGTATCTGCTTTCTTGGAAAAACTTCTAGCCAACTTTGAATCTGATTCTCATAGATCCCTTTTGATAAATATGATCGTCTACGATCTATAGACTCACGAAATGAATGTTTTTCTAAATATTTAATTTCATCTTCAATAGAATCTTCAAATGACAACTCTTCAGTTTTTAGTCTATTTCCTAAATTATAATTTGAGTATGCCCTGTCTACCGGATTCCTAAAAATTGAAATTATTTTTACATCCGGCAGTAGTTTAAAAATACGTTCAGCCGCTTCCTTTTTCCAAAAATAAAATGGTGTGTCTTCACCCGTGATCGCAAATCCTGTTTTTTTCTTCACATAATTCATCTTTTTTTTAGTAGGGAACATTGAACGATACCAGTTTATGCCTAAGTGATAATTGCTATCAAAAAATCCAATTTCATCATAATCTGCTGATAATACTGATGGATGTTCACAAATATTGTAATAAAGTGAGGTGGTTCCACTCCTAACTGTTCCAATAATTATGAAATCTGGAAGTACTCTACTTGATGCACCAAGTCCTGAAACTCCACGTTTTACAAATGTATGATAAGAGGAACTTACTAAACCTCTTAAATTTCTCTTACTCATGAATTAATAAAAAAATTGTAATAATTAATTCCATCTATCAATTAACATTCATTCTAAAAATTTTACAGTAATGCCTAAATCATGAAACAAAAAAACCACTATATGATTGGCTGTATTGTTCAAGCAAGAATGGGCTCATCACGATTACCTGGAAAAACACTCGTGAAACTTACTGATGAATTATCTACATTGAATTTTGTTATTAATCAAATCTCTTCCTCAACCCTTATCGATAAAATTATAATTGCTACTACTAGTTTGGAACAAGACGACATAATAGAAAATACTTGCAAAGAATTAGGAATAGAATCCTATAGGGGAAGCTCTTCTGATGTACTCGACAGATATTATAACTGTGCCAAAAAATTTCATTTTGATCATATTATCCGAATAACTGCTGATTGCCCTTTAATTGATCCAGAAATAATAGATAAAGTTATCAAGAAATACACTACCGAAGATTTTGATTATGTATCTAATACTCTAGAATGTACATTTCCAATTGGTACTGATGTAGAAATTTTTTCATTTCCAATATTAGAAAAAACCTGGCAAAACGCAAAATTACTATCTGAACGTGAACATGTAACTCCCTTTATACGAAATAATAAACTAAACATGAAACTAGGTAATCTGAAAAATACAAAGAATCTAAGTCATATAAGAATAACACTAGATCATACGGAAGATCTAGAATTAATACAAAAAATTATTTCTCAAATTAATAACAGACCAATTTTATTGAATGATATATTGGATTTACTATCAACTCAGCCTGAATTGCTTAAAATTAATCAACATATACCACATAATGAAGGAATGCTAAAATCATTAAATCAAGATAGGAATTTTAAAAATTAACTTCTGATAAAAATGTCAAAACAAATTAAATTATTTGATCCATTTGTGGGAATTGAAGAAGAAAAATCTCTTACAAAAACTCTCCATAGTCATTTTTGGGCTTCTGGGGCTGGAACTAATTTAGTACATGAATTTGAACAAAAATTCAAGACTTATGTAAATTCTAAAGATTGCATTGCAGTTAATAGCGGTACTGCTGCATTAAATCTTGCATTATCTCTTATAGATATAAAAAGCAAAGATGTTATTGTACCATCATTAACTTTCGTCTCTACTGTAAATGCAATAAAATTCAATCATGGAAATCCTATCTTTATTGATATTGATCCAAAAACTGGTTGTTTAGATTTTGAATTGCTAGAAAAAGTAATTACCAAAAAAACTAAAGCAATCCTACCTGTACACTTTGGTGGATTACCTTGTAATCTAAAAGAAATTATAAAGATATCAAAAAATCATCATTTACACTTAATCGAAGATGCTGCACACGCGATTGGCTCTACTTACAATAAGAAAAAAATTGGCAGTCATGGAGAATTTAGCTGTTTTAGTTTTCATCCAGTGAAAAATCTTGCCATGCCTACAGGTGGTTTAATTTCATTAAATAATATTGATTATAAAAAAACTAGGAAAATATTAGAATCCAAACGTTGGTGTGGAATAACTAATAGGAAGAATATGGTTTATGATGTGAAAATATTAGCTGATAATTACTACATGAATGAATTTTCAGCTAGTATTGGTCTAGTTCAACTAAAAAAACTAGATAAAATGAATTCAATAAGAAAAAAAATCGCAAAAAAATATCATAAACAAATTAATCTTGAAAATAAAATGCCACTTATTGATGGATGTTCATATCATCTCTATTGGATTCTAGTTAAACATCGTGATCAGTTTATAAAAAAAATGTCTCAAAATAAAATTCAAGTTGGTATACACTACAAACCTGTACATGAAATGACTCTCTACAAAAATATGAAAAAATTACCAATAACTGAAAATTTTGGTAAATCAATCATATCTCTACCAATGCATCCAAATCTATCTAATTCTGATGTAGAACAAGTTATTGAATGTGTGAATAAATTTGCTAACTAGAGTCTAATCTTTTCTATTTTTCTAATCTGATCTACCAAAAGCTTTAGTTCATCTGTATCTATTGATGAAGATGCATCTGGTCCTTTCGAGTTTTTTAATTTTACATGTTTTTCAATAAAGATCTCTTTTGTATTGCTCTGCTTTTTTATTATTGAAAAAATTATTGAAGCTGTAATTCCTAATGTATGATCCGAAAAACCATCATATTGTTTAATTTTCTTCCAGTCAATCTTTTCCATATCTGTTGGGTATTCTGATACACAATAACAAAATGTAATTTTATTTTTACCTAAAATTTGTTTAATCTTCTTCTTATTTCCTCCCATCCCCATACTAATCACAACGGGTTTCTTCTTATCAGAAATCTTTGTTATTGTTTCTAATGAGTGTGGATCATTTAATGTGCATGTTCTAGACGCAATCTTATGTCTCTTCACCTTGATGGAATCTAAACATTCTATAGCTTCTGGATAAAATCCACTACAAAAAAACTCAATTCCAAGCTGATCAGAATATTTTTTTAATATTCTAGCTTTACCAGGTGTAAATTCTGATTTTTTAATAATCTTCCAATCAGGATGTCCTTGGTATAGATCTAAGGCTCTCCACATCTGAAATTTTACTGCATCAGCACCACTTTTTTTTGATTCACGAATTAGTTTCTTTGCAGTAGATATACTTCCCTCCCAATTTGAAGCAATTTCTGCAACAATGAATGCTTTCATTGTGGAACAAACCCGATCTTATAATCCAAAACAAATCTCATAAAATCAACTTCTATTTTTTTATGTGTTTTTGTATACGTTCTTTTAAAAACATCAAAAAACGAACTATCATTATCAACTTCGTATTTTTCTTCAGAACAATTTATGATTAATTCTTTATCTGACATAGAAATCACTTTCAGTTTATCATCAAATTCAATTTTTATATCATATGTTTTCGCAAAATCACTAGTAAATTTTTTCATTAAATTATATTTTTCAGATGAATTAAGTTTTTTATATGCTCGAACATCATCATCTAAAGATATGGGTCTGGCTGGAATTCCAGCTACTATGGTATTATCAGGAATATCTTTTGTAATCAATGAATTTGTTAATGCAATTACTTTATCCCCAATTGAGACTCCAGGACTAATTGTGATTTGACCGACTCCCCAAAAATCATCACCAATTGTTACGGAACCTGACTTACATTCAATATCTGGCATTCCTACTAATAATCTACAACCTTCAACAACATCTCCCCATGCTGCATGAGTCCAAATTTTTGAATACGCTCCAATACCAAAATTATTCCCAATTTTTAATTCATCAGTTGAATTAATTATAGAATTTTGTCCAATCCATGCATTATGTCCTATATGACATGATTTGTAGCCATTGACATAGGTATTTTTGTGAATTGTAAAATAATCCCCCGTTACAAATTCTTCACCAGAAACATAGAACTGACAATTTTTATGTATTTTTGAATAGTCTCCAAATTTTATTAAACCTTGAGAAGACGTCGATTTCATTTTATCAAAAATACAATTTTCACCTATTTCAACATCTCTGCCTAATACAACATTAGATTTGTTCACACTGATAACAAAATTTTCCTGAAAATAACATTATCTATTAATCAATTAGAATACTCATGAAAAAATGAATCATATTTTTTATTATTAATTTCAACACTATCTTCTTTAATATGATCTAATTTGAAACATAATTCATCTAATAATTCCAGTGTTTTTATTCGAATTCCATATGTTTCTGTAGTCACTTTATTAAATTCCAAGTCAGAAAATGAAATTTTAAACAACAATGAGATAAAATGCTTAAAGTCCGAACTATATGATTTTTCATTAGATGCTCTTTTTGTATCATTAATGAATGAAATTTCACCTGTTTTTTTCAACCAATTTATATGAACTAATCCTCCATATCCAACACATTTATGATTAAGTAGAAAACTAAATAATATTTCAGAAGGTTTTGAAATATAGAACGAATTTTGAATTAATTTTTTATAATATTCTTTTTGCTGTTTATCATTAAGCAATTCTTTTTGCCTTAAAACATTAATTTGCTCGTTCCTCCATGTCTTAATTTTTAATATATCTTCGAATCTTAAAGGAACTATACTGTAATCATCAAACGAATATTCTCTATTCTTTAAAAATCTGTATTTTTCCTTTATTAAATCACTCATAATCATGCATCAACTATTAATGATTTAACACTATCTTAGTTTTGATTCTAATTAATAATTAACTGAAAATTTTAAATGATGTAAGTAGTTTATTCATTTATTGAATTACATATTCTGTGGATATAGAAAATGGTCATTAGAATTATTCAACTTAATAAATAAAAAATATAATGGATTTCACTTAGTTAAAACACCAAAACAATTAACTTACAAAAAAATTAAAAAATTAAACCCGAAATTTATTTTTTTCCCAGATTGGTCATGGAAGGTTCCAGAAGAAATTTTTCAGAATTATAATTGTATTTGTTTCCATGAAGCTAATCTACCAAAATTTCGTGGAGGAAGTCCACTTCAAAATCAAATTATTCGTGGAATTGAAAAAACTAAGACTACTGCATTTCTTATGAATGACAAATTAGATGCTGGTGACATAATCATGAAAAAAAATCTTTCATTGAAAGGTAATATCTCTGATATTTTTGAACGAATGAAAAAAAATGATTTAGAAATACTTGATGAAATCATTTCAGGTAATTTCAAATTGCATAAACAAAAAGGTCCAAGCTCGATTTACAAGAGACGAAAACCCTCAGATAGTGAACTTGATTCATTAAATTATTCTAAAAAATACATTTACAATTTTATTCGAATGTTAGATGATCCCTATCCAAATGCCTTCATTAGAATAGGCAAACATAAGATAGTATTTAAGAATGCAAAACTTGAAAAGAATAAATTGAGATTTGAGGCATATTTGGAATGAAAATTTTAGTTATTGTTGCACATCCTGATGATGAAGTATTAGGTATGGGTGGAACATTAAAAAAATTATCTTCTCAGAAAAATAACATAAAGGTAGTTTTTTTAGCAACAGGCATATCTGCCAGACGTTCTGATGAATATCTAAATCATCCAACATACAAAACTGATACTAATCTAACAAAAATAATGAAAAAGCAAATTCAAAAATTACAATTGGATGCAAAAAAAGCTTTGAAAATTTTAGATATTGAAAATATAGACTTCTTTGAATTTCCTGATAATGAAATGGATACAGTTTCAAATCTAGAAATCACTAAAACAATCGAAAAACTCATTCTAGAATTCAAACCAGAAATAATCTACACACATACAAAAAATGATGTCAATGTTGATCATCGAGCAATTTTTAATGCAACTATCACAGCAACAAGACCAACTACAAATCAAAGAGTGAAAAAAGTGATTTGTTTTGAGGTACCATCATCATCAGAATGGAATTTTGATGAAACATTTTCACCTAATATTTTTATTGATATCAAAAAGGAATTACCATATAAAATTAGGGCAATTAAAGCCTACAAAAATGAACTTAGAAAATTCCCTCATCCTCGATCTCCTGAGGCATTAGATGCTATAGCAAAAAGATGGGGTTCAGTTTCAGGCTATGAAGCAGCCGAGGCATTT
>Ga0315326_10001254_pt1 | contig 13098 bp, 15 predicted proteins | sample M180m32315metaG_FD_203457 | JGI IMG/M metagenome (GOLD analysis project Ga0315326, IMG submission 203457) | Ammonia-oxidizing marine archaeal communities from Monterey Bay, California, United States - M1 80m 32315 | ecosystem: Environmental > Aquatic > Marine > Coastal | place: USA: California... | reverse complement strand
AGCTCGGCTAGAGCAAGATTGAGGCATTGCAGAGCTTGTAAACAAAGTCAGATCGCGAAAGGGTAGGGTTCATCGTTTACCCCTCCCATCGAATCGACTATATTATGATACTACGACATCTGCTTTTATTCCTTTTTTCATTTCTTCTTTCCCTTTCGGTCCTGGGCCATGGATTGGCTCCGCAGCCGCCAAAAGAAGAGGCTCGCAAGATCATCTTTCCCGATACCGAGGAATACCTGACGCTCGTATTCGATCCACACACGCACTCTGTGTTTTCCGACGGCCACGTTTGGCCGAAGATACGCGTTGGCGAAGCGGTGCGCGATGGGCTAGATGCGATGGCGATAACCGAGCACCTTGAGTATCAACCGCATATTGCGGACTTGCCGCACAAAGATCGCAACCGCTCTTTCGAAGAAGCGGCGGACGCGGCTCGGTATTCGAAATTAATCGTTATCCCGGGTGCCGAAATCACTCGCAAGGCGCCGGCCAGCCACATGAACGCGATTTTCATTAAAGACGCCAATAAGCTCTACCATGTACCGGAATCAGCGGAGCTTAACAGCTCGACCGATTTCCGAAATGTGGCTCGTGAGTGGCCCGCTCAGAACGCGGTTGAAGCCGCCAATAAGCAAGGAGCTCTCGTCTTTTGGAATCACTCGTGGTGGGGTTCCGATTTCCCGAATGGAATACCAGTGCTTTCCGATTTTCACAAAAAGAACATAAGGAAGGGATTGCTGCACGGGATTGAGATCGCCAATGGGAAGAATTATTCGGAAGACGCCTTTAGAATGGCGTTAGACAAGAATCTCACTTTGTTTGGAGCGTCGGATGTGCACGATCTAATCGATTGGGATTACGAGCCACACAAAGGAGGGCATCGACCCGTTACTTTGGTCTTCGCTAAGGAGCGTTCAGCAGAATCGATGAAGGAGGCTCTTTTCGATCGTCGCACGGTTGTGTGGTTCAAGAACTGGCTCATGGGCCGAGCTGCCCATCTGCAACCGCTTTTGGAAGCGTCTCTCACGGTCGGCGATGTTACCTATCAAGATGGGGAGATCCTCATCTTTACGATCCACAATCATTCCGATGCTGATTTCCATTTGCGCAGCCTAAGTCCTTTTGGTCTGCATCAGCATGCGTCGACCTTCACTGTCTCGCAGCATAGTTCCGAGCGGTTGATGGTTCGAACTGGGACGGCAGTAGAGTCAATCTCTTTGGAGTTCGAAGTACTCAATGCCTTCGTCGCTCCCAATAAGACGGCCCGCATCGAGCTTTCGACGGAAATCGAATAAAAGGTCGAGATGGCGCAAACCAATGGAACGTCGTCAGTGGGGAATACGCTTTTTCAGCAAGATGGAAACGGTTGGCGTATAGCCAAAGGCGAAATCCCTGAGACGCTGTTTCTACGGGCCCGTTTAAAATAGCTCTCTCTCTTTTTTAAGGTGAGCTTAGTTCGTCCCCTTGGATGGACTTAGCCTTTTCGTTTTGATTGTGGGGGAGTGTTCTGGGGACCGAAGTATTTTTCGCTTCGGTAGCGTAGCCAGACTCTGAGGTCTTGTGGGATCTGCTCTTTTTGTTCGGGCGCGAGCTTTTCGTAGAGGACTAGGGCTTTTTCTCTCTCCCCTCGGCAAGGGGCGTTGCGGTGCTGCTTCCAGAATGCTTTTGCCAAACGTATACGATGGCAGACCTCTTTTACGAGGGCTTTGCCTTGAAGGGGTTTCTTCGATTTTGCGGGCATTGGGGGGGCTGTTTTGCTTAAAGCGTGCGTACTGCCCAGCGTAGCTTGGCAGAGGTGGAGCGCGGGTTTGAATGACGCTCTTCGAAAGCGGCACGTATAACCTTATCGGATACGGAGGAATAGACGCCGTCGCGGACTCCGGTTTGAAAGGCCTTTTTTACCCGCCGGTCCTCCCCTGAGTGAAAGGTAAGAATCGCTACACGTCCGCTGGGCTTGAGGCAATCGGGCAGGACGCGCAGCAGAGAATCAAGGGCACCGAATTCGTCGTTGACGGCAATCCTCAATGCCTGGAATACGCGCCTTTGAGTATCGGTGATATCGGTTTCCGAGACGTAGTGTGCGGAATTCGTCAGGGCCGCCTGGATCGTTTGGGCGAGCTGGCGAGTGCGTCTTAAAGGCTTTGTCTTCTGGGCAAGGAGAATGGCTTCTGAGAGCAGCTCTGCTCTGGGTTCGTCTGCGTTTTCGGCAAGGATGGCGGCGAGCTTTGCGACGGTTGTGTTCGTGAGCAGACCGGCGGCTGATTGGCCATGACCGGGGTTCAGCCTCAGGTCGAGGGGACCATCTGCCTTGAAGGTGAAGCCGCGTTCGGGGTTGTCTATTTGCATGGATGAGACTCCTAGGTCCGCTATGACGATATCGAATCCTTCAAGCTGCTCTTGAGCGATTAGCTTGGGAAGCCCGGCGAAGTTCATGTGGCGGGCCTGGAAGGCTTCCGTGCCGTGCCCTGCTGCGCGTAGGCGCCTCTCTGTTCGTGGTTGTTCGATCGGGTCGACGTCGAGTCCATAGAGTTTGCCTCCGGGCTGTAGCGCCTCCACGAGGATGCGAGAGTGGCCACCGTAACCGAGAGTGCAGTCTACGGCAGTTTCACCGGGTTGGGCAGCTACGTAGTCCATGATCTCGTCTACCATGATGGGGCGATGCGTGCCTGCTGGGGTTTTTCCAGAGGCCACTATTTTGGCGACATCGTCAACGTAGTGCTCGGGAGCAAGTTCTTTGTACTTGTCCTCGAAACGCCGAGGGTTCTTCCCTGAGTAGCGCTTGCGCCGTTTGGGACGCTCATTCGGTGGTAACTCGCTCAAGCCGAATATGTGTCATGGTTTGTCGCCTGCGTCCAACAGGAATTTATGCTTAAGTCTACCGTCGTCGGCGTTTTCTAGCTCTGTGTGTTGACAATTGCTCGAGTGATTGATCATGGTGCGAATCTCCTCTGGCTGTTTTAGATTCTGTTCATCCTAAGGGACTTGCCGAAGACAGAGTTGCCTTACCATGCCAGAACATACGAAACTCGAAGAAATCCCACTACAGGATATCCGCCCTAAGGCTCATGTCTGGAAAGCGTTGGTTGCAAAATATCAAAAACCCAACGCGTTGCGGGCTAGCTGGCAATTGATCAATACGGTAGGGTCTTATGTAGCCGTTTGGGTTGCGATCTATTCCACCCTTGGAATCTCTATTTGGCTTACGCTAGGGTTAGCACTGATCGGGGCAGGCCTAGTTGTTCGCACTTTCGTTATTTCTCATGATTGCGGTCATGGCTCCTTCTTCGCTTCGAAGCGGGCCAATGCGATCGCGGGTTTTATTACAGGAGTTCTTAGCTTAACGCCGTACCAGCATTGGCGCTGGGAGCATGCGCGGCATCACGCGACTTCGGGCGACTTGGACAGGCGTGGTATGGGGGATGTTTGGACCATGACGGTGCAGGAATTCCTCGAAGCGACTCCTTGGACACGTTTTTGCTACCGAGTGGCGAGAAACCCAGTCGCTCTTCTAGTGGGCGGCTCGCTCTTCCTCGTTCTGATCAATAATCGCTACACTACTGTGGGTGCAGGCAAAGTCGAAAGACTCTCCATCTATGGCACGAACCTCTGCATCCTTCTACTGGCCGCGGGGATGAGCTGGATATTCGGTTGGCAAACTTACTTGTGGATTCACTTCGCCATCATATTGGGAAGTGGAGTAGCTGGAGTCTGGCTTTTCTACGTGCAGCATCAATTCGAAGATGCGTATTGGGATCGTGGATATTATTGGAGTTTCGTATCCGCCGCCTTGGAAGGCAGTTCCTACTTTCGGTTGCCAAAGGTGCTTCAATGGTTCTCCGCAAATATCGGCTTTCATCATATCCATCACCTTAGCTCTCGGATTCCCAACTACAACCTGGAAGCCTGCCACAATTCCGATCCGCTCTTTCATCAGGTCAATGCGTTGACCCTCCGCGATAGTGTCCGATGCTTCAACCACCACCTCTGGGATGAAGAAGCGGGTAAGTTAATCAGTTTTAGGCAATTGTCGCAAAGAGCGGGGTGACCTTTCTAGGGCTTGGGTCCGTAGGGCGTGAAGCGTGGCACTTCCGTGATGTCTTGTTTCGGCTAAGATAGATATGACCTAGGCTGATTTTTTTATCCCCGTAATCGGACCCAATGTGACGCAGCGTTGGCGCTCTGAGACTGCTTGATTTCGAACAGATCGATTGCGGCGAAAAGCCCGCTTAGTTTGGAGAAGCCGTAGTTACGGGAATCGAACGAACCTTGATTTTGGATATGAGTGCCAACAGGCCCTAGTCGCGCCCAGCCATCGTCGCCGCCAGCGGATTCAACTGCATTCCGCAGCAACTTAATGAGCTTGGTGTCGCGTTTCAGGCTATTGCCGGAGTCGGCTTTGCCTGTTTGAGCTTTTTTGGTTTTGGTCTCACTATCGTCGAGGTACAGGAAACGGGTGCAGCTGGCGACAAAAGGGGCAGGGGCCTTTTTACTTCCAAAACCGATGACTTGCTTGCCATCCGAGCGGAGTCGCAGCACGAGCGGCGTAAAGTCGTAATCCGACGAAACGAGGCAGAACGTTCCTACGTTCTTGGTATAGAGCATATCCATGGCTTCGATCAAGAGGGCCATGTCAGAAGCGTTCTTGCCTTTCACTATATCGAAATGCTGGATGGGCTGGATCGCATATTCGTGTAGCACTTTCTCCCAGCCGGAAAGAGAGCTCTTCGTCCAATTGCCGTATGCGCGACGAATGTTGACGACGCCGTATGTGGCAAGCTCGGCGATGATGAAATCGATCTTCGCGGCCGGCGCGTTATCGGAATCAATAAGAAGGGCGATACTTTGGTTTGAAACGTTGTCAGTTGTCATCGGAGTGTTTGGTCAAATGGAGAATTGTTTATGGTCTCTGTGCGGGGTGGCGTAACTAGAGGGTTTATGGAAGATTGAATGGTGAAAAGTGAAGAGTGAATGGCGAGAGGTTGTAGGATGGGTCGCCGACCCGTCAAAAGCGAGAATGTCGCCTCCTTCTTCGCGAAAAGCTCCGACTGGACGTAGTCAGTGAAGTAACCTAGAATAGAGCTGAGCAGGTGGTCTGTTAATTTGGAGTTCCCGCTTCCTGTTTTAATAAGTGTTGGCCTATATATGGCAAACAGACCCTAATCCTTTCGGTTTTCTTTCTGGTCATGTGTCGCGCGCGGGGTAATGGTCCGCCGATAATGGGTCGAGAAATGTGCTACAAGTGTAACAGGCCGCAGCAATTGTGCTGGTGCAGTCATGTAACACCCATGTCGACTCGCACGAAGTTCGTAATTCTCATGCATCCGCTTGAGCACCGGCAGATCAAGTTGAATACAGGGCGACTTACCCATCTTTGCTTAGCCGACAGCGAGCTGTATGTTGACGCAACCTTCGATGAGCACAAGGCGGTGCAGGCTCTGATTCATGACCCTGATAATTATCCCGTTCTGCTTTACCCGGGGAAGGATGCCCGGGATCTGTCCAAGGGTGAGCTGCGTGCCGCGGATTTCTCCGGCCGCCGACTCGTCGTTTTTCTGCTCGATGCCACTTGGCGGCTTGTCCGTCCTATGCTGCGTTATAGCCGCAGCTTGCAACAGCTGCCGAAGATCATGTTTTCAAACGCGGCGCCGAGCCGCTACGTTATCAAACGTCAACCGGAAGCCGGCTGTCTCTCAACCTTGGAAGCTACCCATGAATTGCTTTTGGCTTTGGACCGAAGTGGGCTAGACGATTATTCAATGCCCGAGCAACTAATCTCTCATTTTATGCGCATGCAGGAATTTCAAGTCAAATGCGCCGAAGAGAATCGCCGTCCGGACTTTATTCCTCGGAATCCACCGGGTTCGCGGCTCGATGTCCAGAAAGAGCGGACAAGCGCTGGTTCGAGTCGTCGCAGGATTTTCCCTACAGTTGCTTCCTCTTAGCTCTAATTAGTTAAATAAAGAATTGTCGAAAGTAGGACAGGCTTCCAGCCTCTTTTTTCACTGGCAAGATACCTGTCTTACTATTTGGCTTAGCGGCCGATCTCCGAGCGGCCATTGAACGATGTAATCGTTCAATGGCCTTACGAATAATGGCCGCTCGGAGATCGGACGCTAGCTTTTGAGTGTCGAGAGGACCTTTTATTCGCCTTTGGGTCTAATATCCCGAAGGTCCCCACTTCGCCCTGCAGGCTACGAGGGACATATGCTTCGGTATTGGTAGGTAGGACCGGCTCGGTCCTCTTCGCAGCCCAAACGAAGGGTTGAGCCGATCCTCCCTACTTCCATAAATACCTCGCTGGCACGAAGCGTTAGTTTATCCCGCTGAGCGGGAAGATCATGTTCCGAGGATGCTTTATTTCAACATTTTCTAAGGAACTATAGTAACTTTTAGGTTGAATAAGTTTCCCGATGATTTCGTAAAAGGGTTATGGATAATGGATGGACTGGCAAGATTGCGATCGTAACCGGCGGTGGCGGTGGAATGGGGCAAGCGGCTGCCAAGTGCTTTGCCCGTGCTGGGGCGAATGTTTTCGCACTTGGCAGGACCCTCGAATCGCTGAAAGAGACTTCGGGTTTCTCTAGTCGTATTATTCCTCTGGTTTGCGATGTAGCATGCCCGGATAGTGTATCGGCGGCGCTTGATAGCATCCTCGTTAAGGGTGTACCAGATGTGTTGATACATACTGCTGGTATCAATACGGCGGACCGCTTCATGGCTCACAAAGATCCGTCAAAGCTGGCCAGTCATGAGAGTTGGAAGAAGGTGCTCGATATTAATGTGCTAGGCGTCGTTAACATGGTTCAGGCCGTCTCGAAGCCGATGGCGAAGGCAGGGGGCGGAAAGATTGTGGTTGTTTCCTCTACGGCAGGCCATGGTTTCGACTCGTACGCGGGCGTACCTTACACCGCAAGCAAGTGGGCGGTACATGGTATACTCTCAACGGTTCGGACTCAGCTGAGCGCTCATGGAATCGTCGTATCGGAATACGCCCCCGGTGAAGCCAATACGCCGATCATCGACCAGCGTCCGGTGCAACCGAAGGCTGAACATCGCGGCGCGATGATCCAAACTGAGGATTGTGCGGATGCCCTGTTCTTCATCGCCTCACAGTCGCACAGCGTGAGTATGATTCAGCTCCCCATCTATCAGCCATTTAGCGGCATGCCGCCAGAAATTCCCGCTCCGTGGTTGTCAGGGTTGGACATTAGACCCAAGGAGTAGAGCCTCTGGCTTTCTGGATGATAGAAATTTTTCCTACAGTTTCTTTTTCTTAGAGAGCGTGCAATTAGTCAGAAATTAGCCAATTTTGACGTAGGGCTGGAGCTTGCGCCATGCCGCGTAGTTAGAGAAGGATTTAGTGTCGCGGAACGTGCTCAAGCGTCGTCCCTAAGTTGTAAATAAGAATGAATTAATCGTTATCATGTCTCATAACCGAACATCAACCAATGAAGACGATTTCATCGCTCCAGTCTGTCACGACGAAATCGAATTACTGTACCAAGATGAGCACATTCTGTTGATCAACAAACCTAGCGGTCTCTTGAGTTTGTCTGGGAAGAACCCGCCTAACTTGGATTCGGTACACTACCGATTGGTGAAGGACTTCCCCAGTGCTCGGATGATCCACCGCTTGGATCTCGGGACCTCCGGTATTATGGTCCTCGCTTTGAGCAAAACGGCCAATACTCACCTGTGTGAGCAGTTCACGAATCGGACTGTATCGAAAATCTACACGGCGCTACTCGACGGTCAGCTTGATCAAGAGCAAGGCATTATCGATATCCCGATGATTAAGGATGAGGAAAACTTTCCGTATCAGAAAGTCTGTTACGTTACCGGAAAGTCATCCCAAAGTGCCTATCAGGTCTTGGAATATCTACCGGAGCATGATGCTTCCCGTGTAAAATTCACTCCTATTACTGGTAGAACGCATCAACTGAGAGTACATTCCCATGAAATTGGTCATTCGATTCTCGGTTGCGATCTTTACGCATCGGATACCGTTGGAGCCAAAGCGGACCGTCTCATGCTGCACGCGTTAACCCTATCATTCGATCATCCAGCGAGCGGCGAACGCATTAACGCAGAGTGCCCATGTCCGTTTTAGAGCCTGTTGAATACGGACGTTTTTGAGCGGACCGGATTGTAGGATGGGTCGCTGACCCGTCAGTCGATGAAAGGTTGTCGCCTCAGTCCCTCGACTTCGCTCAGGATCTTAGACGAGACGCTCTACCTTTGTTTCGTCTTTGCCGCTGCGTTCAACGGCTTATCGGCGACGTAGATCCTGTAGGCTCCATTCTTGGAAGACGCGTAGACTTTGGCCGGTACCGCCTGAACGTTAAAGCCGACCTTCCTCAGCAAGCGTTCGACTTTTACATCGGGCCCGGCGAACCAGATCGCTGCACGACCTCCAGGACGTAGCGCATCCCAGGTTTCTTGTATTCCGAGCTTCTCATAAAGCTGATGGTTTTCAACCTTCACCATAGCGGTCGTATTGTTGTCGATATCGAGTAAAATAACATCGTAAGGCGTTTTCGCTGATCGGATGATAACATCTCTTACGTCTTCCTCAAGCACTTCAACGCGCGGGTCCTTGAGTGCAGCTCCATTAAGGTCGGCCATAAACGTCCGGTTCCATTCCACGATTTCCGGAAACAATTCCACCACGTCCACCTGTGCCTTTGGTCCGGTTGTTTGCAGAACGCCCTCCAAGGTAAACCCCAAACCAAGTCCACCGATCAGTACTTTAGGTTTTAGGTCCTTAGCTGAATGCCGCTCGCAACCAAGGGTGCCGAGTTTGATCTCGGAAGTAGCCACTAAGGAATGCATCAGCGGCTGTCCGTTCACCCGGATGCAAAAGTTGCCGTCGTGTTCGACGAGCGTCATACGGGCTCCGTTTGGAGTGGTTGTTTCAGCGAGCGTTACATTTGGTTTCATTTGAAAGCAACACAGGGGAGTTAAACCACGGAGGCAAGGGGAAGTATGAAGAAGGGTGATTCAGGCGTCGCCCCTTAGGCTATGCCGGACATCGCCGACGCTTTCAGGGGATGAATGGTGGAGGGTGAATGCAATAAGGTGGAACGTGGGTCTCGACGCACTTGGTTCGGTTCTGTAGATCGCGAGCCGGGACGTCTGGTGCCACCAGGTCTCCTCGTCACTACGTCTCTCACTTACTCTCTTAGTCTCCTCGGAGCGAATGGAGGTTGATATACCGTGGCGGGCGCTATCTGTTGTCCCTAGGGACACTATTTTGAAAGCGCAGACCTTCTCATCTCTTAGTTTGCAGCCAGAGCTGCTGAAAAATATCGAATCATTGGGCTATGCGGAGATGACTCCGATACAGGCTCAAGGCTTGCCGCCAATTTTGTTGGGCAAGGATGTGATCGGACAAGCTAAGACGGGCTCCGGCAAGACGGCGGCGTTTGGCTTGGGGATCTTGGCAGGTCTCGATACGAGGAGCTTGCAGGTGCAAGCTCTGGTTTTGTGTCCGACGCGCGAGTTGGCAGATCAGGTTTCGAAGGCGATTCGGCAGTTAGCTCGAATGAGCCCGAATGTGAAGATTCTTACGCTATGCGGAGGCATGCCGTCGCGGCCACAGGTGAAGTCTTTGGAACATGGCGCTCACGTCGTAGTTGGGACGCCGGGCCGGGTAGGGAAGCACTTGCGCACGAACAAGCTGAATTTGGAAACGCTGCGTATACTGGTTCTCGACGAAGGTGATCGCATGCTTGAGATGGGCTTTCAAGAAGAGGTGGATGCAGTCATCGGAAAGACACCTGTAGGCCGACAGACTTTACTATTTAGCGCGACTTATCCTCGTGCCATTCAGTCGATAGCGGAGAAAGTGATGAATGAGCCGGTGATGGCTCAGGTAGAGTCAAACCCCGATGGCGGGAATATTCAGCAACTGTTTTGTAAGTGCGGCGGGGGAGATGCAGAACGTCTAATAGCGTTGCGCCTTTTGCTTCAGGAGCAACGTGCGGAGTCGGCTTTAGTTTTTTGCAGTACGAAATTGGAAACGCAGGATGTGCGCGACGAGTTAGTTGGATTGGGCTACAGCGCAGTAGCTTTGCATGGCGATTTGGATCAAAGCGAGCGCGACGAAACGCTTGTGCTCTTTTCGAATAAAAGCGTGTCCGTATTGGTAGCTACGGATGTCGCGGCACGTGGATTGGATATCGATTCTGTGGATACAGTGATTAACTATCGGATGGCTCGAGATGTGGAAGTGCATGTGCACCGGATCGGAAGGACTGGCCGCGCGGGTAGCAAAGGGGTTGCCTGTACCTTATTAGGTACGCGGGATAGTTCTACCATGGACGAGCTGGAATCGCATTTCGGCAAGACATTCCAGACGAAGGCCTTGCCACCTTGGAAGGTCTTATCTTCGCCGATTGCGATCGCGCCAATGGCCACTTTGCATATCCGAATGGGGAAGCGTCAGAAGGTACGGGCGGGGAATATCCTCGGTCTTCTTACAGGTAAGACGGGGTTGCAGGGCGATCAAATCGGGAAGATTAGCGTGTGCGACAATTGGACCTATGCCGCGGTGGCTCGCGACGCGGTTGATGCAGCTCTCAAGAAAATCGCGACGGAGACCTGGAAGGGGAAGCCGATCAAAGCGTGGCGGATGAAAGAGTAGAAGCGGCGTCTCGCCGCTTATTGTCTTCTAAGAAAAGTGGCGAGACGCCGCTTCTACTAAGGTGATACCAGAGCCTGAATTTGGTAATTGATAATTGCCTCCCTTCTCCAAATATTGAAAGGTTCTATGACAAACACCCCTCTTGCTCTGCACATATCGAAAGCGGAAATCAACCAGTTGCCCATGCGTAAATATGAAGGGCCTATCCACGTGATTCAAACTGCCGACGATGCAAAGCGGGCTGCCGAAAAGCTCAGCATGGAAACGCTTCTGGGCTTCGACACCGAAACCCGTGCTGCCTTTCGCGTCGGCGAAAGCTACGACCCATCCCTCTTGCAACTAGCGAGCGCGGATCATGTTTTTCTCTTTCAAATCAAACTCACCGGACTCGTCCCGGAACTGTGTGAGATTCTATCCAATCCGAATATTCTCAAAACGGGCGTCTCTATTCGCGATGACGTGAAGGAGCTTCGCAAACTGTCGCCGTTCGAACCCGCCGGGTTTGTAGAACTTGCCACTTACGCGAAAAAATCAAAAATCAAAAACCTCGGATTGCGGGGTATGGGAGCCTTGCTGCTGGGGTTTCGCATCTCCAAAAAAGAGCAGATTTCCAACTGGGGTAAGCGCGAACTGACTCGTTCCCAGATAGCCTACGCCGCCACCGATGCCTGGGTCGGGCGCGAAATCTATCTGCACATGGAGCATCGCGGTCTGGTGCCCGAGCCATTTAAATAGCTCTTCCATTCGATCACTTAGCGAGGGGCAGACGTTTCAAGACAGAATGCCCATGTCCGTTTCAACCTCCATAGAGAAGGCTTTCTCTTTCGAACAGACAGTGGGGTGCCCCTGCCAGTCGATGGAAGATTGCCGGCTCGTCTCTTCGAAGCTCCATTGTGGGACGAAGACGCTACCCATTTTCACTGCATACGATATCAAAATTTAAAATTTGCCCAGGGGCTGTCGTCCGGGAGACTGTTGGCCGATGGGCTACTGTCATCGGGGCGGAAGGTGTGGGTGAGGCCTTTGAGAAAGTTGCGTAGGAATTGATCGCCGCAATCCCTGTAGTGCTTGTGTGTCGGTGCGCGGAAGAGGGCGCCTATTTCGCCTTTCGATACTGAAAGCCCCACGTTTTTCATTGTTTCGATCATATCGGTATCTTTCATTTCAAAGGCGATCCGCAATTTCCGAAGGGCCATATTGTTATCGATCTTAGCCGTTGAGAACATTTTGGCGGGACGATCGCTCGGTCCGCGACGTTTCAAAATCAGTCCATCTAAGAATGCGTGAACGGTTTCTGCAGGGCACTCGACGAATCCTTCATCCTCTTCGTTTTTGAGGAGATCAACCACGTTGAGAACGGTCAGTTCTACGCCACCATCCTTGATCATTTGTACCACCTCTTTGTTTTTAATCTCAAGAGTGTAGCGTACGCTTTTCATCACATCGTTATTTGTCATTATGTTTTTTGTTGGGTAAGGGCTTTAGGAGGTTTTCTTAAGTTTCGTTAGGATCGGTACAGTATTCTATGTAGTGGATTTGTTGATTACGAATAGCAAAGCGTCGTAGCTTTCTAAAAGCGATCTGGAGTTTTGAAATAAACTCATCATCCTCTTTGATTATTTGTGTCAGTTAACAATTGAATACTGCCCCATTTTATCACCTCCAGAGGATGAGAAAGATGGAACGTTGTGTCTCGACACGTTTGGTTTGGGATTGGGAGAGGTTTTTTAAACCACTGATCGGTCTGCTGGGCACTGAATTCGGGTAGGTTGAGGGCAATAAAGAGAGATTTGTGGATAGCGTGCGAGAGGTGAGGATGGGGTATTGTTTTTGAAATCCCTGGGCTAGGTCTCTGCGAGTCCGCATCCGCGTAGTTTCGCCGAGACAGTTCATGGGCAGTTTTCAATGATGAGGGACGCAGCAATTCGCCTCGTCTCACCCTCTCTCTTTCAAAAAATTGTAACCGGTGTTGACTGTTGGGCGTTCGTAATTGACCGGGCTTTGGCTTCGGTATTGGCTATGCGGGTAATGAAGGGATTTTACGTTTATTGGCTTACGTTCAGCTTGTTCCTTGGAGGGTTGGGGTCGTTTGCACGAGCAGGGGACGTTTCACTTCCGGATGTAGTCCAACATACTTCGATCTCGATCGTGGATATCGAGGGTGAGGAGCAGGTTCCTTTCAGGGTTGGCGAAGCGAAGGGTGCGGCGCTTTTCTTCGTGACTCATGATTGCCCAATTTCCAATGCTTACGCTCCTGAGCTTGAACGACTCAGGGAGGAATATGGGATTAAAGGGTTTAATATGATGCTGGTGTACGTGGATCCGGATGTAACGAAAAAGGAATTACGGCAGCATATGAAGGATTACAGTCTTTCTGATTATACAGCGGTATTTGATGACACGCATGCACTGGTGAAGGAGACTGGAGCGACGATCACTCCGGAAGCGGTCGT
>Ga0315326_10001253_pt1 | contig 13109 bp, 11 predicted proteins | sample M180m32315metaG_FD_203457 | JGI IMG/M metagenome (GOLD analysis project Ga0315326, IMG submission 203457) | Ammonia-oxidizing marine archaeal communities from Monterey Bay, California, United States - M1 80m 32315 | ecosystem: Environmental > Aquatic > Marine > Coastal | place: USA: California... | reverse complement strand
CTTTAGAAATATCTTTTGCCAATGTAGATCTTTTGTGACTATCTAGCGTTCTGCCTGATCTTCCAAATCCTCTTAAATCTACAGAATACACATTATATTTTTTGGGTATAAGATCCATTATTTGTATCCAAGATTGCCATCGTTCCAAAAACCCGTGAACAAAAAATATATTTGTATTAGATTTAGAATTTTCTCTAGAAGCTAAATTAATAGCCACATCATTCGTATGTATGTATGATTCATTGTACATATAATTTATTTTTGTATTAGATTCAATGAAATATTATCCTATCCTATTAATAAAAAAAATATATATGATAGTTTAAAAAAAAAATCTTAAGGAATCAAAAAATGAAAATAGAAAAAGTTGAATCTGTTTTATCAGGGAATAGTCATTTTGTGAGAATTATCACAGATAATGGCATTGAAGGAATAGGGCAATCAGCTTGTTGGGGATATATGGAAGCTACCCATTCAATTATTTCAAATTTTGAAGATTATTTGATTGGGGAAGATCCTCTAAAAATTGAACATCATTGGCAATACTTATATAGGATGGGTCCATTTAGAGGTTCAATATTATCTGCAGCTATAAGTGCAATAGATATTGCGTTATGGGACATAAAAGGAAAATTTTATTCAGCTCCTGTCTGGCAATTACTTGGTGGCAAAGTAAGAGATAAGATTAGACTTCATCTCCTTATGGGAAGCGATAGACCTGATGCTGCTGATCAAGGAACAACTGCAGAAGGATTAAGATTGAATGCTATAGATGCTGTAAAAGAAGGTTTTACTGCAATAAAAATTGATCCTCTTCCTGATGGTTATGAATCAATGTCATTATCACAATTAATCAAAGAAACAAAAGAAAATGTTTCCGCTTTAAGAGAAGGAGCAGGTGTAGAAGTAGATATTATTTTAGAAATTCATAGAAAATTGACTCCAATGAATGCTATTGCTTTGGCTGAGGAATTATTTGAATTTCATCCTTTGTTTTATGAAGATCCAATACAAATAGATTCAATTAAATCTCAATCTGAAATTGCGCAAAAAATTTCTTTACCTATGGCTAATGGAGAAAGAATGCACACCATTTGGGAATTTAGGGAAATGTATGAAATTGGAGGTAGTCAATATGCTAGGCCTGATGTAGGTTTAGCAGGAGGTATAACTCATGTAAAAAAAATTGCCTCAATAGCAGAATCTTATCATTCAGCAGTAGTTACACATAATTATTTAGGGCCAGTTATAACAGCAGCTTCTTGCAATATTGATACTTCTATTCCAAATTTTATAACTCAGGAATTTTCTACAATAGACGAAGCTTCTATAAACCAAAATATAAAAAGTGATTGGGTTAGAAAAAATGGATTTATAGAAGTCCCTGATTGTGTTGGAATAGGTATTAATGCTGATTTTGATCAAATAAAAAAGCAAAAATATAAAACTAGATTACAAAAAAATATTCCTATGAGAACAGATGGGTCTGTAGGATATTCAGTATAATCAAACTAGAGGCAATATATGGATGATGAAGAATATTATAAAAAAATAAAAAAAATTAATAGAAAAAATTTATATAAGCAAATAAATAAAAATAAATCTGAAAAATGGAAAATTTTTGAAATCACCCGAAGGTTAGAAGAAGAAAATAAAAACAATTTATCTGATTCCAAATAAATTTTAGATGTTTATTTTCTTTAATGTTTCTCCAATTTTTGACGGATCATCTGCATGATGGGCTCCTGCACTTTTTAAGCTTTTGATTTTTTCACTAGCAAGACCCATTTTCCCGCTTATGACTGCTCCTGCATGTCCCATTCTTTTCCCTTTTGGTGCTGTTGTTCCTGCAATCGTAAACACAACAGGCTTACTTACATTATTCTTAATAAATTCTGCTGCCTGTTGTTCTTTTGTTCCTCCAATTTCTCCAATTAATACAATAGATTCTGTGTTTTTATCTTGTTCAAAAAATTCTAGAGCATCTATAAATGTAGTCCCATGTATAGGATCACCCCCAATTCCTATGCATAAAGATTGACCAAATCCTGCATCTCCTATTTGAGAAATAGCTTCATATGTAAGTGTTCCAGATCTAGACACTACTCCAACGTTTCCAGCTTTACAAATATTTCCTGGAATAATCCCAATCTTTATATCTAATTCAGGAGATATTATTCCAGGACAGTTAGGCCCAATTAATCTGGTTTTTTTACCTTTCAAGTAACTTTTTACCTTGACCATGTCATGTACAGGAATTCCTTCTGTAATGCATACTACTAGGTCTAAACCTGCGTCTATTTGTTCTATAATCGCATCTGATGCAAATGGAGCTGGAACATAAATGACTCCAGCGTTTGCACCTGTTTTGCTAATAGCTTCTTTTACTGTTTCAAAATACGGAATCTTATCTTCAAATAATTGATCATTTCTATTTGGATGAACACATGCAACTACATTAGTTCCATATTCAATAGATTTTTTTGCTTGAAAACTTCCATCTTTACCTAAACCTTGAACTAATACTTTTGTGTTTTTATCTAATAACATTTTATTTCCCGCCACTTACTGAAGTTAAAAGTTCAGCTGCATGACCTAGATTTTCTGCTATATGAATATCTAAGTTTGATTTATTTAATATTTTAAATCCTAAATCTGAATTTGTTCCTCTCATGCATACAATAATGGGTAAGTTAAAAGAAGTTTCTTCTGCAGCTTCAACTACTCCTTCTGCTATTAGATCAGCTCTAGCTATGCCAGCAAATAGATTTATAAGTAAATATTCAACTTTTTTATCAGAAACTAGTATTCTAAATGCTTCTTTAATTTTATCTTTATCAGTGGATCCTCCGACATCTAAAAAGTTTGCAGGAAAGCATCCTGATTTTGTAGTAACATCCATTGTAGCCATAGCTAAACCTGCACCATTAACCAAACATCCAACGTTTCCTTTATCTAACTTTACATAAGCTAAATCAAAATCTTTAGCCCTAGTTTCCATTGGGTTTTCTTGGTTTTTATCTCTTAATTCAAAAACAGTTTTTTGTCTAAACTGACTATCGTCATCGATATTTATTTTGCAGTCAAGTGGCACAATATTTTCTTCTTCATCTAAAACTAATGGATTTATTTCTATCAAAGTACTGTCAGTATCTAAAAATGCTTTATGAAGATTAGAAACTAAATTATAAAATTGTCCAACTGACTTTTTAGGAATACCCAATGAATTAGTTATTTGCCTTACTTGATATGGTTTTAGCCCTAATACAGGATCAAAAATTATTTTTATTATTTTTTCTGGAGATTCTTCTGCTATTCTTTCAATATCCATTCCTCCTTCAGAGGAAGCTATCATTACAGGTCCTTCTATATCTGGGTCTATGATAATTGAAAGATAAATTTCTTTTGTTATGTTAGTTAGCTCAGTAACTAAAAGCTTTTCTACAATTACACCATCTGAATCAGTTTGGTTAGTTACAATTTTTTTGCCAATCAAATCATTTGCAAACTTTTTAGCTTCCTCTGGAGTTTTGCATAACTTAACTCCACCTGCTTTTCCTCTTCCGCCAGAATGTATTTGTGCTTTTACAACTACTTCACAATTAAATTTTTTAACAATTTCATATATTTCATTTGAGGAGGAACCCACTTCTCCTTTAGGGAAATTAATATTGTATTGACCAAGCAAATCTCTAGATTGATATTCGTGTAAATTCATAAGGGACTAAATTTTAAATAAGTAACTATCTAATTAAATCCTATAATTACAAAATTCATAATAGTTTTTTAGATAAGTTTCTATTTTTTATATAAAATATCAATTTTTTTTTAATCTGAAAGATCTAAAAATTCTTCATATATTATAATCATTAAATGATTAATTGAGAGTATAAAGGTATGGAACAAGCTTAGAATGGTAATTTATCAAAAATGTTTGCTAATACTAGAGACGCTTATAAACATAATGTAATATCATAATTTTAGTAATAAGATTTTTGGAGATAAACATGGAAGCTTTTTGGGCATTAATAATTGTATTTGGATCGACAGCAATATGGTTATTAATTCTTCAATTAATCAATAATTATCTAGCAAAAAAAGAAAAATAAATATTCTAAATAAATCTAATGCTAGATGTGAATAAAATTTCTTACTCTGTATCACAGAGGAAACTATTCGAAGATGCTTCGTTCAAAATTCCTAATGGCTATCATGTTGGATTAGTGGGTAAGAACGGTATTGGCAAAACCACTTTATTTAATTTAATAGATAAAACCTTAGGTTTAGATGAAGGCTCTATAAATATTCAAAATGGGAAAAAACTTTCTGTCTTACAACAAGAAATACCTCAAAGTAATTTGTCTATTCTAGATTACGTTATATCTAGCGATTCTGAGGTTCAAGACTTAATTAATGAGTTTGAAACAAGTAATGATCAAAATAGGATCATGGAATTATCATCAATATTAGATGAATTGGATGCTTTTAAGGACAATTGGAAAGCTTCTTATATTTTGTCAGGCCTAGGGTTTCACAAAAATGAACATTCTAAAAAATTAAGTGAACTTTCTGGTGGTTGGAGAAATAGAGTAGGGTTAGCAGCCGCTTTATACAGTAATCCTGATTTATTACTACTTGATGAACCTACAAATCATTTAGATTTTGAAAGTGTTGTTTGGTTTGAAAATTTTTTAAGAGAGTTTTCAGGAACTTTTATTATGATTAGTCATGATCGTCAGGTTTTAAATAATACGGTTGATCATATTTTGCATGTGGAAAATCTTAATTTGAATTTATATACAGGAAATTATGATCAATTTGAATCTCAGCTTGCTCAAAAAAATCTTGCACAGGATGCATTGTATAAAAAACAACAAAAATTTAAGGATAATGTTTTAAAGTATGTAAAAAGATTTGGAGCAAAGGCGACCAAGGCTAAACAGGCTCAAAGTAGATTAAGAGCTTTAGAAAAAATAGATTTGGTAGATGCAGTTATTTCAGAGAGAGCAATAAGTTTTTCTTTCCCTAAGGCTAATAATTTAGGGTCTTCAATGTTACTTATAAATCATGCAGATGTAGGGTATAGTGAATTACCTATATTGAAAGATATAAATTTAAGTGTTTCAAATGATTCGAGAATTGCCCTAGTTGGTGCAAATGGGAATGGTAAATCTACTCTAATTAAGCTAATTTCTGGAAATATAGATCCTATGGAAGGACAAATTATAAGAAATAAAAACTTAAAAATAGGTTACTTTGCTCAACACCAAACTGATGAATTGGATGTAGATAAAACTGGATATGAAGTGCTATCAGATTTAGATCCCGATAAACCAGACTTATTTATAAGAGGTGTTCTTGGAAGATTTGGATTTGATAAAGAGAAATCTGAAACAAAAATAGAAAAATTATCAGGAGGTGAAAAAACTAGATTGCTTTTTTGTATTATGAGTTATCATTCTCCCGATCTTTTACTATTAGACGAGCCTACAAATCACTTGGATATTGATTCAAGAATATCTTTAATAAATTCTTTAAATGATTTTGAAGGAGCTATTATTTTGGTAAGCCACGATAACGATATTATAGAAAAAGTAACAGATCAGATTTTAGTTGTAAAAGATGGTAAGGTAGAGCCTTTTTTTGAAGACTTATACAACTATAAATTATATGTAAAAGATCAATTTGAATCTTCTAAAAATAAAAAGAATAATCAAACAAAAATAACTAATAAAAAAATAAAAAAAATTGAAAATCAAATAAATAAACTGGTTATAACAAAAGAAGACTTAGAAGTTGAGATGGCTCTTCCTAAAAACTTAGATAAATTTGAGCTTTTGGAGAATCTTTCACAAAAATATAAATTAATCAATGAAGAGATAAAAAAATTAGAAAATGACTGGATTAATGAAACTGACTGATCAAAATGGCGGAGGGGACAGGATTCGAACCTGCGGTACCCTTACGGATACTCCTGTTTTCAAGACAGACGCTTTCAGCCGCTCAGCCACCCCTCCTTTATAGAAAAACACAAATTTATTATATATTACCAATCATGTATTTTGCTCTTAAAAAATGATATAGAATAAATTTCTAATCTAAAACTTAGTCCAAGCTACCCCAACTATCTCCAGTTTTTATATCTACTAATACTGGGACATCTAATTTTATTGCATTAGGCATAATTTCATTAATCATTGCACCTATTTCCATAAGTTCTCCAGGAGCAACTTCGAAAATAAGTTCATCATGAACCTGAATGAGCATTTTTGAGTTCATTTTCTCTTTTTTTATTTGCCGACCTAGGTTTATCATTGCAACTTTTATGATTTCAGCTGCAGTCCCCTGAATAGGCATATTTATAGCAACTCTTTCAGCAAATCCTCTAATTCTTGCATTTGGAGAATTTATATCATCTAAATATCTTCTTCTTCCAAGTAAGGTTTCTGAATATCCTGTCTTTTTAGAAGTGTCAACTTGGGTTTTTTGAAAATCTTTAATGCCTGGGTATTTTCCAAAGTATAATTCAATAAACTGTTTCCCTTGTTCTCTACTTAAGTCAGTTTGTTGAGAAACTCCATGAGGACCAAGACCGTATAGAACTCCGAAGTTTAATATTTTTGCTATTCGCCTTTGATCTGCTGAAACTTCATTAGTGTCATACATTAATTTTGCAGTTGAATTATGTATATCTTCTCCATTTATAAACGCTTTGACTAAATTTTTTTCTTTAGAAAGATGGGCTAAAACTCTTAGCTCTATTTGAGAATAATCTACAGAAAGCATTTGATAATTATTTTTTGAATTCACAATAAATGCAGACCTTACTTCTCTTCCTATTTTAGATCTTACAGGTATATTTTGAACATTTGGATTTTGGCTCGATAATCTACCTGTAGAAGTCCCTATTTGATTAAATGTTGTATGTATTTTTTTTGTTTTATTGCTAACCAAATTAGGCAAAGAATCTACATATGTAGATTTGAGTTTTGAAAGTTCTCTGTACCTAAGAATACCGGAAGAAATTTGAATAACTCTTTCATCTAAATCTTTGTTTTTTGAATAATTTTCTAATACTTCAGCGTCAACTGAAATTCCTGTTTTTGTCTTTTTTATAGTTGGTGCTTTTAGATCTCCAATTAATATTTCTGATAACTGTTTACCAGAATTTAAGTTGAACTCTTTTTCAGGGTAAATATTATGAATTGTTTGTTCAATTTCATTTAATTCAATTTCAAGCTTTTTTGACATTTGATCAAGAAGACTTAAGTTTAGTTCAACTCCATTGAATTGCATGTCTATAATTTCATTGATTAGAGGTATTTCAACTTGGTAGAACAAAGATTCTTGATTATATTTTTTTATTTCATCTATAAAGAAACTTCTCAATTTAAAAGTAATTAATGAATCTGCAGCTGCATATTTAAATACTTTATCTAATTCAACTTGATTAAGGCTTTTTTGATTTTTTCCAGTTCCAATTAGTTCTTGAATATTTGTCATTTTTATATTTAAAATATCTTCAGATAAACTCTTAAGGCCAACTTTTCTTTTATTGCATAAAGATGCAGCAATAACTGTGTCAAAATTTAAGTTATTAACTTCAATTCCAAAGTTTTTTAGTACCATTAGGTCAAAATTTGCATTATGTGCAGACTTAGAAATTTCTTTATTTGAGAATAATTCTTTTACTTTTTCATATATTTCTTTATCAAAAAAAATTTTTTCGTTGTCATGCTTTATTACAAGATACCAAGCTTGCTGTTCAGAACAAGAAAAAGAAATTCCAATGATTTCATCATCAATTGTGTTTAATCCTGTTGTTTCAGTATCAAATGAAAAATGATCTGATTTGATAAGAGAACTATACATTTTGTCAAAGCTTTCTTTATCATTCACTAAAAATAAACTTTCCTCAGGTATATCATCAAAATTATCAATAATGCTTTTATTAGAACCAGTATCATTGAAATCAATAATTGATCTTAAGTTATTAAGACTATTTCTCAATTCATAATTTTCAAATACTTCTATTATTTGCTTAATGTCATGATCTAAGAATTCACATTTTTTTATTTCAAAATCTAAATCTACTGTCGTAACTATGTTGGTAAGCCTTAAGCCACCTTTGGCGACATCAATATTTTCTGACATTATATTCTTTATTCTTTTTGCTCCTCTAATATTTATGTTTTCTATGTTTTCTATGTTTTTAAAAAGTTCATCAAAATGACCAAATTCTAAAAGTAATGTTCTTGCGGCTTTTTTACCTATTCCAGGCACTCCTGGAATATTATCTGAAGGATCTCCTTCTAGAGCTTTTATTTCTGCAACAAATTCTGGACCTAATCCATCGTATCTGTCTTTTACTTTTTCTGGATCATATATTCTTATATCTCCAAAACCTGAGTACATAAGAACTTTTGTTTGATCATTTACTAGTTGGAGCTGATCAGCATCACCAGTTAATATAAGGCATTCTATTTTATTTTTATTGGCTATAGAACTTATGGTTCCAACTAAATCATCAGCTTCAAATCCATCTTTTTCAAAAACAGGTACATCTAATGAACTTAGCAAATCTTTAGCTATAGGTATTTGCTTATGAAGATCTGGATCTACTGGAGGCCTTTGAGCTTTATATTCAGGAAATATTTCATCTCTAAATGTTGCTGCCTTTGTATCAAAGCAAACAGCTACATGGGTTATATTGTTTTCTCTAATTGATTTAATTAGAGTATTTATGAAGCCGTATGCACCTCTTGTATCTACTTTGTTTGTTGTGAGCCTTTCAGGGATAGAAAACCATGCTCTGAAGACCATAGCATGACCATCCACAATTAAAAGTTTTTCTTTTTTTATACTCATAATTAGATACTAATATATTTTATATATTTCTCAATCTACAGTTATAATTTTATGAGTTTTCTTGCCTTTTGAAAGTATTATTATTTTATCTGCCTTAAGGTCATTCAGATTTATTTCTTTATCTGAGTTTTCAATTTTTTCACCATTTAGTGATATCCCTCCTTGGCTTATTAATCTTTTAGATTCTGATAAAGATGCACAAAGGCCATAATCTACAGATAGTTGTTGAACTGTAATACCACTGTCTATTTTTTCTCTTTTTAGTTCTGAAGTTTTGTCTGAATTTTTGTATAAATCTTCATAGTCTTTTTCTGTTAATATTTCCCAATTCCCTTTATTTAGTCCTTCTGTTTGCCTTATTGCATCCTCTAAACCTTTATTTCCATGAACAATTTTTGTAATTTCTCTGGCAAGATACATTTGAGCCTCTCTTTTGAAAGGAGTTTCTATAGTAGTTTTATTTAAATCTTCATAATCAGTTGGTTCTATGTCTGTAAATAATTTTATGTAACCCATAACTTCTTCATCAGAAGAATTGAAAAAATATTGAAAAAGTTTATATGGTATAGTTACTTCTGGGTCTAGAGTTATTGCGCCATCAACACTTTTCCCAAATTTTTCTCCACTAGAAGTAGTTAATAATGGATAAGTAATTCCATGTGCTTTCTTTCGAGAATTTACTTTTCTAACAAGATCTACACCTGCAACAATATTCCCCCATTGATCTGAACCTCCCATTTGAAATGTACAGTTATAATTTTCAAATAAATAAAGAAAGTCGTATGCTTGCAATAATTGATAAGAAAATTCAGTGAAAGATATTCCTTCATCTCTTGATAGTCTACTCTTAACTGAATCTTTACTCATCATATTGTTTATATTAAAGAATTTTCCTGTTTCTCTTAAGAATTCGATTAATTTTATCTCATTTAGCCACTCAGCATTATTTATTATTTGTGCAGGGTTTGTTTTGATGTTGAAATCTAAAAATTTTTCTAGTTGAGATTTTATTCCTTGTAAATTTTCTTCTATTTGATTTACTGACAATAATTGTCTCTCATCTGTTCTACCTGATGGATCCCCAATCATTCCTGTTCCGCCACCAATAATTACAATAGGTGTATGCCCATAATTTTGCAATCTTTGTAATCCAAGGATTGGAATTAAGTTTCCTATATGTAAGCTTTTCGCAGTAGGGTCGAACCCGTTGTAGCAAGTTATTCTTTCTTCTATTAGCTCTTTTTCTGCTCCAGTAGTTAAGTCTTTTAAAGACTCTCTCCATTGAAATTCTTCTATAACGTTTTTAAATTTATTACCCATTAGTAAGTATTTTCTTTATTTCTTTAATGTCTTTATTTATCTGATTTTTTAATTCTTCAAGAGAATTATAATTTATTTGATCCCTTATTTTTTTTATAACTTTTATTTTTATATCTTTATCATAAATATCTTTTTTAAAGTCTAATATAAATACTTCTATTTTTCTTGAGTCGTCGTTTTTTATTACAGGTCTAATTCCAATTGACAATGCACCAGAGTAATTTTTATTATCTATTTCTACTATTGATGCAAAAATACCATCTCCTGGAACTTGTATGTTTTGTTCAACATATAAATTTGCAGTAGGAAATCCAATTGTCCTTCCAAGTTTATCTCCCTCAACAACTTTACCTTTGAAATAAAAATTTTCTCCTAGCATAGAATTTGCTTCTTCAACTTTGCCTTCAGCGATCAAACTAGAAATATTTGAAGAGGATATAATTTTATGATTATCTGATCTCATATCTATCTGGTGAAAATCAATACTTAATTTTTTGCAAATATTTCCAAGTTCTTCTCCATTTGCTTGATCCTTGCCTATTCTTGTATTTACACTTGCTATTAATGACTTTAGATTTATTTTTTCTTTAAGTTTTTTTAGAAATTCTTCTGACGAGACTATTTGTAATTTTTTATCAAAATCTATTTCAATAACTTTTTCTATATTTGATTCCTTAATCTTATTTACTCTATCTTTAAAAGGTAAAATATATGGTCTAGTTGATTTTGTATTTATTATTTCTCTTGGCCTTTTACTAAAAACAAACACAACAGCTAATGATTTATTTTTATTTGAAACATTAATTAATTCTCCAAATAATTTTTTATGTCCACTATGAACTCCATCAAAAGTTCCTATGCATAATGATGTTTGTTTTTTAGAAATATCCTTTGATAATTTTTCAATTATTTTTGTAAAAGTATCACCCATTTATTTAAGAATATCGTATGACTCCATTATAGTTTTTTCTGTATTATCCCATCCTACACATTTGTCAGTTATAGACACTCCATATTCTAAATCTTCAATATTGTCTCCTAGTGACTGATTCCCTGGGTTCAAATTACTCTCTAGCATTAATCCAATAATTTTTTCATTGCCAGCAATTCTCTGTTGTATAACTTCATCGAATACTATTGGTTGTCTATTGTGATCTTTATTAGAATTTCCATGAGAACAATCAACTACTATATTTGGCTCTAGATTATTTTTTTTCAGTAATTCCTGAGCTTCATTAATTGATTTAGAATCATAATTTGTCCCAGAGGTTCCACCTCTTAATATTATGTGATTTGCTTTATTTCCCTCAGTAAGCACGACAGAAGTTTTACCATCATTGTCTATTCCTAAAAATGCATGTTCACCACTACAAGCTATCATCCCATCAATGGCTAACTGAACTGATCCTCCAGTGGCATTCTTAAATCCAATAGGCATTGATAAGCCGCTTGCCATTTGCCTATGAGTTTGACTCTCTGTAGTTCTAGCTCCAATAGCCCCCCAAGAAACCAAATCTCCAATATATTGAGGAGTAAATGGATCTAAAAATTCAGTTGCAGTAGGTAGTCCTATTTTTGTTACTTCAGATAAAAATTCTCTAGCTATTTCAATACCTTTAGGAATATTAAAAGTATCATTTAAATCAGGATCATTTATTAAGCCTTTCCATCCAACTGTAGTTCTAGGTTTTTCAAAATAAACTCTCATAACTATATAAATTTTGTCTTTCACTTTATCAGATAATACTTTTAATCTTTTTGCATACTCTATACCTGCTTTAGTATCATGAATTGAGCATGGTCCCATAAGCAAAAGCAATCTTTTATCTTTTCCTTCTAAAATATCCTCAATAACTTTTCTTGATTCTCTAATTAATAGATTTTGTTCATCATTAGATGGGAATTTAGTAATATAAAAATCAGGTGAAGGAAGCTTTGATATTTCTTTTATATTTATATTTGTAATTTTTGCCATTTTTTTCCCCTTTAATTCTCTTTAATTTTTTAATAAAAAAAAGGCTCTTAGTTAGAGCCTTATATCAATGTAATATTTTACACACTAAATATAGACTCTATGTCTTAAAATAATAATATGTGTAAAAAAAATTTTTCATTTTTGTTTTCCCTAACAACTAGTCTAACTTAAATTTTAATATTTTGCTTCCTAATTTATTTTAAATCAGTTCTTAAAGCAGTAGCTTCGTTTAGATATACATGCTTTATTTCACTTTGTTTTTGTTCTGTGTTCCAATGTATAAGAATTCTTATGCAACTTTTTAGACCATTTGGATTATCAATTTCTTGCATGTTTAGTAAAGGCACGGAGTGTAAAGATAAAATTTCTCTAGCAGCAACTGCTGGAAATTCATTATACACATCAGATGTCGTTGTAAATATTATTGATGCAATATTTTCTGAATCAATATTATTCTCATCGATCATTCTTTCCAATAATTCAGCTGTATGTTTGACTATTTCGGGTTTAGTGTTTTCCAAAACAGTCGTTGCGCCTCTTACACCTCTAACGAACATTTTCAATCCTCATAAAAATTTATATTAGGCTAGAAATAAACTTTCCAGCTACATCAACAATATTATCATCTTTTGTTTCTCGTATTTTATTTATAAGTGCTGATCCAACTATAGCCCCATCTGCAAATTTACCTATTTCTTTAACATCTGATTTATTTGATACTCCAAATCCTACTGCAACTGGTACAGAGGTTTTTGCTTTAACTTGTTCTGCTAAAATTTTTACTCTATCAAATACAACTTTCCTTTCACCGGTTACACCTAAAACAGATATACAGTAAACATATCCTGATGCTAATTTACATGCTTCTTCTATAACCGACTTTGACGAATTTACTGATAGTAGAGGGATATAGGATATCTCATACTTATTTAAGTAATCAACTAAT
>Ga0315326_10001247_pt1 | contig 13136 bp, 9 predicted proteins | sample M180m32315metaG_FD_203457 | JGI IMG/M metagenome (GOLD analysis project Ga0315326, IMG submission 203457) | Ammonia-oxidizing marine archaeal communities from Monterey Bay, California, United States - M1 80m 32315 | ecosystem: Environmental > Aquatic > Marine > Coastal | place: USA: California... | reverse complement strand
CATGGACAACCTGTGATGGCAATTTTCCATAGACCTCGCGTAGAGGCACATCTCCTTGAGGAAGTGGGATTCGACCCACGCTTAGCTTCATTCCAATTTCTCGACATAGCAAGTGCCGATTTGGGCCCGTGGATGCAGCAATTAGTAACTCAAGAAGGATGGTTGCGAAGTATTGTTGAAATTGCCCCTGTACCATTTGTTGTAGACATACCTAATCAAAGGACCTTTGAGCGACACAATATCCTCTGTTTCAGACACGCTGATCTTCCCTCACTTTCGAATTATCACCTTCCATATCCAATTGATGCTCTGGTCGGTAAGGCCTTCGTTTCGCTTCCACGCCGACAAGCCGCAGAACTTGCAAGGCAACAGGCGGAAATACTCGGTGTTGGACTTGCAAAACCTGAACCAGTAAAGGCCGAAGTCCCAGTTGTAACTGATACACCTGAGCCTGTAGTTCCAAACCCTGTGCCTGAAATGGAGGTTGCATTTGTTACTGAAATGGTGCCTGAGCCAATGGGTGAAGCATCCGTTCCACTCCCTGGTGCACCTCAGCCAGAGGTGGAAGAAAGTGTTCCACTCCCCAGTAAGGCAGTTGAAGTGGTAAATGATATGCCTGAAATCGAAATCGAATTCCGTGGCATAGTGCAAACATTGCTAGATGAAGGAGTGGACCCCTCAGAAATGATGAGTGACCCTCGACTTGAAGATGTTCAGGAAAGAGCAATGGCAATCGGCTTTGAGACTTGGCCGGTTTTCATGCAAATGGTAACTTGAACATCGGTGGGTTGAAGGACATCACCGCTCTGGGAGTGACATGGCATTCTGTATCTCATGTGGACAGATGCAAACCGATGGCACCCGTTTCTGTCGTTTTTGTGGCGGGCAGCAGCCTAGTGACCAATTAGTAGCTCGCCTTCGAATGGAGGCTGAAGCGATTCGTTACCAAATTCAACAATTGCAGCAACAACAGATGCAGCAGATGGGACATGGCCAGCAGCGCCGTTGGTGATGCCTTTGCGACTTCGCCACTTGGCGATGGCTCTGTCTAAATTGCCAAGGCATCCTTGTAATGCAGTTGAACTTGAACAATATCAGACCGAAGGGGACCTCGCAGCAAATTGGTTGATGAGAATTGATGCTATCGATTCCTTAGCCGGGAAAAAGGTCCTTGACCTCGGGGCTGGAAATGGAATTCTTGGCCACGGTGCATCATTGCTTGGTGCAGATGTTATCTTTGTCGAATGTGATAGCAATGCAGCAACTCTGTGTCGTGATTTGGGTGAAACGATAGAGGGCCGGGTTGGTGAGGTCGAACTTCCGGATGTTGATATCGTAATCACCAATCCTCCATGGGGAGTTCAAATCCATGGTGCTGACAGAATATTCATTGATTCTGCACTAGGAGTTGCACCGATATTACACATAATGCACAGTGCTCAAGCTAGTCATTTACCAGAAGGGGACCTCATCATGGAAGCCGAATTCCGAATGCCGGCAACTTATGCTCATCACACAAGTAAAACCGGCTCTACAAACGTAGCATGTTGGCGTATCACTCGATGATGGGGGTTGAAAAGGGGAGAGCCCCCGCCTCGGAGTGTATTCCCGTAGCCCTTAGGGCTACTCCCCCCCACAAAATGAGCGTGATAATATGGCGAGCATCGTCACCCCCGGTACCGTAATTGGTACAACAGATAGCAACACTCCTGGTGAAGGAGTAATTGAAAGAGATGGCAACTTAGTTGCCTTATTGACAGGAACTCCAGTTGAAAATGACAATGTCATTTCAATCGAAGCTGGAACAGAACTACTCCGTATCGAAGCCGGAGACTACATCATCGGTGAGGTCGTCAAACTCAACGAAAAAGCAGGTGAAGTAATGGTGAAATCTGTAATTGGAAAACCAGATCGTTCTATCATGGCTGACCAATTGTACGCACAATTCCATGTCACAAGAATTTGTGATCGTTTTCTACACAATACCGCTGACGGATTACGTCGTCGGGATTTGATTAGAGCAAAGGTTACCGAAGCAAAAAATGTCATTCGTATCGACATGCGTGAAGATCCAACATGTGGAGTTCTTTGGGCGCTTTGCCCCCCATGTGGTGATACATTCGTAGCCGAGCAAAATGGAGACTGGAATGTGGTTTGCCCAACTTGTGACAACCGTGCTTTCCGTGCTCTTGCTGATGATTACGGTGGCGAGGCAGGTAAGGCTGCCCTCAATGGCTCGGGTAAGCGCTGGGGCAAAGAAGCCGAGTCACTATTCGCCAAGGGTAGCGCAGGACGTGCTACTTTCATCGCTGAAGATGTGCGTGAAGATGGACGTGCTCGTGAATACTTCCGATTCGAAGGCGATGGTGGCCGTGGTGGCGGTGGACAACGCCGTCCAAGAAATGACCCCGGTTGCAGACTATTCATCGGTGGCTTGTCACGTGATGTATCCGAAGATGAACTCAAGTCCAAATTCAAGGACCATGGAAAGGTTACAGACTTCGCATTGATGACTGATGATACCGGCACTAGCCGTGGATTCGCATTCTGTACTTTCGAAAAGAAGGAAATGGCTGATGCAGCGATTAAGGCACTCGATGGGCTTCGCCTAAAGGGTCGTAAAATCGGTGTGCGCGATGCTGATGCACCCAAGGAAGAGAAGCCGAGACGAAAGCGCCCTGAAGGTGCTCGAATCTATGTTGGAAATCTACCGTTCAAGGCTAGTGAAGATGAACTAGCGGCATTGTTCAAAGATCACTGCGATAGTGTCCACGCCGAGTGGGCAACAGACCGAAATGGCCGGCGCAAGGCATTCGCATTCGTGACCATCAAACCTGAGTCAAAGGGAGATGAAGTGGCGAAGAAACTCAACGGAGTCGAATTATCTGGCCGTACTCTAAAGGTGGAATTATCCAAACCACGAGAGGGTGGAAACCGCAGAAATGATAACCGCTCAAATCGCGGTGGTAAGCCTAGTGAAAATGGCGGTAAATCATCTCGAGAACTTCGTGCTCTACAAGAAGAAGAGCAAGATGCAAAGAAGAAGCCCCGTAGGCCGAAAAAGGACTGAGTGTTAGTATGGTTGAGTCGGGAGAGCCCTCCTGGCTAGTCATCGATGGCTATGAAGACGAGCCTGCGGCATTCGGAGTTCCTCCTTATGTTGGATTTCATGTCAGATACATTTGTGGAGTATTAGAAGAGGCAGGAATCTCATATGAATACCAAACTATTGACCAATACCGTATCGAAGGTGCATCGCTCGAAAATAGGCTTGGAATTGTGGTATTAGCAGGAGCAATTGTCCCAGGGAAATATCTCAGAGGAACTCCTATTTCTCTGAAGGAAACTAGAACAATCATCTCTGGAGTCTCTGGAGGAATACCAATTCTTTGTGGTGGATGGGCGATTAGAGGATGGCGCCAACAAGGTTGGAACCCTCTACGAATGAATCTCTTCCTTGCAGTTCAAGACACAGATGCAACCCTCTCTCATTACTTGAGAAATGAAGAATGGAAGCACCAGCGGAGAAATTCGGATGAATGGACTCGGTGGGCACATGCTGGAGCTCGCTCAAAGGCCGTTAGAGATAATCCTGATCTAAATGGCCCACTGACCTATGAAGTCGAAGTATACCAAGGATGTGTGCGCTACAAGCGTGGATGCAAATTTTGCATTGAGCCAAAGAAGGGAGTTCCTATTTGGCGCAGTCCTGAGGACATTATCGCAGAGGTAGGAATCGCTCATGATATGGGTGTTGAACATGTTAGACTTGGAGGAATGACTGACACCTATACCTACATGGCAGAAGGAGTTGTTGAGATGGAATACCCTCGGCCAAATCCTGAACCAATCGCTAACCTTCTCCATGGACTTCGAGAGGATGAGCGCCTTGGAATTCTCCACACCGACAATGCTAATCCATCCATAATTGCAGAACATCTTGAGGAGTCTGAGGAAATTACTCGCACTCTCATCGATACACTGTCCGACGGTGCTGTACTCTCATTTGGACTTGAGAGTGCGGACCCAACTGTCCATGAAGCAAACTGGCTCAATTGTAATAGCGACCAATTGAAATCAGCAATTTCACTCATCAACAAATACGGTAGAGTTCGTGGTGAGAGAGGACTCCCTAAACTATTGCCCGGACTCAATTTTATCGCCGGACTCAATGGTGAAACTGTTCAAACTTACAACTTAAATCGGGAACTTCTTCGTGAATTAAAGGAAGAAGGCCACATGATTAGAAGAGTAAATATTCGCCAGGTCGAGGGAGATGGTTTTCAAGAAATCGACGAAAAAGAATTTCATTCTTTCAAAAAAACAGTGAGGGAGGAATTCGATGGCCCTCTGCTTGAGGAGATGCTTCCTACTGGTACAATATTGCGAGACGTATGGTGGGAATCCCACGAGGGAAGAACAAGATTACCTCGCCACCTAGAGGCGGCGGCTAGAGATACTAAGATTCACGGAAAGGCGGGAATTACCTTTGGTCGGCAAATCGGAGCATATCCAATTCTCATTGGAATGAATTATCTCGCACCACTAGAATCAACTTCCAACATTCTTGTCACCGGACATGGTGCAAGATCTATCACCGGAGTCGAATGTGGACTCAAGATGAATCAAATCACTGAGAAGCAACTCGCAGCAATTCCAGGTATTGGTGCGAAAAGTGCTTGGAACTTGGTCAGTGAAAGAGCAAAGGCAATCTCAAAGGGGCGGGATTTTGAAAATCTAGATGATTGGTTCAACTCGATTGATACACAATTGCCAGAACTGGCAGAGCAAATCATCGACAATCCTTGATGGAATCATTCACTGACCCAAGAATAGGTACGCATACCTTCCTCTGTTCCTTCTGAACCTACATCGACAAGTGCGAATTCACCTTTTGGAGAGATTACCGACTTAGTTGCCAATCCCTTGTGCAAAGCCTCGTAAGTTTCTCGATCTATTGCCATTCGCCCTTCTAATCTCTCAAAGAGATTCCAACGTGATGCAATTTCGCGCCATGTCGGTTGGATTTCTGCCTCGAAAACCTTGGCCTTTGCGCCTGAGCCATAACCACACAGGCCCATCATCTGATAGTCAAGATTTGCATTCTCTTCATAATCCGCTTCAAAGGTCGACATCAATGCGAGGAAAATCGAACCGGTGTATTGGTTGCCAATTAACGAAGATGCCCTCTGCCCTTTTTCAATTCGGTCTTCGATGAACTGCTTGAAGGACTCGGTCTTGGAGATGGCACGACGGTGTGAATCCATTTCAATCTCCCATTCTTTAATAGTTCCAAAATCGGATTCAAGTGGTTCTTCTCCAATTTGTTTCTCGATTTCTTTCCATTCCGGAAGATGCTCGCGGTCGTATCGGAAAACATCAGGGAACATTCGCTTGGCTTGGAATGCATATGGTAAATGCATAATGATGCGTGCCCACTGTTCTGTCAGAACCTCATCCAACTCTGGGTCATAACGTCCTTGTGAGATTGCCTTATCTCTGAAATGTGTAAATGCCTGTTTGACAGCATCTCGATAACAACGATTAGAAAATTGGCCATCAAATAATGGTTCATCCCTGTGAACTTTGATACTATCTTCACCGTGTGCGAATATCCCTAGGCGACGAACTGTGGATTCTGGAAGATGCTTTACCATCGATTCCGCCAAGCCCTCTTTGAGAGTAGCGCCAGTTTCTCTAGCTAATTGGAGAACATGCGTAATTACGCTGGAGATAGAAACTTCACGTCTTGGCTTGAAGAAATCATGGACGGGAGTGGTAGATACCCCCCAGCGATCTGGAATTACGACTAATCGTGGATTATGGCGAACTAGCAAAGCGCCTCCGCCGGCTCCCTGAGTATATTCACCAGATGACTCTAAGTCGTATTTTGCATTATCAGAGAATACTACTATTCCGAGTCTGTCATCATCTTCTCCTCCGCGAGCAACCCAATCCAGAGTATTGTGTAGAGCATCTACTGCACCGATGCATGCGAAGGTCATGTCTACTACATCGCAACCGCGGAAACAGTCGTTGCCAAATCGTTCGCTATATCTCGAATGAAGCATGTCAAGAATGTAGGTCGCAGTTGGTTTTGCACCATCTAACGCAGATTCGGTTCCAAGATAAATTCGTCCGATTGAACTAGGAATGATGCCGTTGCGGTCGATTAATCTGCAAACTGCATTAGCGCCCATGGTAGCAGTGTCCTCATGGACATCGGGAATTGCCATCGCTGCAAGACCAAGTCCCTTGTTCAATTTGCCGAAATCAGCACCACGCATTTCTGCAAAATCTTCCATATCCATATACAGACGAGGAAAATGCAATGCCATGTCGTCAATACCGACATTCGATGCCATGCTCGGTGCCATGTAGATTTACCTTTAACGGCTCCGCCGGTCAATACTCGACAAGTCGTTGTTGTCTACAACATCGTTTACGCCAAGCGTTTTTTGACTGAATACATACACGGAGTGATATGGGCATAATTGAGGCTGCAAAGTCACTCTCCCAAAGATGCAATTCTATCCGGGAGGATTTGATTGCACAAACAATTGTTGCTCACGTCACAAATCCTCTTGATTATGCATGGGAATACCATGAGTCATACCTCAGACAATACTCAAAACTCGGAGCAAAAACCCTGCTACTTGGGATGAATCCAGGGCCGTATGGAATGGCACAATGCAGCGTGCCTTTTGGGGCGACTGAAATAGCGCGAGATTTTTTATTGGTTACTGGAAACATTAGCGACCCTATTGGTCGCCATCCTAAACGACCAATAGAGGGATTGAATTTTGCTCGTCAAGAGGTTAGTGGAACCAGATTGTGGGGGTTATTACGCGATATCTGGAATGACCCTATTACTATTCATCAAAATGTATTCTTGGTCAATCATTGCCCTTTGCTCCTACTCGGGGAGTCCGGAAAGAACATCACTCCCGACAATATTTCTGGTAAAGCAGTGAATTCTCTGTTAGAAGAGTGTGATAATCATCTGCGAGAAGTCGTGAAAATTATGGGAATCGAACGAGTAATTGGCGTTGGGAAATATGCCCAAAAACGGGCGCTGAAAGCATTATCAGGTTTGGATGTCGATATAACGACATGTTGGCATCCTTCACCCGCTTCACCTCTTGCTAATCGTAATGATGGTGCAGATTGGCGGGATAATGTGAGGGCGGTTCTGCTGGGAGAGGATTGATAGGTAGATGTGCTCTATCATGTTCATGCCTCCCCGAGAAATGGCTTGGCCCAAACAATCAGATGACCGCCAATGGGTAAAACCCGAAGGTGATGATCCTCGAACTCTATACCAAATGCTGATGGTAAGTACTAGCAGATTTGGCGATGAGCCGTGCTTTGGATTTATCCCTGCCCCAGGTATGGGACGAATTCACTTGACCTACAATGAATTTGGTGAACTTACAACCTCTGTTGCAAAGCGACTACGCGACCTTGGGGTAGAAAAAGCCGACCGAATTGCACTGATTCTTGACAACTCAGTTGAGTGGGCAGCATGTGCATATGGTGGAAGTGCTATTGGCGCAGCGTATACTGCTATGTACACTCACCAACATGGCAAAGATTGGGCATTTATTCTCGAAGATTCTACACCAAAAATAGTCGTGGTTCAAAATACCGAAGTTCTCGACAAACTCTGTACTAGTCTTCCCGCCGATGGATGGCCTCCATGTGGAGTCATTCTTCTTGGAGATGATGAAGCGAATGAACTACCGCCTGAGGGCGTTACCGTCCACCGATGGGCGGAATTCGTTGCGGCCGGCAGATCTGCTGAAGAACTCGCAGAAATTGCAGATGACCCATTTGCATTGTCCACACTCATCTACACCTCTGGAACAACAGGCAGTCCAAAGGGTGTCATGCTCACCAACTGGAACACACTTTCCAACGTACTTTGTGTACAAGGTGTATTCGAATTATATCCTGGTGATAAGAATGCAGCATTCTTGCCTTGGGCTCACTCCTTTGGTTCGACATTCGATTTACATTGGATGATTCGAATGGGAGTTCACATCAATCTGATTTCAGATCTAACAAAGATTGCTGATGAGTGTATCGAAATTAAGCCATCTGCCCTTCTTGCTGTACCACGTGTATGGAACAAATTCTACGATAAGGTAAACAGTCAATTCGAAAGTGCGACTGGTTTGAAAAAGATGTTTATTGGCAAGGCTCAGAAATCTGCCGAAAAGAGAATCGCAAAGGCTGGTGTCGAATGTGACGCTGTTCCACCAAGCGGCTTCTTTGACAAACTCTGGGATAAATTGGTTTGGAGCAAGGTACGTGCCCGATTCGGCGGTAACATTCGTTTCTGCATGTCTGGTGCTGCAGCTCTTTCGCCCGATGTTGCAGGCTTTGTCCAAAAGGTCGGATTCAGTTGCTACGAAGGATACGGACTCACTGAAACTAGCCCACTTGTTTCGGCAAATGGCTGGATGGGGAATGGAAAAAGTAGACTACGCACCGTTGGAATGCCAGCAAATGGCGTTACTGTCAAAATTGACCTCGATGCATGGGATGACCCCGACCGAGCAGATGAGGGCGAGATTATTGTTTATGGCCCCAATGTAATGGGCGGATACTGGAATCTCCCTGAAGCTACTGCTGAAGTAATGACAGACGACGGTGGGTTCCGAACTGGGGACCTAGGAAAGATGGTCGATGGCTATCTCTCTATCACCGGACGTGTCAAGAGCCAATTCAAGTTAGAAAATGGAAAGTATGTATCACCGGCTCCACTTGAGGAGAATCTCAAACTGAGTCCACTTGTCGAGCAATGTGTTCTCGACGGACGAAATATGAGGAATACTTACCTGATTGTTCATCCAGCGATTAAGCCTCTATGCGAAGCTCTTGCTGCTGCGGGAATTACTCCTCCTAAGGATAAAGCCGACATTTGCAACAGTTCTGAAGTCAAAGCTTGGCTACTCAAGCATCTTTCGGAAAACAACATGCAAGAGCCAACATGGAAAGGATATGAAAAGGCGCGTAATATCATTCTAGATCCAGAAGAGTGGTCAGTAGACAATGACTTGATGACTCCATCTCTAAAGGTCAAACTACGCAACCTATTGGACCGTCACGACGAGGCAATCAAAGCCCTTTGATTACTCGAATGCAGTGAAGGCACTTGCCACTCTGGCTTTGCGAGATAATTCAGCCTTGCGCGACGCCTCAGCAGTTCTTCGGGCTTTCAGTTCAGTCTTCATTCCTGGGCATGCTACAAGGCATACTACAATTCCAAGGACTGCACCTGTGAGAAGGGAAAGCCAAAGGGTGAATCCAAGCACAAGGCTATTTGCAACTCCTGCTGCTAACCCTATCGCCAACCCTATGCCCAAGGGCTTCTCAACTACCTTGAGAAGAGTGGCGCTACCATGGATGACTTCACGCAGTGGCTTTGTCATTTAACGACCAGTTCTAAAGACGGTAGATAAACAACACCCCGTCGCGCATCTCAGCAGAATACTTTCAATTTATTACCGGAAAGGGGCGGATTGCCGATTTTCAGGTGTAGGCGCTGAACATATTGCAGTGTTGACCGGTTGGTTGATGAAGGGCAGGGCATCGCCACGAATTATGTCCCGGGAACTCATTCGCGTGGAAGGCGTCGACCGCGCCTTCGGTCCTGTTACCGTTCTGGAGGACATAAATATCGTAGTCAACCAAGGTGACCGTATTGGAATCGTTGGGCACAACGGTTCTGGAAAAACAACTCTACTCAACACTATTTCTGAGCAAAAGCAAGATGTTGGAGACATAGAATTTGCTTCGGGAATAAGAATTGCATATCTAACTCAAATTCGAGATATTGAAGAAGATTCCACTATCGAAGAAGAATTGGGGCGCAGGGGGCGTCAATTCCAAGAATTGGAAGAAGAAATATCTTCGATTGAAACTCAAATGATTGAACCTTCATTCTATGAAGGTAATTGGCAACCAGTGATGGAGAGATATTCTGAACTTCAACAAATGCTTGGTGAATCTGGTGGAGCAAATGTAGCGGGGATCGCAAAAGCCATCCTTGAGAAACTTGGTCTCGACCAACATCCAATGGATATGAAAGTCAATAAATTAAGTGGAGGAGAGCGTGCTAAACTTGCTCTTGCAAGGCAACTAGTCGGGCTTGCAGGTGTAGATGTTATCTTCCTCGACGAGCCTACTAACCACCTTGATATTCAGACTACTGAATGGCTAGAGAGTTTCATCAATGAATTCGTAGGAGCACAGTTAATCGTTTCACACGATCGCTATTTCCTCGACCAAGTCTGTACACGTATTGTAGAAATTGACAATCTCAGAAACTGGAACTATAATGGAAACTACACCAATTTCCTCAAACAAAAAGGAAATTTCCTTGCGGCTCTTGATGATAAAATCAAGAATACCGAGAAGAAAATCGCCCATACAATGGCAGCTCTACGTTCGATGAAGAGCGCTAATAAATTCGATAAATCAATTTCTGCAAAACACAAGATGATAGAGAGAATGCAACAGGAACTCAAGGCACTGAAGGGTCGTAAACCAAAGCAGCGCAAAGGATTGCGTTTCAGCCTTGAAGCAGCAGATAAATCTAGTAATGACATCATTCAGTTCTTGGGTGCATCAAAGCGCTTCGAAGGAATGGTTCGACCAATTCTCGATTCGCAAGATATGGAGATTAGTAAGGGTGATAGAATCGGAATTGTAGGTGGAAACGGCCAAGGGAAAACCACTCTACTCAAGTTGATTACTGGAGATGAGAAAATCGATGAAGGTTCTCGTGATTTAGCACCTGGTGCAATCATTGGATACTATCACCAAGACCATCGAACTCTAGACTTCAAACTCAATCCTGTCGAACAAGTTGAGGCTCTTCGCCCCGACATGCAATACGGTGATATCCGTGCTGCACTGGGGAGATTCCAATTCTCCAGTGACCAAGTCAAGACACCCCTCGGCAAATTGAGCGGTGGAGAGCGAGCGAGAATTGCTCTTCTCAAACTCCTACTCGAAGAGAATAATATGCTTCTTCTCGATGAGCCAACCAATCATCTGGATATGGATGCAAAAGAAACTCTCGAAGAAGCATTGTCCGAATATGATGGTGCGGTTGTTACCGTTAGTCACGACCGATGGTTCCTCGATCAAATCGTAACTCAAATCTGGGAATTACAAGATGGGATTGTTACCAAGTACTACGGTAATTACACCGACTATATTCGCAAAAAGAAGGGTCTACCTGCATTGGTAGACGGCGAAGAACCAGTCATGTGAGCGCCTTGGAAAGATAAGGTGGCAAATCCTCAGCTACCATTCCGGGGCCTAATTCTTCACCGGCATTTTCACCAGCAACCCGCATCAAATAGACTCCAAGTCTACTTGCAGCCCACGGAGAAAGTCCCAGTCCTAACAGACCACCAATACAGCCTGCGAGTAAGTCGCCAGTTCCGCCCATTGCCATACGCGGATTTCCACCACTCGCAATTCCTCCGCGCCCGGCTGCTCCGACTATGATGTCCTTTGCACCAGTCCGAACCACGACACGGGTCTCACCCCCTCCGAGCAATAGAGATGGTATCGAATCGATATCGCCAATCCAATTCTCTAACTCAACCTGATGGGGTGTTACAACTCCAACCAATTGCTCAGGCCAGCCCTCAAGTGCCCTAATTGCATCAGCATCGATAACCTTCGGAATCGAAGGAGTGGCTTCGATAATCATCTTCACAGCCTCAAGACTCACGGGGTCATGCCCCATCCCTGGTCCAATCACAAGTGCTTGCACTCCCCTTCCGGTTAGGCAGCGTTTGACAATCGAGGAAGGGTCTGAGATTATGTCGGCATCACTCATCTGTTCTGGAATCAATTCGCTTGGCCATTTTGCCCGTGCACTTGCATTGCTTGGCATGGCCACATGTACTAGGTCAACGCCCATTCGGGCTGCAGCCATTCCTGCTAAAATTGGAGCTCCATGAAACGGCCCTCCTCCAACGATTAGAACGCGGCCACGATCGCCTTTGACTTGCCCGGGTTTGGGCATTGGGTAACGTAGTAAATCCCCCGGCCCAGGGTCTAGTGTCTCTTCAGGCCAACCAAGGGGAGCAATGAATAGGTCTCCGACCTCAGGTAATAAGCGACTTTCTGAATCGACCATATTGGATTTTGGTGCTTCGAAAGTCACCGTACGGAATGCATTGAATGATACTCCGGAGCCGCACCCTGTTGGCATATCGCATGCTAGTACCATTGGACGTCCGGGTAATGCCTCCATCAAGCGAAGGACCTCGCCTCTTGGCTTACCTGATGCTCCCGCTCCAAGTAAGCAATCTACAATCACAGCAGGCGCTTGTTCTGGAAAAGAATCTACTGTGTGGATTTCTCTTTTGCAATCCTCTCTAGCACGCTGTGCGAGTTGGGTTTTTTGTTTGGCATGAGTAGCAATAACTGCGCAGTCTTCGAGCATTTCAGCAAGGCGAAAACCGTCCCCTCCATTATTGCCCGGACCGCAAAGAATCCAGATTGGAGTTGGGGCTCCTTCGAGCGCTTCTGCTAAATGAGTGGCTGCGGATAACATCAACTCATCCATGTCAACTCCGAGAGCTTCGGCATTGGCATCGAGCACGGCGACCTCGTCTGGAGTGAGAATCCAACGGGGGCGCATGAGGGTGGCACTGCCATCAAAGCCTTTCATTGAAGCGGTATGGTGATGAATGTCCCTATGCTCCGTAGGAGCATGTCCGATGAGGCACCGGTGTTTGAAACAACGACCGGCCCGGTACGTGTTATTACTGCTGCAAGCCTATTCGATGGCCATGATGCTGCAATCAATGTAATGCGCCGATTAATTCAGACCAGTGGTGCGGAAGTAATCCACCTCGGTCACGACCGCTCAGCCAAAGATGTAGTCGATTGTGCAGTCCAAGAAGATGCTCATGCTGTAGCACTTACAAGCTATCAAGGCGGGCACATGGAGTACTTCACCTACATTCGAGAACTCCTCGATGAAGCAGGCTGCGAGCATGTTCGTATATTCGGGGGTGGCGGTGGCACAATCACTCCTCCTGAAATTCGTGATCTACATGCAAGCGGAATTTCTCGTATCTATTCTCCCGATGATGGGCGCT
>Ga0315326_10001243_pt1 | contig 13168 bp, 10 predicted proteins | sample M180m32315metaG_FD_203457 | JGI IMG/M metagenome (GOLD analysis project Ga0315326, IMG submission 203457) | Ammonia-oxidizing marine archaeal communities from Monterey Bay, California, United States - M1 80m 32315 | ecosystem: Environmental > Aquatic > Marine > Coastal | place: USA: California... | reverse complement strand
GAGCTGTATCAGTAGACACAACTTCAACATTTAGTATTACTGCTACAGATGATGAAAATCAAACTAGCTCTGCTAGGTCTTTTAGTATTACAGTTACAGCAATACTTCCTAGTCAGCATTTTAATACTACATTATATACAGGTACAGGTGCTACTCTAGCTATAACTGGCGTGGCTTTTCAACCAGATATGGTATGGGTTAAAAATTATGGTACGTCAGGGTACAACCATTGTTTGCAAGATTCTGTAAGAGGGCCTTCCTCAAATTTAAACATCCTATATCCTGATGGGACTTTTGCTCAATCCACTAATACGGGTTCTAATTATTTTAATTCACTAAATTCAGATGGATTTACAGTAGCCAGTAGTGCATATTTTGGTGCTTCTAGTAATAGTTATGTAGCATGGAGCTGGAAAGCCGGGGGAGCACCTACAGCAACAAATGCCGCTGCAGCAGGAAGTGTACCTACTCTTGGAAGTGTAATGGTTGATGGTACAGCATCAACATCAGCTTTAGCTGGAACGTTAGCTGTGATGAAAATATCTGCTAATACTACTTTAGGACTTAGTATAATACAATATAATGGAGGAACAGGAACTCTACCACATGAATTAGGAGTTACTCCTAGACTAATTATTCAAAAAAATCAAGATGCAACAAATCCGTGGTATACTTATATTCCACCAGGGGTTATTGATGCAAATTATAATTATTTAGAGCTTAATACCACTGCAACTCTAGGGCAAACAAGTTCTACAGCACCTACATCAACAACATTTAATCCAGTTTCAACAGATACAGGTCCATTTATAGCATATGCTTTTGCGGACAAAGCTGGATTTTGTAAAATAGATAAATATACCGGAAATGGAAGTGAAAACGGGCCAATAATACAAACAGGATTCCAACCTGCATTTATACTGATAAAAAATACCAGTGCTGCTGAAAACTGGGAAATGTTTGATGATAAAAGAAGTGTTACTAATCCTCGTGATGATGTCATTTTCGCAAATTTGAATTATGCAGAATATACAAATCAATCACAAAAGAAAATAAATTTTCTTGAAGATGGCTTTCAAATAGCAGGAACTGATGGCAGTGTAAATGGAAATGGAAATATTTTGTTATATATAGCTTTTGCAGCAGACCCATCTACAACAACACCAAGTTTAGCTGATAGTTTTAGTGCTGTACTAAATACTTCTCCAACTACTAATCAAGCAATAGCTGCAGGGTTTACACCAGATATAGCATGGATAAAAGGGGCTACCACTAGTCCTACTTCATGGGGACAATATGATACGATCCGAGGAGATGGAGAGGTTCTACAATCTGATAATGATCAGGCTGAATATGATTATAGTGGGCATCCAAGTGGTGATTTAGGAATGAAGTTTACTTCTACTGGTTATACCACCCCGCCTGTAACTAATGATAATATTAATAATTCTTCAGGTGATTTTATTAATTATTTTTGGAAAGCTGGTGGTGGTTTAGGTTCTATAAATACAGATGGAACAATTTCAAGTATAGTTTCGGCTAATCAAGCTGCTGGGATTAGTATTGTAAAGTTTAGTTCAAGTTCTTCGAATAGTACTACCGTGGGGCATGGGCTCGGGGCTATTCCACAACTTGTTATAGCCAAACGACTAGATTCAACAGGAAACTGGGCTGTAATGGCACCTGTTTTAGGTAATGGATATACGTTGCTTAATACCGATGGATCATATCAAGGCGCAGATGCATCAATATGGAATAATACTGCACCTACCTCAAGCGTATTTACAACTGCTGGAGGAAGTGGAACTTTTTTTAATGCAGGAAATTTTATTGCTTATTTATTTACTTCTATAACTGGATTTTCTAAGATTGGTAGTTATGTTGGAAATAATCCTACAGCAGTTTCAGTAAACGTAGGTTTTAATCCTGATTTTCTTATATTCAAAAATACTACTAATGGTACAGATTGGCTCGTATATGATAAGCAAAGAAGCCCTACGGGAAATTATGATGAGTACATATATCTAAATTTAACTGATGCTCAGGGAACTACTGGAGGCAATTGGGTTACCCCAACTGCAACAGGTTTTACAACAAACTCATCAGGAGGAAGTTTAGTAAATGAAAGTGGCTCAACTTATCTATATGTAGCATTTAAACAAAATTAATAAAAAATAAAAAATGGCTTTAACTAAAGTAACAAGTAACGTACTCAATGATGGTGCAGTAACTACTACTAAAATAGTAGATTTAAATGTTACCACCCCAAAAATTGCAGGAGATTCAATAACTAATGAAAAAGCAGGAGCGGAATTTACTACAGCAGCAGCTTTAACAATGGCTTCTCCTGTTGCTTTAGATTATACTGCAGCACAAGTATTTACATTAACTCCTAACGCTAATATGACTATAAACATTACTAATCCTGTAATAGGGGTTAGTAAAGTAATCGTTATAACTGGTGGGGGAGGTAGTAGTACTTTAACATTTAATGTAGGAGGTGTTGCTGGTACTTTTAATAAAATATCCGGTACTTATGATGATACTGCAAGTACTAAAAATTTCATTCAAATTACATGTGTAGGTACTACTGAGTTTTGGTATACTTGCTCTCAAATAGGTTAATAATATATGTTTGGACAAAGCTTGCTTTCTGGAGCTTTCGGAACAGCTTTAGTTCCAGATGAAAATTTTAATACAGTATTATACATTGGTAATGCAAGTGTAAGATCTATAAATGTGGGGTTTAAACCAGATTTAACCTGGATAAAAGATAGAACAACAAATTATTCTCATGTTTTAATAGATTCAGTTCGTGGGCCTGATTCGGAACTAAATTCTAATGATAACAGTGCAGAGTATAATGAAACTAGTGGATTAACTGCTTTTACTTCAACAGGATTTGATTTAGGTACGCTAGAATATAGTTATAATAAAACTAATGATGATTACGTTTCATGGAACTGGAAAGCTGGTGGTGCTGCAGTGCAAAATAATGATGGTACAATAAATGGTGCTGATTGTATGGTAAGTGCCAATCCTGATGCTGGATTTAGTATTGTAAAATATAGTGGTACAGGGAGTGCTGCAACTTTTGGGCATGGGCTCTCAAACCCTCCGGAATTCGTTCTCATCAAAAGTATTTCTAATACTGAAAATTGGTTTGCTTGGAGTAAAGATTTAACAGCTTATAGTTATGAATTATCTTTAAATGGGAATGGGGCTGAGTACAATTCAGCAGGTGCTATGTTTGCTGCCGCTCCTACTTCTACACTTCTCTCTATTGGAACTGATGGATGGGTAAATGGTTCAGGACAAGAGTATATATGTTATGCTTGGCGTTCAATCGCATCTTATAGTAAAATAGGAACATATACAGGGGATGGAAACACAAGCGGGCATGTAATCACTACAGGCTTTGAACCATCGTGGATAATGTTTAAACCAGTATCAGTAACTGGTTATTGGTATATATTAGATAATAAAAGAAGTCCGGTAAATCCTAGAAATGATGGTTTATTTCCAAATGATGCATTAGCGGAAATAGAAAGTACAAATTATAATGTAGATTTTTTATCAACTGGGTTTGAACTTAAAAACAATACTGTTGGATTTAATCAAAGTGGTGTAGATTATATATATATAGCTTTTGCATAATAAAATAAAATTTAATTAAATGAGTGATAAAAAGAAATTTAAGGATACCGGTGTGGGAAAATTTTTATTAAATAAAATTCCCAGTGTAGTCGGTACAATTGCTGGTGATACTCCAGTAGGGAGTGTTATTAAAGCAATTATCGGTGGAAGTGATATGTCAGAAGGTGATAAGGCTATTGCACTTAAAAAATTAGAAATAGAACGTGCTGAAATTGATGGTACTACAAGACGTTGGGTGGCGGATGCTAGATCAGGGTCATGGCTTGCATCAAATGTTCGGCCACTGGTATTAGTATTTTTAACAGTATCCTATGTTACTGGGTGGTATTTAGGATATCCACTAGACTCAATTACTGGTCTTTTAACTATCGTAATTGGAGGCTATTTCGGATCTCGTGGTGTGGAAAAGGTATTTGGAAATAATAAACATAAGTAATGAGAGCAATAAACGAAGCGATTTTACATTATAGTGCTACACCAGAAGATAAGCCATTTGATGTTAAAGATATATATGATTGGCATGTAAATGGAAATGGGTGGAGCGATGTTGGTTACCATTATGTAATTAAACTAGATGGTACAATACAAGAAGGTCGACCTATTGCTAAAACTGGTGCTCATTGTAAAGGACATAATAGAGGTAGTGTTGGAATATGTTATATAGGTGGTGGTATTACAGAGGGGAAAGACACTAGAACACCCGAACAGAAAGAATCTATAGATCTATTATTAAGAGAATTAATTGAAAAATATGGAATACTTAAAATATCAGGACATAATCAGTATTCAAATAAAAAATGCCCTGGATTTGATGTTCCAAAAGAATACTCATATTTAATAAAAGATCCTAAATTAAGTTAAATGAAATTAATTAGAAAAATCAGTATAGGTACTGACTATAAGAATGAGGCTATGCATTATTCTGTAGGTCAAGAAGTATATGGGGGTCATAAAATTTCTGATATTTTAGAAGAGGATGGCACTTATAAAATTTTTATAACAAAGAATAAAGAGGTACTACCATGGAAACATTTTAATTCTAACATGGCTGTATCTGTTGAATATAATTTAGATTATTAATGCAATCTTTATTTGAATATATTATATCTACTGAAAATCGCTACAACAACAAAATAGATGTTGATGGTAAGGAGCTTGTATTAAATACAGAAGTAACAGAAAGGGATTTTATTTTTGTTAATCGTATAGGAACTATTTTAAAACTTCCGCTACATGGTTCTTCTATTCTTGAAGTAGGAGATAAAGTAATTGTTCATCATAATGTGTTTAGAAGATGGATAAGTATGAAGGGCGAAGAAAAAAATTCCTCAAGCTTTTTAAATGAAAATGAATATTTAGTTCCTAACGATCAAATATTTGCTTATAATAGAACAGGAAAATGGGTGAGTTTACCTAATTATTGCTTTGTAAAGCCAATATATAAAGAAGGCGAATGGGCTCTTAAAACAGATGAAAATTTGTCAGGAGTACTTACCTATAGTAATGATACTTTAGATGAGTTAGGGGTGTCCATTGGAGACACAGTGGGATTTACACCAGACTCTGAATATGAGTTTGACATAGAAGGTCAAAAACTCTATCGTATTTTATCAAATCATATAACAATAAATTATGGAAGACCGCAGAGAGAAAGTAATATTAGCGTCTGAAAAAGCTTTAATAGAGTTAGAAAAAGTAATTAGACAAAATATAGATTTGCAAGAATTAGACCCTGAAAAAGCTAAAACAGCCGCACAAGCTAAATGGGTGGCAATTGAAGATTCTCTAAAAATTATAGATAAAATAGAGGAAATATCAGGCAAAAAGAAAGATACTGAAAAATCAAAAACCTTTTTAGGTGTAGAAAATCGTATTAAATAATGTATAAACAAACTCTTTATAAAATACACGTTGATCACCTAGAAAAAAAGTATGTAAAAAAAAATAATAAACAAAAAAAATTTAAGTACGGATATAACGACGACTTAGATTGTGTTATTATTAGTAAAGATGGTACTTTAGGTGAGATATATGAAATACAAGGTCTTAAGGTAGGTATACCTCAAACTCCTAAAAAAATTGATGGCCATAATTTAAAAAAGGCTAATCAAGTTTTTATTAAAAGGGAAAGACCTCAGTCACTTAATAGAATAAAAACATTATATGATTTCCAAACTTATCCAGAAAATGTCAAAGATCAATATTATACATATATTGATACTGAGTTCAATTATCGTAACGATGGTTACTGGTTCATGTGCAACGGTGAGCCGTGTTACATTACAGGATCACACTATATCTACCTCAACTGGACAAAAATTGACGTGGGATCACCTGATTTTAGACAAGCAAATCGAATATTCTTTTATTTTTGGGAAGCATGCAAGGCTGATAGACGCTGTTACGGAATGTGCTACCTTAAGAATAGAAGGTCTGGATTTAGTTTTATGGCCTCATCTGAGTGTGTCAACCAAGCTACAACTTCAAAAGACTCTAGGTTTGGGATCTTATCTAAAACTGGAGCAGATGCTAAAAAGATGTTTACAGATAAGGTGGTACCAATATCAACCAATTATCCCTTCTTCTTTAAACCAATCCAGGACGGTATGGAACGTCCCAAAACGGAACTCTCGTATAAAGTTCCCTCAAGAAGACTCACACGAAACACGCTTCGATCCACCGGATCCCCCGAAGAGGAGATACAGGACGGATTGGATACGACCATCGACTGGAAGAACACAGGAGACAATTCCTATGATGGGGAGAAATTACAACTCCTCGTCCATGATGAATCGGGGAAATGGGAGAGGCCCGACAATATCCTCAACAACTGGAGGGTCACGAAAACGTGCCTCAGGCTCGGCTCCAGAATAGTAGGTAAATGTATGATGGGTTCTACATCTAATGCTTTAGATAAAGGTGGAGATCATTTTAAAAAATTATATAATAATTCTGATGTCACAAATAGAAATCGCAATGGCCAGACTTCAAGTGGATTATATGCTTTGTTCTTACCTATGGAATGGGGATTCGAAGGATTTATCAATAAGTATGGCTACCCTGTATTCGACACACCATCAGAACCGGTTGAAGGAATTGATGGTGAACCAATATTTTCGGGAGTTATTAAACACTGGGAAAATGAGGTGGAAGGGTTAAAAAGAGACTCTGATGCTTTAAACGAATATTATAGACAATTTCCAAGGTCTGAAAAACATGCTTTTAGAGATGAAACCCTTAATTCTTTATTTAATCTTACTAAAATTTATGAACAAATAGATTATAATGAAGAGATGGAATTTAGTGGCCACGTAATTCGAGGAGCTTTTTCTTGGAAAGGCGGAATAAAAGATAAAGAGGTTATATGGGTTCCTACTCAGAATGGTAGATTTAGAATATCCTGGTTGCCTCCCACAAATTTACAAAATAATATAATAGAAAAAAATGGTGTAAAATATCCAGGTAATGATGGATTAGGAGCTTTTGGTTGTGATCCTTATGACATTTCTGGTACTGTAGGGGGTGGAGGTTCAAATGGATCTTTACACGGTCTTACAGCTTTCACTATGACTAGTGATGTTCCTAATACTAAGTTTTTTTTAGAATATATTGCACGACCACAAACAGCAGAAATATTTTTTGAAGATGTATTAATGGCTTGTATTTTTTATGGAATGCCATTATTAGCAGAAAATAATAAACCTAGACTACTTTATCATTTTAAAAGGAGGGGATATAGAGGATTCTCTATGAACCGCCCCGATAAACGTAAAAATAATTTGTCTAAAACAGAATTAGAATTAGGGGGTATTCCAAATACTTCTGAAGATATAAAGCAGGCGCATGCATCAGCAATTGAATCTTATATAGAAGAATATATTGGTAAAAATAATGAAGAATACGGCAATATGTATTTTCAACGTACTTTAGAAGATTGGGCACGATTTGATATTTCACGAAGAACATCTTTTGATGCTTCTATAAGTAGCGGCTTAGCTATAATGGCTTGTCGAAAACATTTATATAAACCTAATACAGATAGAACAGTTAAAAAGTTGGATTTCGAGTTTTCAAAATACAGGAATGAAGGCTATCAAAGCGAGTTAATAAAATAAATATGGCAAAATTAAAAGGGAAAGTTCTAACACAATTTCCAAGTCAAGCAGTCTCCGATAAAGAGAAGCAAACCGAAACATATGGTTTAGCAGTAGGAAGAGCTATTGAGCAAGAGTGGTTTAATAAAGATAATAATGGCATTGGAAAATTTTTTAACTCAAGGCAGGAAGCACATAGACTTAGATTATATGCTAGAGGGGAACAATCTATTAGAAAATATAAAGATGAATTTGCTGTTAATGGAGATTTATCTTATCTTAATTTAGATTGGAAACCAGTTCCTATTATTCCAAAATTTGTAGATATAGTAGTTAATGGTATGCAAGATAGGCTATTTTCTATAAAAGCAGTGGGCCAAGATACATTAGCCACTGGAAGAAGAACTAAGTTTGTTAATGATGTACAACAAGATTTAAATACTGCTGATTTATTATTAAATATAGAACAAACTTTAGGTGTAAGTGCTAGGAATTTTGCAGTAAATGATTTGCCCGCTAATACTGAAGAGTTAGAACTTTATATGCAATTAAATTATAAGCAAGGAATTGAAATGGCCGAAGAGGAGGCTATTGATAATATCTTTAAATCTAATAAATATGAAGAAACTAAGAAGCGCATTGATTATGATTTAACAACTTTAGGTATAGGTGCTGTAAAGCATGGCTTTAATAATACTGATGGGGTTGTAGTGGAATATGTAGATCCTGCTAATTTAGTTTGGTCTTATACAGAAGATCCTAATTTTCAAGATTGTTATTACTTTGGTGAAGTAAAAACAATAAAAGTAAATGAGCTTAAAAAACAATTTCCTGCTTTAACTAATGAAGAAATAGAGGAACTAGTTAATAGAGGTTCTAATTGGAATGATTACAATGATCCTACCTATAATTACTATAATAATAGTGAACTAGCTGCAAAAAATACCTTAACGGTATTGTATTTCAATTGGAAAACATGGGAACATGATGTATATAAAATTAAAGAAATACCCTCCGGCGGTGAAAAAGCAATTAAAAAGGATGATAGTTTTAATCCCCCAAAAGATAAAAGAACTCGTTTTGAAAAAGTAAAACAAACAAGAGAAGTAATATACGAAGGGTGTTTAGTATTAGGAACCGATACTCTATTAAAATGGCAAAAAGCGTCTAATATGGTTAGGCCTTTGGCTAATATTAACAAAGTGATGTTAAATTATGTTGTTAGTGCCCCAAGATTATATAAAGGCAATATAACATCTCTGGTTTCTAAAATGACAGCATATGCAGATCTTATCCAACTAACTCATTTAAAATTACAACAAGCAATACAAAGAATGACACCGTCAGGTGTATATGTAGATGCTGATGGTTTGGCAGAGATTGATTTAGGTAATGGAACTAATTATAATCCTCAGGAGGCTTTAAATATGTACTTCCAAACAGGATCTATTATAGGTAGATCATTAACGGTGGAAGGAGAAAGAAATAATGGTGGTATACCTATTCAAGAATTACCAGGCGGTGGCGGTAATCAAATCCAGGTATTAATTGGTGCATATAATCAGTATATACAAATGATGCGTGATGTTACGGGATTAAATGAAGCAAGGGATGCTGCTGATCCTGACCAATATTCTTTAGTAGGTGTACAAAAATTAGCAGCTGCAAATAGTAATGTTGCAACAAGACATATTCTGCAGTCTAGTATGTTCATTACCACTTGTTTAGCAGAAGCTATTTCTTTAAGATTTAAAGATGTATTAGAATATCATCCCACTAAAGAAATGTTTATAGATGCTATTGGACAGTTTTCTGTAGGATCTTTAGAGGAATTAAGAAACCTTAATCTCCATGATTTTGGTATATTCTTAGAATTAGAACCTGATGAAAATGAAAAACAACTCCTAGAAAATAATATACAGGTGGCTCTTTCTAAAGATAGTATACATTTAGAAGATGCTATTGATATTAGAGAGGTAAAAAACACTAAATTAGCTAATCAATTATTAAAATTTAGAAGAGTAGCTAAACAAAAAGTGGATCAAGCACAAGCCCAAGCAGCTAGTGCCGCACAGGCTCAAGCCCAAGGCGAACAAGCACAAAAACTTGAAGAAGTGAAAGTACAAGCAGAACAAGTAAAAACCGAATCTAAAATTCAATTATCTTCAGCTGAGAATGAAATGGATATTAAAAAAATGGAAATCGAAACTCGCGCTAAAAAGGAATTAATGCAATATGAATTCAATTTAAATGTTCAATTAAAAGAACTTGAATTAAAATCTCAGATGGAGTTAGCAGAAAGAAGTAATCAATCTATGCTGCAAAGAGAGCTTATCCGAGAAGACACTAAAATTAAAACTAGTGGCAAATTAAGTGGGGCTCCTAATACAGATAATCCCACAAAAGATTTTGAATCTAAAGGTAATGATACCTTAGGAGGATTTGACATGGGGCGTTTCGAGGCCTCTTAATATTTAAACAATTATTTTATTATATACAATTATGGAAGAAAAAGAAGTACAAGAAGTGCAAGAAACCCCTAAGGTTGAAGTTAAAGATGTTGGTGAAATAAATCCCGATATAGTTACTCCAGCTAAAAAGGAAGCGGCAGTTTTAGAGAAAGCTGTTGAAGAAGGCAAAGTTGATCCTGCTTATGGATTACAAAAAGATGGTGTTTACAAAATTAATGTAGATAAACCACCAGTACCTAAAAAAGAAATTAAAGAAGAACCTAAAAAAGAAGAAAAAAATGCCATACAAGGGAAAACAACTGATAGCTTGCAAGATACAGGAGAAAAAGGATCTGAAAGCGGGGAGAAAACCGAGGTGGCATTGCGGGGACAGTCCAGTAAGGAAGATAAAATCTCTGAAAACAAGGAAGAAGTATTAAAAGAAGAAAGTGCTTCTGATTCACCTTTAGAGCTTATTACAGAGGAGCCTAAAGAACAAATTAAACAGGAAAAGAAAGAAACTCCTGTTAAAGAACAAAAAATATTACAGGAAGAAAAACAACCAAAGCTTCCTGAAGGAGTAGAAAAACTTGTACAGTTTATGGAAGAAACTGGAGGAACAGTTGATGATTATGCAAAACTTAATCGTGACTATTCCAAAATAGACAATGTAAGTCTTTTACAAGAATACTACGAATACACTAAACCGCATCTTGACAAAGAGGATATCAATTTTTTAATGGATAAAAACTTTGCCTACGATTCGGAGGCGGATGACCCGTCTGACATAAAGGCTAAGCAATTGGCCTTTAAAGAAGAAGTATTTAATGCTCAAGAACTTCTTAAAACAACAAGGGAAAAATATTATACTGATCTTAAGTTAAGATCAAAAGAAAAAAATATTGCTCCTGAATATAAAGAAGCATTAGAGTATTATAATACTTCTAAGCAATATGAAGAGCAAGCTAACTTAGCTAAATCTGCTTTCCTAAAAGAAACTAACAGTGTTTTTAACGAAGAATTCAAAGGTTTTGATTTTAAGGTAGGAGAAAACAAGTACAGATTTAAAGTGGATAATACTAGCAAAGTTAAAGAATCTCAATCAGATATAACTAATTTTTTAAATCACTATACTAATAAAGATGGAACTATTTCTAAAGTCCATGATTATCATAAAGCTATATTTGCAGCACAAAATGCAGATAAACTAGCGAATCATTTTTATGAGCAAGGCCGTGCCGACGCTATAAAAAATTCTGCTAAAGTAGCTAAAAATATAAACATGGATCCTAGACAAGATGGTTCCTCTATTACAACTAAAAGTGGTGATCAAATTAGAGTTGTCTCCGGAGATTCCTCTGATAAATTGCGAATTAAATGGAAATAATAATAACTTAAAATCAAAACAACATGGCTTTTACAAGTGGTGTACCGGCTGCATTGCAACCAACGCAAACTAAAACTTTGTATTCCGGTAATTACATTGATTTCACAGCTGCGGCTTTCGATCAATGGACACAACAATTTTTACCAGACGTGTACGAAAAAGAAGTTGAGAGATATGGTAACAGATCTATCGGTTCTTTTCTTCGTATGGTTTCTGCTGAGATGCCTTCTACTTCAGATCAAATAATCTGGACTGAGCAAGGAAGATTACACACAAGATATGCTAACTGTCTTCCACAAGGAAGTGCTGGTGTTATGCCAGCTGCTGGAGCGGCTGCTGCAATTGTAGCAAACGCAAATCCAGGAGGCGTACTTAACTTTAACATACCTGCTGCGAACCAACCTACTAGTTTAGGGGTTAGTTCAGTAGCTACAACGGCATGTAACTTTAAAATAGGACAAACGGTTATGATCCAAGTTCAAACTGCAGTTAATTCAGCTGTTGGTGGAACTGGAGAAGTAATAAAAGGAGTTTGTACTAATGTATCAGGACAGCAATTTCAAATTAAGTCTTATCTTTCGCACGGTGGTGTTACTGCCGCACAAGAGGTTACTGCTATTGCTTACGGATCTGAATTTGCTAAAGGTACTGGAAACTTTACTGATAGCTTAGATCCAGGATATGCTACATTTACTAATGCACCTATCATTTTAAAAGAAAACTATCAAATCAGTGGTTCTGACACAGCTCAGATCGGTTGGATTGAAGTTACTTCTGAAAATGGTGCTAGTGGATATTTATGGTATATTAAATCAGAGCATGAAGTAAGACTAAGATGGGAAGACTATCTAGAAATGTCTATGGTTGAAGGTGTAAAAATGGGGACTAATGGTGTTCCTGTTCCAATTGCACTAGGAACCTATGGCGGTAGTTTAGCTGCTCAAAATGCTAGAGGTACTGAAGGATTCTTCTCTGCTCTAGAAGCAAGAGGAAATGTTTATACTGGTTTCGGTGGTCAAGCGGCTGCTGGGGTTGGTAATGGAACTCTAACTGATTTTGATGCGGTACTTAAGCAATTAGATAAACAAGGTTCAATTGAAGAAAACATGCTTTTCTTAAATAGAGAACTTTCTTTAGAAATTGATGACATTCTTGCTATGCAAAATGGTAATTATGGTGGAGCTGCCGGTGCTACAAAAGGTACTTCTTATGGAGTATTTAATAACAGCGCTGACATGGCTCTTAATCTAGGCTTTACTGGGTATAGAAGAGGATCTTATGACTTTTACAAAACTGACTGGAAATATCTAAATGACTGGTCAACTCGTGGAGGTTTTGGTGATATTGAAGGAGTATTAGTTCCTGCTGGAACTTCTACTGTTTATGATCAACAACTTGGTCAAAATATCAAAAGACCATTCTTACACATCAGATATAGAGCTTCAGAAACTGAGAACAGAAAAAACAAATCTTGGATAACGGGATCTGTTGGAACTGACTCGCCTACTTCTGATATCGATATCATGAAAGTAAATTACTTAAGTGAAAGATGTCTTATCACTCAAGCTGCTAATAATTTC
>Ga0315326_10001241_pt1 | contig 13177 bp, 9 predicted proteins | sample M180m32315metaG_FD_203457 | JGI IMG/M metagenome (GOLD analysis project Ga0315326, IMG submission 203457) | Ammonia-oxidizing marine archaeal communities from Monterey Bay, California, United States - M1 80m 32315 | ecosystem: Environmental > Aquatic > Marine > Coastal | place: USA: California... | reverse complement strand
AAGAACTGCCATTGAAGGTGGTCGATGTCCTGTGGATTAGTGTTAAAAGGGTGCTTGGTATGGTTAAAGTAATTCTTCGGTCTACGGCTGCAGCGGTCGCGCTGATAGCCGGGATCTCCCACATAGTGGCGGCGGCACCCGGTCGGTTGTGGGAGGTGCGTTGCCTCAACAGTGTCACGATCGCCACCGGTACCAGCCTTGTGCTGGGCAACAATGAAGATATCCGGTTCCGGTCGACGACGGCGAACAACGTCAATAACGGCACGATCAGCGTGAACTCGCTCGGCAATCAGACGGATGTGATTTTCGACGGCACACAGACCCTGGATGGTTCCGGTGAGATCGTGATGGGAGCGACGAACACGAGCAACCGGGTGGTGATCCGATCCCCGAGCCCGAAAGCATGCTGATCCTGCTGCTCGGTCTGACGACCGTTTTCTGGATGCGCCGCCGCCGCGTGACGCTTCACTGACGCGGGCGTCTATTCTCCGCTGAAAGCCTCTGCCGCCGGGCGGATAACCTCGTGGCCGTCGCCGACACGGCGGGTGAATTTGACCTTGTTGAAGAATTCCAGCACTTCGATGGCGAGGTTGCGGCCGATATCGGTTGCGTCGCGGAACGTGGCTGCCGTGATCGTGCCGCCATCTGTCTCCGCCGCCACTTTCTCGGCAATGTCCGCGAGATCGCGCAGGGTTTCCGGCGGGTAAAACCGGTTCTTTGCGATCCGCACCACCAGGCCATGACGGCCTGCACGCACCAGAAGGGATTCTATTTTCTTCGGTTCGCCGCCTATTTCCTGGGCAATATCGGTGACGACAGGCGGCCGCAGGCCGCCCTCGATCAATAGCGGTTTGATCTTTTTCCAGTTGGTCGCATCCGCGCCCTGCAGGCTCGGTTGATGCGACGGCAGGCGGACCCCCATGCCTTCTTTGACAATCACGCCTTCGCGGACCAGTTCGGCGGCGATGGCCACGGCGGCCTCGGCGGGTAAACGTATTCCCGTGCCGGCCAGGATCCGATTTTCACCGGGGCCCACTGTGTCCGGTGATTTTTTATGCCAGGCGGCCAGGCCGGTCAGCACGGCGTTATGTACGGCCGCCCAACGGTCATCGGAAAACCCGAGCGCCCCGGTCTCGGTCCGCACCGTTTTCATGGGTACCAGTTCGGCGAGCGCTTCCATGTCGTCGGGGGTCAGGTTGCGGGTCGCAGCAAAGCGGCCAAGATGGAGACCGTTCGGCGATGTTTCCAGCAGGTCGGTAAGCGCGGTGCCGTCATCGGCATCTTCCATGGCGCCCAGAAATGCGAGGCGATCGGGCTTCGCTCGTCCACGGGCCGGCGGAAACAGATCGATAACCGTGCCGCCGCCGATTGTGCGTTGCGCCGATTGATCACGGATGATCAGCCCGTCGCCGTGAACCGCACCAATAGGATGATCAAGTACGATCTGGGCAAGCCCGCTTTCACCCGGTGCGATATTCGTCGCGCCCAGAATGGCGATCCGTCCTGTGGTTTCGGCAGCCCCCAAATGCACATGCACCGGGGTCCAGTGCGCCAGCGCGCGGCCCTCCGATTTCAGGACGCGAAGCCGCAGGTCGATCTTTTGCGTCGGCGCCGGGACATCGCCGGTCACCACCCAGTCGCCGCGCTGGATCAGATCCTTGTCGAGATCGGTGCCGGCCAGATTGAGCGCGCAGCGTTGTCCGGCGCGCCCGGTTTCGGCTTCCGCATTCTGCGCATGAATACCCCGGATACGCACGTCCATGTCGGCGCCGAGCACCCGCGCCGGTGTGCCCGCTTCGGCAAGCCCGGAAAACGCGGTGCCGGTGACCACAAGGCCCGCGCCCACAACGTCGAAGCTGCGGTCGATGGCGAGACGGAAATTGCCGGTGACAGGACGTGGTGGCATGTCCGCCGCAGTATCTAGAAGGTGTGATTTCAACCCGACGATCCCGTCGCCGGTAATAGCGGACACCGGAAACACCGGCAGCCCATCGAGCGACGTACCGGCGAACAACACATCTATTTCTTCAGCGACCTCAGCGGCGCGTTCCTCGCTGACCCGGTCGATCTTGGTCAGCGCAACGGCGCCGCGAGTGACGCCAAGCAGATCAAGGATCGCGAGATGCTCTTCGGTCTGGGGCATGGGGCCGTCATCGGCGGCGACGATGAACAGAACGAAGTCGATCCCCGCGACACCGCACAGCATGTTTCGGATAAACCGTTCATGGCCCGGCACGTCGATAAACCCGATGGTTTCTGCACCGTCCAGCGGCAGGTAAGCAAATCCGAGATCGATGGTGAGGTTGCGTTTTTTCTCTTCGGGCAGCCTGTCCGTATCGACACCCGTGAGCGTCTTGATCAGCAGGGTCTTGCCGTGATCGACATGGCCGGCCGTGGCGATAATCATGAAGCGATAACCATCAGGGGAGATCGAGCCCCGGAAGCTGCGCGATAAAGCTTTCTTCGTCTTCCAGACAGCGGAGATCGAGGATGAATGCGTCATCCTGAATGCGCCCGATCACCGGTATTGGCAAAGCGCGGAACGCGGCGGCCAATGCCTTCAGGGCTGTGCCACTTTTTTTGCCGGGGGTAATGGCGAGACCCGCGCTCGGAATTCGGCGGGTCGGCAACGCGCCCGATCCGATCTGGCTTTCGCACTCTGTGTCGCTGACGGCACCGAATCCTTCGATGGCCGCGGCAAGGGCCGGGCCGATCCGCTCCGCGACGGCACGTATGTCTGCCGGCGCACGGGCCAGCAGGCGCAGGGTCGGCACGCGTTCGACCAGCCGGTCCGGGTCGGTATACAGGCGCAGCACGGCCGACAGGGCGGCAATCGTCATCTTGTCGCAGCGCAGCGCGCGTTTCATCGGGTTCTGTTTAATCTTCGCAATGTAGTCCTTTGTGCCGACGATGATTCCGGCCTGCGGGCCGCCGAGCAGCTTGTCGCCCGAAAACGTCACCACGTCGGCGCCGTGCTTCATCGCTTCCATCGGGGTCGGCTCGTGCGGCAGGCCGAACCGGGCCAGATCGGTCAATGTGCCGCTGCCGAGATCGATGGCGAACGGGATATCGTTGTCGTGACACAGTTTGGCAAGCTCGGCCTCGGGCACTTCGGCGGTGAAGCCTTCGACCACGTAATTGCTGGTATGGACCTTCATGATCATACCGGTCTCCGGCCCGACGGCGCCGGCGAAATCCCTCAGATGCGTGCGGTTGGTGGTGCCGACCTCAATCAGCGTGCATCCGGACTGCGCCATGATATCGGGCATCCGGAACGAGCCGCCGATTTCGATCAGCTCGCCGCGCGATGTCGGCACTTCTTTTCCCAGCGCGAACGTATTCAGCACCAGCATCACGGCGGCGGCGTTGTTGTTGACGATGGTCGCCGCCTCGGCGCCGGTCATGGCGCAGAGCTGATCTTCGATATGTTCGTCACGGTCGCCCCGTTTACCCTCGGTAATACGATATTCCAGATTGCTGGCCCCGCGCGCGGCATCCGCGACGGCGGCAATCGCCTCATCCGGCAGGGCGGCGCGGCCGAGGTTTGTGTGCAGGACCGTGCCGGTCAGGTTGAAGACCGGCTTCAGCGACGGTGCTGCCTGGTGTTCCAGCGTCTTCGCGACCGTGGCTAGAATAGCGGCGTCGTCGGGCGGCTCGGCGCCTGATTTGGCTAGGTCGGCACGCAGGGCTGCCAGCGCATCGCGAATGGCGCCGGTGGTTGCGGCCCGCCCGAAAGCTGCGACGGCGCCTTGTGCGGCATCCGCATTCAGCAGCCGGTCGACCGACGGAAGCCGCGCCATAGGAGATGCCGGGGGAGAAGCCGGAGAAGAAGAGAGTTTCTTTGCCATGTCGGGCGGAGAATACTGTGTGTGGCGCGTTAGGCAAACGGCTCGATCGACACGTGCCAATATCGTGAATACCGCGTATAAATTCCCCAAAGGGAGAAGGATATGAGCGCCGAAAGATCATTCAGCAGGGAAGTCGAATCTCTGCGTCTTGGAGACGGAGAGATATTCCACGGCGAGGGCATCCTCGCCGTCACCAAGGGGCTTCTGCAGTCCGGCGTGGCCTATGTCGGTGGCTATCAGGGTGCGCCGGTGTCGCATCTGCTCGATGTCCTGCTCGATGCCGAGGAACTGATGGATGAAATGGGCATCCATGTCGAGACCGGCACCAACGAAGCCGCTGCCGCCGCCATGCTCGGTGCATCCATCAACTATCCGTTGCGCGGCGCCGTCGGCTGGAAATCCATTGTCGGCACGAACGTCGCCGCCGATGCGCTCAGCAATCTTGCCTCACCCGGTGTGATCGGCGGCGCGCTGATCGTCAGCGGCGAAGATTACGGCGAAGGCGCGAGCATCATCCAGGAACGCACCCTGTCGATGGCGATGAAGTCGAGCATGTGGCTGGTCGATCCGCGCCCCAATCTGTCATCCATCGTCGATTGCGTCGAAAGTTCGTTCGAACTGTCCGAGGCGTCGAACACGCCGATCGTCATGATGCTTCGTATCCGCGCCTGTCACGTTCAGGGCCAGTTTGTCGCGAAGGACAACAAGAAACCGCCGCTCAGCACCCGCAACCGCCAGAAAGAGCCGGCACCGTTCAAATACAGCCGTCTTGCCCATCCGCCAGTGACTTTTGCTCAGGAAAAACTGAAGGTGGAAGAGCGGCTGCCGGCGGCCCAGAAATATATTCGCGATAACAAGCTCAATGAGTTTTTTGACGGCGATATCGAACGTCTCGGCATTATCGTCCCGGGCGGTCTGTACAATACGCTCATCCGCCGTCTTGCCCGGCTCGGGCTTGCCGACGATTTTGGCAACAGCAAAATCCCACTGATGGTCCTGAACGTCGTCTTTCCGCTGGTCCCCGAGCAGGTCACGGAATTTGCCGCCGGCAAGGATGCCGTGCTGATTGTCGAAGAGGGCAATCCCGAATATGTCGAGCACCAGATCAACATGATCCTGCGCAAAGCCGACATTCAGACCCGGATTCACGGCAAAGACGTCTTCCCGATGACGGGCGAATATAACGGCGCCGTCATGCATCAGGGCCTGATGGGCTTTATCGAGGCCGAAGGGCTCGGCATCGGCGATCCAGCACATCTCCGCTCTGAAGCCACGCGCATCGACGACGCCATGAAAGGTGCGGCCGACGCATTTCCGTCGGCCCTGCCGCCACGCCCGCCTCAGTTCTGCACGGGGTGTCCCGAAAGACCGGTGTTTTCCGCCCTGAAGCTGTTGCAGGAAGAAGTCGGCAAGGTGCATATCGCTGCTGATATCGGCTGTCATGCGTTTGCGACCTTCGAGCCGTTTTCGATGGGGAATTCTATCCTTGGCTACGGCATGTCGCTCGCCAGTGCGGCCGCGGTTTCCCCGTTTCAGGACAAGCGCTCGATCTCGATTATGGGCGATGGCGGGTTCTGGCATAACGGGCTGACCACCGGCGTGATCGCCAACATGCTGAACGAGGGCGATTCCGTCCTTGTGATCATGCAGAACGGGTTTACCTCGGCGACCGGCCAGCAGTTTATCCCGTCCAGCGCCGAGGGCCGCGGCGGTCGCAATCCCGGTATGTCCATCGAAAAAACCCTGAAAAGCCTCGGTGTGCCCTGGCTGCGCACGGTGCGCACCTATTCGGTGGCCGAAATGGTAGACACGCTTCGTGAAGCCCTGACGACCGAGAAAAAAGGGCTGAAGATCATCATCGCCGACGGCGAGTGCCAGCTGGCCCGCCAGCGCCGTCTGCGTGGCGAGAACGCGGAGAAATTGAAAAGCGGCAATCGCGTGGAGCTGCCGCGTTTCGGCATCGACGACGAGGTCTGCACCGGCGATCATTCCTGCATCCGCCTATCGGGCTGTCCCAGCCTGACGATCAAACCCAATCCGGACCCGTTGCGCAGCGATCCGGTCGCCAGCGTCAACAATAACTGCGTCGGGTGCGGCCTGTGCGGCGAGGTAAGCCACGCGGCGGTCCTGTGTCCGTCCTTCTACCGGGCGGAACGGGTGCGCAATCCGGGTATTCTGGAACGTGCCGTTGAAGGCGTGCGCAAGTCGGTGATCGGCGTGTTGCAGGGGCGCTCGGCATGACCGCGCCGGTAGCCCTGCTGGTTGCAGCCCTCGGCGGCGAAGGTGGCGGTGTGTTGACGAGCTGGATCGTCAATGCCGCGCAGGAAAGCAATTTACCCGTCCAGGCGACGTCCATACCGGGGGTCGCCCAGCGCACCGGTGCGACGACCTATTACATCGAAATTTGGCCCGAGACCTGGGATCAGATCGGCGACCGTCCACCGGTATTTGCGCTCAGCCCGTCTCCGGGCGAGGTGGATATTTTTGCGTCGACCGAACTACTTGAAACCGGCCGCCAGATCCAGTCAGGATATGTCACACCGGACCGGACGCTACTGATTGCGTCCACGCACCGGGTGTTTTCGACGGCTGAGAAAATGCAGATGGGCGATGGCCGGGCCGACAGCAAGCAGCTTGTGCAGGCGGCCGGCGATCGTTCGAAATCGCAGATTCTGTTCGATATGGAAGACGCAGCGCGGGAATCGGGGGCGCATATCAGTGCCGTCCTGCTGGGTGCAATTGCCGGTTGCGGTGCCATGCCGGTCTCGGAAGACACCTTTCGTGAAGGCATCCGGGCGGAAGGCAAGGCGGTGGACGCCAATCTCGCCGGGTTCGCCACCGGATTGCGCGCAGCCCAGGGCGATGTAGCGGTGCAGGCGCATCAGCCCGCCGACCGATACGCCCATATAAAGGGCACGGACCCGCTGATGAAGCGCGCGGCGGAGGCGTTTCCCGCCGATGTTCAGCCGGTTCTCGCCCATGCGATCCCGCGTCTGGTCGATTTTCAGGATGAATCCTACGCCGGATCGTACCTCCACCGGTTGGCGACGTTTGCGAAAAGCGATCCCGACGTGCTCGGGGCGGTTGCCAAACATCTTGCTGTGCGGATGACGTTTGAAGACGTGATCCGCGTGGCGCAGGCCAAGACCCGCCCGGAACGGCTTGCCCGCATCCGCGCCGAAACCGGTGCCGCCGCCGGCGATACCGTGATCGTGACCGAATTCCTGAAACCGGGTGTTGCCGAATTCTGCGATGTACTGCCCGAAGGCATCGCGCGCTGCATTCTCGCACGGGCTGAAAAATCGGAAAGCCTGCGCAACTGGCATAAGGGGATGGAACTTAATTCGTCCTCCGTGACCGGCTTCCTGAAGCTTCGCACGCTTGCCGGCATGCGCCGCTGGCGCCGCCGCACATGGCGCTATCGCCGCGAACAGGAAACCATTGAAGCCTGGCTCGGGATGATCGACCGGGCGCAGAAATTGAATGCGCCGCTCGCCGCCGAAATCGCGGAATGCGCGCGGCTGATCAAGGGCTATGGCGATACGCATAAACGCGGCGGTGGGAATTTCAAACGGATCCATGCTGCGCTGATCGCGCCCGCCCTCAGTGGCGAGATAGATGCCGCGAAGGCCGCGGTCGATATTGCAGCCGCCAGAGAAGCCGCCCTTGCCGACCCGGAAGGCGAGACATTGGCCCAAACCCTGTCGGCCAGCTCGGTACCCGTTGCTGCGACCCGGGAAGCGGCGGAATGAAATCGACAATCGGGCGTCTGCTGGCGGTCGGCGCGGTCGCTTTCTCCGTCGCCAATGTGCAGGCCCCCGCCCAGGCACAGGTCGCGCCTAGCGAGTCGGAATACGCCGCCTATACCGGCCTTCACGCCGCAGCGGCCAAGGGCGATATTGCCGTAATCGGAAAGTCGGGCGGAGATCGGGACAAGCTGAACGGTCGCGATGGGTATGGCCGCACATCCTTGATTGTGGCCGCCTATGCCAGACAACACGCGGCGGCGAAGGCGCTTATCGCCGCCGGTGCGAACCTCGATGCGCTGGACCGCGACCGCTATGACGTCATCACCATCACGCCTGCGGTTCCCATGGACCCTCGCACGAGGCCGAGGGAATAACGATGGAGAGATCGGAAATTCTCTGTAAATCGTTTGGCCGCGAGAGGTGTTTGACCGAGCAAAAACGTTACTGCGTCTGTTCCTTAGTCTTCAGGAACCGCACATCCGGCCAGTCCTGACCGGTGCTGTCGAGGTGCCATGCGTTGCGCGCCAGGAAGACCGGCATGTCGTCGTGATCGTCGGCGATGGCACTGCGGTTGGTGTCGATGAATTTCTTCAGCATCAGGTGATCGTCGGCTTCCACCCAGCGCGCGGTGTGCAGCGATGATGTCTCGAACCGCACAGGCACGTCGTATTCCGAGCGGATGCGGTCGGCCATCACATCGAACTGGAGCGATCCCAGGACGCCGACGATCCAATCGGTGCCGACGCGGGGCTTGAACACGCGGGCGACGCCTTCTTCGGCCAGTTGCTGCAGGGCACGGCCCAGATGCTTCGCGCGCATCGGGTCTACGGGGTGAACCGAGCGCAGCAATTCCGGCGCAAAGCTCGGAATACCGGTAAAGCGCAGCTCCTCGCCGTCGGTCAGCGCGTCGCCGATACGCAGATTGCCGTGATTGGGAATGCCGATGATGTCACCGGCATAGGCGTCTTCGGCGGTTTCCCGGTCGCGGGCGAGAAACAGCATCGGATTATGCAGATTGACCTGCTTGCCGCTCCGGACATGGCGCAGCTTCATGCCGCGTTTGAAATGCCCCGATGACATGCGGAAAAAGGCGATACGGTCGCGGTGTTTCGGATCCATATTGGCCTGAATCTTGAATACGAAACCACTAACGTTTTCTTCTTCCGGGTCGACCATGCGTTCTTCGGCCTTTTGCGGGCGCGGCGGCGGCGCCATCGACACCAGGCCTTTGAGCAGTTCGCGCACACCGAAATTGTTGATGGCACTGCCGAAAAATATCGGGCTCAGCGTACCCTCACGATAGGCATCGAGGTCGAGCGGCGGACACAGCCCCATCGCCATCGGCACGTCTTCACGCAGTTTTTCAACGGCATGTTCGGTCAACAGCTCATCGAGCCGGGGGTCGTCGACCCCTTCGCAGATCGTCTCTTCGCCGGCCTCGTCGTCGACCTTGCCGGTGGCATGGCCTTTTTTCATCAGCACCAGCCGGTCGTCGATCGTGTCGTAACAGCCGAGGAAATCGCGGCCCATGCCGATGGGCCAGCTTGCCGGTGTGACGTCGAGCGCCAGCGTTTCCTCGATCTCCTGCATCAGGTCGAACGGCTCACGGCTTTCGCGGTCGAGCTTGTTGATGAAGGTAATGATCGGCATATCGCGCAACCGGCAGACTTCGAACAGTTTCCGGGTCTGGGCCTCGATACCGCGCGCGGCATCGATCACCATCACGGCGGAATCGACAGCCGACAGGGTGCGGTAGGTATCTTCGCTGAAATCTTCATGGCCCGGCGTGTCGAGCAGGTTGAATGTGCAGCCGCCGTATTCGTATGTCATCACGGACGATGCCACGGAAATGCCGCGCTCGGCCTCGACCTTCATCCAGTCGGAATGGGCGCGCCGTGCCTGGCCGCGCGCCTTGACCGCGCCTGCCGTTTGTATGGCGCCACCGAACAACAACAGTTTTTCGGTCAGCGTCGTTTTGCCCGCATCGGGGTGAGAAATGATGGCGAAGGTTCGCCGGGCGGCGATTTCGCCGCTGTTAACGCCCATGGGTTTGTCCAGGAAATCCGTTCTGCGCTCATCGGCGCTGTCGCGGTGCAATATAAGCGGGTTTGCAGGGAATTCCAGCGCCGCATGCGTATCGCATTTTCAACTGCCGCGGGGTACCATAATCGCCAGATGAGACATGTGAAGAGGGAACGGCGATGGATACCCTGACCGCGACGAAACTCGACTACCAATCCGGTTTCGGCAATGAATTTGCCACCGAAGCGCTGCCGGGCGCCCTGCCCGAAGGCCAAAATTCGCCCCAGCGCGCGCCTTACGGCCTGTATGCCGAGCTGATCAGCGGGACCGCGTTCACCCAGCCGCGCGCCGAAAACCTGCGCAGCTGGGTCTACCGCATGCGGCCGTCGGCTGTCCATGGCGCTTTCAAGCGCATTGATAACCGCGCACTCCGAACGCCGCCCTTCGATGAAGGCGTATTGACGCCCCAGCAGACACGCTGGGATCCCGCACCGATCCCCGATGAAGATACAGACCTTATCGACGGTCTTCAGACGCTGGGCGGGAACGGCGATGCCAATACCCAGGCCGGGATCGGCATTCACATTTATGCCGCCAACACATCCATGGAGCGGCGCTATTTCTATAATTCCGATGGTGAGATGCTGTTCGTGCCGCAGCAGGGTCGGTTGCGCCTCGTTACCGAAATGGGCGTTGTCGAGGCCGCCCCGAACGAGATTATAGTGGTGCCGCGCGGGGTAAAGTTCCGCGCCGACCTGCCGGATGGGCCGTCCCGCGGGTATATCTGCGAAAACTACGGTGCAGCTCTGCGGCTGCCCGACCTGGGCCCGTTAGGGTCTAACGGCCTTGCCAATGCGCGCGATTTTCTGACACCGGTCGCATCGTTCGAAGACGTCGAGGGCGATATCGAGCTGGTCAACAAGTTCGGCGGCAATCTGTGGTCGGCGGCGATGGATCATTCCCCGCTCGATGTCGTCGCGTGGCACGGCAATCTCTCGCCCTATAAATACGATCTCGCGAATTTCATGGCGGTCGGTTCGATCAGCTTCGATCACCCCGATCCGTCGATCTTTACCGTGCTGACGTCGCCGTCCGGTCCGGCGGGTCTGGCGAATGTCGATTTCGTCATCTTCCCGCCGCGCTGGCTGGTCGGCGAACACACGTTCCGCCCACCGTGGTATCACCGCAATGTCATGAGCGAATTCATGGGGCTTATCCACGGCCAGTACGACGCAAAACCCGAAGGGTTTGTGCCCGGCGGGGCAAGCCTGCACAATCTGATGTCGGCGCATGGGCCTGATGTCGGCGCCTATGAAAATGCGACCAGGGCCGAGCTGAAACCGGAATTTCTCGGCGCCACGATGGCGTTCATGTTCGAGACGCGCTATCCCATCAAACTAACAGACTGGGCAGCGAACAGCCCGCAAATGCAGGCCGGCTACCAGGATTGCTGGCAGGGCCTCAAAAAGAATTTTAACGGGAAACCTTAATGCCAAAATTAAACGAGACTCACGACGCCGCCCTGACAAGCTGGGTCGACAGCGCAAATGAATCCGGCGCCGATTTTCCGGTCCAGAACCTGCCTTTCGGTGTCTACACCGATCCGCAGACCGGCAAGGGCACTGTGGGCATCGCTATCGGTGACATGATCCTGAACGTGACGGCGGCCCGGGCCAAGGGCGTGATCGGCGGCGCGGCAGACGATGCGGCCGGTGCCTGCGCGGGCGAAACCCTGAACGGGTTGATGGCGATGGGTGGTCAGCACTGGTCGGCCCTGCGGGCAGCTGCATCCCGCGCGTTGCGCTACGACACCGAAGAAGGCGAAGCCGCCGAAGCGGTCGCCGATGAAATTCTGGTCGCGCAATCCGATGTCGCCATGCGTCTTCCAGCGCAGATCGGCGATTACACCGATTTCTATTCCTCGATCTTTCACGCAACCAATGTCGGCATGATGTTGCGGCCCGATAACCCGCTGATGCCGAACTACAAGCATATCCCGATTGCCTATCACGGAAGAGCATCGTCCATCGTGGTCAGCGGTGAGACCTGCAAGCGGCCAGTCGGCCAGACCAAGGCGCCCGATGCCGATGTGCCGTCCTTCGGTGCGTCCATGGCGTTCGATTACGAAACCGAAATTGCCTTTTATGTCGGGCCGGGAAATCCGCTCGGCCAGCCGGTGTCCATCGGTGAGGCGGAAGATCATATCTTCGGGCTCAGCATTCTCAACGACTGGTCGGCGCGCGATATCCAGGCCTGGGAATATCAGCCGCTCGGGCCGTTCCTCGCCAAAAGCTTTGCGTCTCACGTGTCGCCCTGGGTGGTGACGATGGAAGCGCTCGCGCCGTTCCGCTGTGCGGCCTATGACCGTCCAAGCGACGATCCGACGCCGCTGCCCTATCTGGCATCCCCGGCCAATGAAGCCGAAGGCGGGTTCGATGTGAAGATCGAAGTATCCATTGCGTCGGAGCAGATGCGTAATGACGGCACCGCGCCGCACACGCTTGCGGTCACCAATATGCAGAACCTGTACTGGACGATTTTCCAGATGCTGACCCATCACACATCGAACGGCTGCAACCTGCGCCCCGGCGACATGATGGGCACCGGCACGATCTCCGGCCCGTCGGATGACGCCCTGGGGTCTATCCTGGAAATCACCAAGCGCGGCGCCAATCCGGTCGCGCTGCCGAGCGGCGAAGAACGCAAGTTCCTCGGCGACAGCGACGAGCTGATCATGCGCGCGTGGTGCGAACGCGATGGTGCCCGCGGTATCGGCTTCGGCGAATGCCGGGCGGTGATCGAGGGGGCTTAGGGAAAAAACTCGCTTCTGACGGTATTCCCCCGCCGGGTTCCCGATTGCCGACCGAACGAAGAGCGATCAAAATAAAGATATGTGCTCTGCGGTCGCTTTCGCGAGGCGAGGGTGCCGAAATGACAAACGATGAGAGATCAGGATGAAAACTTATCTGAACGGCAATTTGGTCAAAACGATCGCGGGATCGATCGTCGCAGGCGCTCTGATAATCGTTTCTCAGCCCTCCAGCGCCCTCCAGCGCCCTCCAGATCCAAGCGATCAGCGGCTTAACGGTCTCCGCGCCGTCCCTGACCCTCAGCACGGGTGAACCCCCGACCAGCCAGTTTACCGATGTCGCCCAGATCATACCGAAGTTAGATACATCTCTTGGTACGCTCACAGGCGTCAATATCGGCTTGAGCTCGACATACCGGTTTACTGCACGCGGCAGCACGACAGGGCAGCAAAGCACGGTGCTTGTATCGGGTACCGGACAGGTCAATCCCGAATTTGGCTTCGATGTCGGTGGCAGTTTCATAACAATCGCTGCCCAAAGCGCGAACCGCAATTCGTCATGTTCGGATTCACGGTTTATCCGAATTCGGTCGTGTGATGATAGTGACACGGCTTTCGAATCCTTTGTCACGGATGCACAGATTGACCCGGTCTATTTCGCATCGCTTCTCGACAGCAGTGGCGTGACGCCCATGGCGCGTTTTCAGCAGACCCTGACGATAAGTCTCGACGGCTGCATCGGCGAATGC
>Ga0315326_10001233_pt1 | contig 13227 bp, 7 predicted proteins | sample M180m32315metaG_FD_203457 | JGI IMG/M metagenome (GOLD analysis project Ga0315326, IMG submission 203457) | Ammonia-oxidizing marine archaeal communities from Monterey Bay, California, United States - M1 80m 32315 | ecosystem: Environmental > Aquatic > Marine > Coastal | place: USA: California... | reverse complement strand
ATCAAGTTCGGCATCACCTATTCGATTCCGGATTTGTTGGGCATTGAGTTTTTGCAATAATTCGAATTGCCGTAGTTGTTCGTCAGTTCGATAGCGACCATTAACTAAATTGCGAATCGTCGCATCGATCGCTGGCCGCCCTGCACTGCCCAGCGTCGTCGCTGCGTGTACCGGCGACAAAAAGGCGCTGCCATAATTACGCGCACCACCGTTACCCGGTGATGGACAAATCGACACAAACCCAGGTAGATTATCATTTTCACTACCAAGCCCATAATGAATCCAAGAGCCCATCGAAGGGCGAACAAAGTTGTGGGCACCACAGTGCAAGAATAAAGTCGCTGGACCATGCGCCACGCCCTCAGTATGCATCGAATGCACCATACACAGTTTGTCAGCATGGCGTGCGGTTTCGGGAAACAAATCCGATATCATCCGACCACTTTCACCATAGCGACGAAACTTCCACAACGATTTCATCAACGTTTGCTTGGTACTGCGTTCTCCCGTGTTTGCAATCGTTCGGTCGTCATCAAACGCAATGGATTCACCATTGCGTTTTTCCAAAATTGGTTTGTAGTCAAAGGAATCAACGTGACTTGGTCCACCCTGCATGAAAATGAAAATGACCCGTTTTGCGCGAGCTGGGATTTTAGTTTTTTTGCCCAACGTAACGGGGTGAGAATTGATTGGACTAGCCATAGCAGGCTGATTCAATAAGCCCGCCAGCGCAATGCTACCAAAGCCACATCCGACTGCCTCCAGCGCTGATCGCCTACTAAATTGTTGAGCCTTGTTCATGTCTTTACCAACCCGGTTAGCCGTAATTGTTCCTTCACAAATTAGTATACATATCTAAAATCTACAGATGCAAACATTGCCTGAATGAGCTGTGCTAACTTCTGTTCCTTGGTGACATCACTTAAGGAATCATCGTCTAGAAACTGTGTGAAAAGAAGTATTTCTTGCGGTGTTGCAACGCGACCAACTGCCACCTGCACCAACCTTTTAACACGCTGAGCGTCATCCAGTTCTGAATCACTTAGATACAACCTCGCCGTTTTTTGCGCCAAATCCATTACCCGCTCGCTATTCATCATAAATAGCGCTTGAGGAGCGGAAGCACTGACATCTCGTTTTCCAACCACCATACTTGGATTCGCAAAATCAAACACGTCCATAACTTCCGCCACGGAGTTTCTAAACACAGGCCAATAGACAGCGCGACGGCGACTGGAGTGTTGATAGTTGTAGTCGTTTTTTGCGCCCACAGTTATCTCTGACCCACCCATACGGCGATCCAAATCCTCACTTATGCTTAACATCGCATCGAGTATGCACTCTGCACTTAGTCGACGCCGATTCATTCGACTAAGTAATCTATTATCCGGATCCACTGCATCGCTATCTTGGTTCATCACCGAACTCAATCGATATGTACGCGACAATACAATTTCACGTATTAGTTTCTTAGTAGACCACTGACCTTGCTGTAATCTCCGCGCCAAATAATCTAACAGTTCCGGGTGCGATGGCAGTACACCAGTCGCTCCAAAATTATCGACACTGCCAACGATACCAGTACCAAAGAGCCAGTGCCAAATCCGATTTGCAAACACACGAGCAAGTAAAGGGTTATCGCGATCAACTAACCACTCCCCTAATTCATGACGACCGCTTTCTTTGCCCGAAAATGCAATACCTGTTGAAACCGGTAAGACCTGCAAGAAACCACGCGGCGCCAATTCGCCCAAATTATGCACATCACCACGCACGTGGACCGATGTGTCACCAATTTCTTTTTCCTCCTGTACTGACATAACCAATGATCGCTGAGGTTTCCGTGCCACTAGTTTCTTAAGCTGCGTTTTAAGCATTTCCAATTCGGCAGCGGTCCGTTTTTCGTCGCCAACCATATCGGCTTGCTGAGCCTGTTGCTCTGCCACGTCGACTGGCAAGAACTGTACCGCATCAATAATGACGTGCCCAGTTGTTGCTGTAGTCTCAACCAACACTTGCGCTCGCTTACTTGGTTGGAACAAAAATCTCCCCAGTGTTATCAATCTATTTTTTATTGGCGGCACGACGGTCTGATCGATAATGACGGTCGTTTTTCCCACAGCATCGGTAACCGTAACCGGCAGCATTTTAGTGCGGTTGCTACCCGCCGTAAATGAAAAACGGACCTCATACTCACCTTCGAGTCCAGCAGGAGCTTGGAACAGCGCAGTCTTGTCTCCCTTGCCCTGACTAAGATCATGCTGATAACCACGGTCAATATAAGATTTCGACGATACCGATCGTTGCCATGAACCTGTCAAGACAGCTTGCTCATCGTCCACCACAATACCGGCTAAACTAGCTGACATAATAGGTTGATCCGTGTCCACTTTGCCCTGCAGTTGGGCAATACGTTGTTGCAAAGCACTACTTTCTGACTCAAACTGCCGCAGCGCATTTTCAGCAGTTTCCGATTGTGGGAGGGGAACTTCAATCCATTTGGAAACATTGGCATGATTCAGGGTTTTCGTATTTCGAAAAATGCCAGCTAAGGCATAATAATCTCTGGTGGGAATGGGATCGAACTTATGATCATGACAGCGAGCACATCCAATCGTCTGCCCCAGAAAGCCTCGAAAAATAGTATCCAATTGCTCATCGACAACGTCCATCCGTAGTTTTGATTTATCTTGGTCTTCTAGATTAGAGTTTCCCAAAGTCAAAAATGTCGTTGCGACAATCTGTTCTTGTCGCTGTCTATAACCATCGGCTGACATCAAATCTCCGGAAATCTGCTGGCGCACAAACTGATCAAATGGGCGATCGTGATTGAACGAATCAATAACGTAATCTCGGTACCGCCAAGCCTCGGGGAAAAGAAAACCCCGCAGAGTAATGGAATCCGCGTACCGCACCACATCCAACCAATGGCGACCCCAACGCTCTCCGAATTCTGGTCGAGCCAATAATTCATCAACGACTCGCTCAACAGCATCAGGAGCGGTATCCAACAGAAAAGAATTCTGAGCAGCGACTGTAGGGGGTAATCCTATCAGATCAAAGGTCAATCTCCGCAACAATACCTCGCGTGAAGCTAGGGGTCCTTGTTGCAGGTTGGCTGCCCGCAGTTTTTCAATAATAAAACCATCGATTTGATTGCCCACTATGTTTCTGCGATCGCCTTGAGTGGTCCACGATACTGAAGGCACGTGGTCTTGCAGCGGTTGGTAGGCCCAAAACTTTCCTCCTTTCACCAAATCAATTCCGACCGTCTCTTTCGCTTCGGCCGATGCTTTTGTGCGTGGGTCTGCCATTCCACTTGAAATCCATTTCCGAAAATCAGCGATAATAGCATCTGACAATTTACCTGTCGGTGGCATTTCAAACGAATCGTAATCGAGCGACGACACCAACAAACTTTCATCAGGCTTACCAACGACAACAGCGGGACCGCTATCGCCTCCACGCAGCAAACCTTGTCGTGTGTCTAATAACAGGCCACCTTTAAGTTCATTCTTGTTTGCCGCTTGTTGCGAATGACACTTGTAGCATGACTTCACCAAAACTGGGCGAATTCTAGTTTCGAAAAACTCTAACGCTTGTGGGCTGAATTCGTCTGCTAACAGCGACACTGCTATTGAGTGTAGGACGAACAAGGTAAAAGTTATATGAATAATTGATTTCATTACACGCATCAGCAGGGAAAGTTCAGCATCAAGTTTTTACTCAAGCTAAAGGTTATACAGTGATTTTAGCTGATAAAACGATTATAACATATGACTTATCACAACTTGCTGACATTCTTTCAGGAACCCATCATGGATGCAATTTCCATTCTCGCCATTTCGATATTAATTGTCGTCATCGGAATACTCGTGCTACGTTTACACGCTTTTTTAGCACTTATATTTGCAGCACTAGCGGCGGCTTTCTTGACAACGGACATCGCTTTAGACCAGTATGCCCAGGATGAAGCTATTGTCGCCTTTACGAAGATACATGGAGCGGAGCCGGTCGCGGACGCATATTCTAATCCTGAAATATTCGCAAAAGATTTGGCTGATTACGTCATACATCGCAACAAAGCCCTAGAAATATATAAAGAGGACTATCGCAAACAAACTCCCATGATGCGGGTCGCTCTCGGTTTTGGAGCAACCTGCGGAAAAATTGGAATTTTGATTGCCATGGCATCCATTATTGGCAAATGTTTACTCGACAGTGGAGCGGCAGATCGCATCGTACGAACCGTACTAAATCGGTTAGGCGAAAAACATGCCGGCACCGCATTCATGGGTAGTGGGTTTCTATTGTCGATTCCAGTCTTTTTTGACACAGTTTTTTACTTGATGATCCCGTTAGCCAAAGCAACGCGTTTGCGGACAGGAAAAAATTACCTACTATTTATATTGGCAATCGTCGCTGGGGGCTCTATGGCCCATTCACTAGTCCCACCCACGCCTGGGCCATTGATTGTTGCCGAGGAATTCAACGTAAACTTAATCACGATGATCATCGCTGGGTGCTGTGTTGGGCTGTGCAGTAGTGTTGCCGGTTTGACGTTCGCAAAATGGATCAATCGCAGGATGGAAATTCCCCTCCGCGATAGTGCTGACGCTAGCTTGCATGATTTGGAAGCTCAAGCAAAGCGAAACGAACAGGATCTGCCGCCATTTTGGTTATCCCTACTGCCCATCATTCTGCCTGTAATCTTAATCGCTTGCGCGACAGCCACAAAAACATACTTTAAGAACCTTCAGGGAGCCGAACCAGCCCAATGGATTGAGGCGATCAGGCCTGCCGTCGAGACACTTGGTGATAAAAATATCGCGTTGATTATTGCGGCGATCATCGCCATGGGTACATTATTAACTCGACCTAGTATGACTCGCAACAAACTGGGGACAGCAATCTCAGCCGCTTTGTCCAGCGGTGGAGTAATCATTCTCATTACATCAGCGGGCGGCGGATTCGGTGCAGCTATTCGCCAAAGTGGGATTAAGGAAGTCATCGCCGGTACGGGTGCTGAAACAGCGACCATTGCAACACTATTACTGGTCTTTGCGCTCACGACACTTATCCGCACCGCCCAAGGTTCATCAACCGTTGCCATGATTACCGTGGCCAGCATCTTTTCACCGCTAGCGCTGCAACCTGAACTATTACCTTATCATCCCGTCTATCTAGCGTTGGCCGTAGGATGTGGTTCCAAGCCAATTGCTTGGATGGCAGACAGCGGATTTTGGGTGATTTGCAAAATGAGTGGAATGACCGAAGCCGAGGCACTGCGGACCATTACGCCTATGAGTATCATCATGGGGACCGTAGGATTAGGTGCAACCGTAGTTGGCGCGTTATTATTCCCGCTTGTATAAGAACTGCTGCAACACTATCTTCTGTAAGTCATATCACCTTTCTCCAATTTCCCCAGTAAACAACGCATGTCCGACGCACAACTGAATACTCTACAACTCTATACAAATCTTTCTAACGCGGCATCGGGTATTGATGCCTTTCAAAGTGCGCGAAGACTGGGCATTTTTGATGTGTTGAAAAATGGACAACAAACGGCGGTACAGGTGGCCCAAGCTTGCAACTTGAACCCCCAACGCACTGAAATTTTACTTGAACTATTGTGCGGTTTATTAATCCTCGAGCGTTATCAGGACGACTATGCATTGAGCCAAATGATGCACCTGCTGACTTCCCACGATGACGACTTAGGCCAAACTGATCGCGCTAATATTGATGAGTTTATGCAGTCCAATCAACCGTGCGAAAACCGGATAGATGCGTATCGCAATCGTGTCTCAACTGCCCAATGGCGTGCCACACCGGCAGCCATGGACGTTGTTAAGTATTTAAGTTTAAGTGAACAAACACAGCCTTTAAGGATACTCGACGTTGGTTGTGGTACTGGAGTGTGGAGTTTACCGATTGCCCGACAAGACCCAGAATCTCGAATTACGTTTGTCGATTATCAACAGTCCGTCGATATCGCCTGTCGTACAGCAGAAGCTGTTGGAATGGAAAGTCGTTTTGCCACCATTATCGGCGATCCCTTTACGGTCGATCTGCCTAAATCACAATTCAATTTAGTTGTGGTTGCAAATCTGCTGCATTTAATTCCCGCTACCCAATGGAAGGTTTTACTAGCGCGAGTGATCAAGGCAATTGTCCCCGGCGGACGGTTATTAATTGTAGATGTGTTTCCAGGTCAAGAAAATGGCGACATCACTCGAACTACATTTCAGCTGGACCTTGGCATGCACGTTCCCGATGCGGCATTGTGTGACCCCTTAACACTCCAGCAAACCCTAATCGACTTAGGCACTGAAAAACCTCAGTACGCCCACATCACGGCTGCGCCCAATATCTATGGAATGATGTTAGCCGCCGTTGACGAATAATTGCCAAAGGTGGTAGATGTAGCTTCTAATTGCAACTGCGTTAATTCTGGCAAACATCGGTAGCGAATTGGTTGTAATCCACTGATACCCCGAGTCACGTGCAATGTCGTATCGAGTTGATAAAACACACCACTCGCATACCGCACGCCGTAGCGACTTGGAGTCACGACTGGCCCGATAATTGGGAGCCTAATTTGTCCGCCATGGGCATGACCTGCCAGCATCAGATCAAATCCATACCTTTGCCCCCAACCAAATAGGTCTGGTGTATGCACTACGGCTAATCGCAAGTCCACTTTGGTAGATGGAATATCTGGCACGTTTCCAATCCATGGTCGCTCGTTTCCGGATAATAAAACCTGACATCCATGAACGTCCCGAACAAGTGATTTACCACCAAGGTCAATGCACCCTGCCCGAGTCATCGCCTGCCTAACAACATCTCCGCTGATATTTCGGATGTCATGGTTTCCCAACACGAAATACACGTTCCCTTGCGCCGCAATGTTTGAGAATAAATCCTCAATCCATGGTAACAATTCGGGATTATCAATAATATCTCCAGTAACTACCACCAAATCAGAATTTAATCTGGCAACGCGTTCCATCAAGAATTGAAAATACGCTTTACCTAGCGTTCCCGTTAGATGCAAATCCGAAAAGTGTGTGATGGTCATTCCATTAAGGGTCGACGGCAAACGCTCCATTAAAATCGACTTAACATTGACCTCTAACTTTTGCACTTCATTCCAACCGAATCGAGGCCAACATCTGGCGGAACCGGCGTTTAGGTGATCCGTTTCAACTTCTGTTTGCACATCAATACAATGCCGACTCAGTAATGACCAACGTGATTCGCAGCGATCTCGCTGCACTTCTAGAACCCGCAACGCGGCTGTTATAACCAGCACTGCCATAACCACCGTGTAATATCCTATCTCGCCCTGAATCTGTGAACGCACCAGTAACAGCGGCGCCTCAAACCCTATGCCATCCTGATCTGGTTGATATGAGGTCCAAGCAATTACTGGATACACGATTCCAATAAAGGCCCCTAAATAAATAAGCTTTTTAATAACACGTTCCCAGCGATGGGCAATTCCAGATCCCTGCAGGCGATTCATGGCAATCGTACAAATGGCGACATGACCAAGCATTGCGATGATATAAATCAGACAATTCAGCAGCGACGTGGCAACCATTTAAGGATTCGAACCGGGCGCTGGCGACGAACTTCCGTGCAATTTCAGAACCGTTTCCATCACGTCCAAAAGCTGGACAAGACGAAACGGCTTATATAAAATAGCGTTCGCATGCAATCCTGCTTGCCGCGCTTTGACAATCGAATGCCCTGGGTCGTAGCCGAAGCCCGTCATCAGAATCAATGGGACAACGTCGAGCATTTCCTGCAATCGCAACATTAATTGATAACCGCTGAAGTCCGGTAATCCAATATCGGAGATGATCGCATTGTAGCTTTCATTGCTATCGGTGTTACGAACCATAAAGACCGCTTCGCCACCGGTCTCGGCGGTTTCGACAATACAACCAAAGCGTTCCAACAATGAATGGGCATCGTTACGCACCGATTCATCGCTATCAACAACCAAAACTCGCTGTCCAATTAACAACGGATGACGTTCCAGTGCCACACCCGAAGGAACAGCTTCAGCCGGAGCCATATCCTGACCGATTCTATGGATCACTTGTCGTACATCGCGAGCATTGCGCAATATTCGACGTAAACGCTCTTCTACTTCCGGCGCGTGTCCAATATAGCATTCCATCACGTTAACCGCATCGTTGAGAATTTTATCTATCGGCAGAGCGACTTCACGGTGGATTGCCTCGACACTTTTTTGAGCAGCGTTGGTCTTTTGAGCTACTAGCAAATCAAGCGTATTGAGTGCCATGGCGATGTTACGCACAAATAGTTCCAAGAAGTGCATGTCACTTTCTGAGAAAGAATCCTCTTCGGGGCTCTCAACATTAAACGTACCAATGACAGTAGATTGCCATTTCAACGGCACCGTTAAGGAACTTTTGGCACCACTAAACGATTGAATAAACAGGGGATCATTTGTTACATCCTCAACCAAATAACTTTCGCCAGTCGCAGCCACATATCCAGTTACACCATTAGCGTGCTTACTGACTACCAAGGAGCGTTCGGCAGCTTCCTGATCGATGCCGGCTGATAACAATCCTTGTAGTTTACCCGTACCTTGGTCTAACAAGCGGATTTCCACATAGTCATAAGCTAAAATGGATTGCGTATAGTGCAGGATATTTGATTTGAGCAACTCGATGCGGTCTTCCACATCCATATGGAAGACTTCTTCCGGTGACAAACTTGACAGCTCAACCCCCGCTTCATGAATGGCATTTAATTTTTGTCGATATCGTTCATCCGAAGTCACGTCCTGAACAAACACTAATATTTCGACAGGATTCTCATGCTCTTCCCCATACTCGTTCATCAAGTTGGCTTGCACACGGAAAAACTGTTCGCCTTCCGATTTAATCAAACATCGTGCCGTGCGGGTTGATTTGATTGCTTTCCGACACGGACATTTCATTCCTGCGATAATCTCTGCACTACCCAAAGCATCATAAAGATTAAGGCCGACTGCATTTTCGCACTCGGCCCAGGTGTTTAACTGTTGGTTTGCCCATAAGACATTCTGTTTTTCGTCGACGATAGCTACTCCCTGTGGGATTTGCTGTGTCGCCCGAATCAAGTCGCTAATTTCGTTAAGATTCGCGCCATCGCCACTGCGACCCATAAAGACACCATCAAAACATTGCTCTCGCATGAGACGACGAGCATCATTCCAAGTCGCGGCAATTTCTAGATCTGCCGCGTTACGCAAATTCTCCGCCACTGACGACTCAGCTTCTACGGAGGATCCGACGACTAATATTTTGACACGTTCAGTCAACACTCAACTCCACGGTTACGGCGTCTTACCCGAGCGAGATTTTCCACTATATCGATTAATTGGTGGCTTCTCTAACATCGACCGCCGTAAAGTGAAAAATCCACTCTTATTCGCTCAGAAAAACCTGTTGCGCTAACTAGGTAACAATGTTCACATTTCTAAGCAACGTCAATACTATTAGCTTCTTTATACTCTCGCTGACAACCGGCTCAATTACCTGTCTACAAAAAAACCTAGCAAATATCACATTTTTAGTTACTGCTCGTCATAACCCGACTCGGAGTAATGATTATTATTGTAGCCACCTCAGTTTGGGCGATAAATATAACAATCCTTCTTATTCTCCATTCTCAAGTATTACATCACGCCTGCACGGGTCAGACCATGTTAAAAGCGCTAATATTCGGTCTCGCAATTTCATGTCTACTCCTTGGCATTGAATGCTTAGCCGTTGAACAAATCAAACTCGCTCAGGGTGACTCTCGAATAGTGGTCATTCCAGAAATATTGGGTTGGCTCCTTATCGGTATTGGCAGTAGTACAACGTTGTATACATTAATAAACCGATCCTCGTCACCGGCAAGAACCGATGTCAAACTGGACACTTCCACCACCATCAACAACGGTACTTCGGATTCACATCACCAATGGGACACTACCGATTATGACCTAACAGAACACTACGACGATTACGAGGAAGACGACGATGCGCATGAAGGACATGACCGCTACGACGAAGATGACTACCTCGAAACTGTTGACCAAGATGAATCCGAACCGGAGTTTGATCTTCAAAAATTCAATCAACAGTTTGATATCGATGAATTACTTGAAGAATAGCGAATTCAATAATATTTGAGGTATTTGAGATGGTACAATTCCAGTACCAGAGTCACCTATAGAACAACATTGTATAAAATGGCGAAACTTCCCACACCTGATGACCATCCGACTGCCGACGTTATAATCTATGATGGTGAATGTCAATTCTGCACTCGACAAGTAGGGCGACTTCACCGTTGGGACGGCAAAAATCGCCTCGCTTTTATCTCGTTGCATGATGAGAGTATAGCTGCGCACTATCCCGACCTAAGTCACGAAGAGTTAATGCAAGCAATGGTGCTTATTGACCAAAGAGGCCAACGGTACCACGGTGCATCTGCGGTCCGCGTGATTTCCCGTAGGCTACCTCGACTATGGGGACTCGTACCGCTGCTGTATATCCCTTTTTCTATGCCCTTATGGCGCGCAGGGTATAATTGGTTAGCCAAACGACGCTATCGCCTCAATTGCGACGACCATTGCGATATCCATTTTCAGTAGGAGACGGTTCTACGCAAAATATTCGACGGCGTTACGAAAAATAGTCATACCAGCGCCTTCGTCTTGCAAGCCTTCACGCGTCCAACGCGGATGCTGAGTACCATCAATAAATCGCTCAGGGTGCGGCATCAAGCCGAACACTCGTCCCGTCGTGTCACACACACCCGCAACATTTAACTCAGCACCATTTGGGTTATCCGGAAAACCCGTCGGATCTTCTCCTGTAGCCGTCGTATATGCCAAGGCTAATTGACCGTTATTTTTCAAGCTAGCAGCTACTTCCTCACCGTTGATCACGAACCGCCCTTCCGCATGCGCAATCGGTAAATAGACCTGATCTACTCCCCGCAAAAACACACACCTGTCCGAAGTCGTCTTTAAATGGACCCAACGATCTTCGTAGCGACCATGATCATTCCAACAAAGCGTCGCCGGTGGATCACCATTTTCATTATCCTCAAGCAAAATTCCCGACTTAATGAGTACTTGAAAACCATTACAGATACCCAGCAACAATTTGTCGCTCACTTTAAACTCCTGCATCACATCCGCTAAGTGATTACGCATCTGATTGGCCAAAATCCGCCCAGCGGCTACATCATCACCGTAGCTAAACCCACCAGGGATACAAAGTATCTGAAAACCCTTCATCAAATCCGGATTTTCAAGAACGCGGTTAATATGAATTCGCTGCGCCTCAGCACCCGCCCGCTGAAAAGCATGTGCGGTTTCAAAATCACAGTTCGTACCAGGTGCACGTAAAACTAAAACTCGTGGTGTTGCCATTTTTTTCTCTGCTAAAATCTATTTGGACTCGACGGCGAACTGCCGCGTAATCTACCACCGTAGCGGTGATTGCCAAGCTTCTTTCAATTCCGCAATTGGCAAATCAACAGCAACGACGTTACCGCAGGAAATGGACAATTGCTCCGTATCGTCGACTATCCCCAGCAAGCTACAAACTACGCCAGACATCGCCGCTTCAAATGCTTCTTGATTTTCTGGTTTTACTTCACAGACAAATCGCGTATTGGACTCAGAAAACAGTTTTGTAATCAACTCGACATCGCCATCGAACTCGCGATCCGTTTCGACATTGACTAAATCAACGCTTGCTCCTAATCCCCCGGCAAACGCCATTTCGGCCAACCCAACCGCTAAACCGCCTTCGCTCAAGTCATGACAAGCTCGCACCAACCCGGTGGATATTGCCTGATGAACCGCACGAAAAATGGGACGCGCCAAACTCGTATCAACTTTTGGCACATGGCCACCTTCCATATCACGCACCAGCGTCCAATGCGACCCACCCAATTCACAGGCGGTTTTACCCACCAAGTAAATCGCGTTGCCACTCTCCTTGAAGTCCATCGTCACACATGTACGAGCGTCATCAACTTGGCCCATCGCACTGATTAACAAAGTGGACGGAATCGAAATAGTCTGTTTTTCGCCCGCGTCGTCAAACGAGGAAAACTCGTTATTGAGACTGTCCTTGCCTGAAATAAAAGGAGTCTGCAAATCGACAGCCATGTCATAACATGCTAATGCGGCCCGCACTAATGAACCGAGGGTTTCAGGCCGATCCGTATAGCCCCAGCAGAAATTGTCCAAGATAGCAATGCGGTCCGGATCAGCACCAACCGCTACACTATTGCGAATGGCTTCATCAATGCCACTTGTCGCCATGTGATAGGTATCAAAATCGCCGTACCGTGGATTCATACCACAAGAAATAGTTAATGCCCGCCACGAATCAAGAATCGGTCGTACGACAGCTGCGTCGCCCGGGCCATCGTTCGCCACGCCGACCAATGGTTTAATCACACTTCCAGCTTGCACTTCATGATCATACTGACGAATCACCCATTCTTTGCTTGCCACATTGAGGCTACTCAGAATCTTCAATAAATCGTCAGGAGCATTTGCTACGGTATCCTCAAAATCAATATCCGTAACGGCCGGCGGCTCGTAGAACGCATCTCGCACAACTGGAGGTCGACCGTTGTGTAGAAACTCCATCGTCAAATCACCGACCACATGATCTCCATATTTAAGAACTAGGCGACCCGTATCTTGAAACTTCCCAATAATATTGGCCGATACGCCTTCGGATTGGCACAAGTCATGAAACTCTTGCCAGTTCTCATCCGGAACACTAAAGACCATACGTTCTTGGGCTTCGGATATCCAAATTTCGGTGTAGTTCAAACCATCGTATTTCAATGGGCATTTGTCCAGATACACTTCCACACCAATCTCTTCACCCATCTCACCAACGGCACTGGCAAATCCTCCAGCTCCGCAATCCGTAACACAGGTATACAGACCACGATCACGTGCTTCTATCAATACATCGAGTACCATCTTCTCGGTAATAGCATTGCCAATTTGAACTGCACCACCAGACAACGATTCACTTTCGCTGGTTAATTCAGCTGAACTAAATGTTGCCCCATGGATACCATCTCGCCCCGTGTGTCCACCAATCGCCACGACCCATTCACCAGCATGTGCTTCTTTAAATGACATTTCACACGGAATGATCCCCA
>Ga0315326_10001232_pt1 | contig 13229 bp, 9 predicted proteins | sample M180m32315metaG_FD_203457 | JGI IMG/M metagenome (GOLD analysis project Ga0315326, IMG submission 203457) | Ammonia-oxidizing marine archaeal communities from Monterey Bay, California, United States - M1 80m 32315 | ecosystem: Environmental > Aquatic > Marine > Coastal | place: USA: California... | reverse complement strand
AAATGACAAAAGGTTCACTGCGTTACAAGCAGGAATCGCTAGTTGAAAGAATTTTTGTCCACAAAGATAATCCTCTCAAGCTGGAGCTCCAGCATTTTATTGATTGTGTTAAAAATGGAAGTCCTCGAAATGTTGCGGTGAATGACGAACTTTATTCACTGGAAATCGCCTTGGATATTCTCAACCAGTTCAATCAAAAAAGAAAAAACAGTAACTGATCGGGTGTCGTATTATTGTTCTATAAATTCCCCTACTACTTAAGCACAATTCCTTCTCGGAAGCTTTTTTTCGGCTAGCATTATGAATTTTTCCCATAGCAGAATAGGTCTTATTGCCGGGTCTGGAGCAGTGCCTATATATTTTGCGCGCAAGGCTAGCCAGTTGGGTATGAAAATTGTTAGCGTTGGTTTCTCAGAAGAAATCCAAAACGGTCTAGCACCATTCTCGGAGAAGAGCTACTTTATTGGAGTTGGTCAGGCGGGAAAAATTCTTGAGACCTTTCAACAGAACGACATAAAAGACTTGTTGATTTTAGGAAAGGTTGAAAAAAGTATTATTTTTAAACTGCAGAAGTTCGATCTCAAGGCTCTTAAGTTTTTAAAAAATATTGTGACGAATGAAGATAAGGTTCTGTTGTTGGGAATGATTGGTGAGATTGAAAAAGAAGGCTTTAAAGTATTAAGTCAAAAAGAATTTTTGGCAGATATTTTCCCTGCTAAAGGAAACTTAACCCTAAGAGCACCTAACAAGAAAGAATTGGCAGATATTGAGTTTGGGCTGCCCATTGCCCGAAAATTAGCAGATTTGGAAATTGGCCAGACTCTAATCGTGAAAAATAAAACAGTAGTAGCCGTAGAAGCTTTGGAGGGGACTGATAGGGCCATTCAAAGAGGTTGTGATCTAGCTCAGGAAAAGTGTGTAGTAATCAAAGTCAGCAGGACCAATCAGGACTATAGATATGATAGCCCTGGCATTGGGCCGCAAACGATTCGGATGATGAGCGAAGGATCTGTTCTAGTTCTGGAGGCAGAGCGGGTTATGGTTGTGGAACGGGAAAAAGTTCTTGAGTTAGCTAATGAAGCAAAAATTGCTGTGACCTCATACTAGATTTAGATTACACGAAAATTTTTCACTTAAAATGACTGATAAATCACAACATTTTTTAATTATCGCTGGTGAAGCCTCTGGAGACTTGCATGGCTCTATGCTAGTGTCCGAAATAAAGACGTGTTTGCCCGAGGCTCGTTTTACTGGTATGGGCGGGGCCAGAATGCAAAAGGCTGGCGTAGATAGGTTGTTTGGTATTGAGCGCATGGGTGCGGTTGGTTTTGTGGAGGTACTGTGGGATTTTGTTCATTATTACAATGTCTACCAGACATTGATGAAGCAAATAGCTACGCGAAGTTATGATGCGGTAATTCTTATCGATTACCCGACATTAAACCTCAGATTAGCAAAACAGGCCCGTCGATTTGATTGCCCGGTTTTCTTTTTCATTAGTCCTCAAATTTGGGCTTGGAGAAAGGGAAGAATTCGGACGATTCGGGAGTCTGTGAGTAAGATGTTTGTCATTCTTCCATTCGAAGAAAAGCTGTATTTGGATGCAGGAGTGGATGCAGAGTTTTTGGGGCATCCTTTTGTGGATTTGGTTCGTCCTAGCCGAACTCGTGAAGAAAGTCAGAAAAAATATTCTCTGAGTCCCAAACTCAAGACTATTGGCCTTTTACCTGGAAGCAGAATGAACGAGGTCAACTCTCTTTTAGGTGTTATGGTTCAGGCAGCAGAAAAAATTCTTAGTGAACTGGGCTCCTGTCGGTTTCTACTACCTGTTGCCGATTCCATTGACCCCGATTTGATTCGTAAGCGTCTAGGAGATAACCCACTTGGTATCCAGTTACTTGAGGGACAATCCTATGATGTGATGAATAGTTGTGACATGTTGATAATTGCATCTGGTTCTGCCACGCTGGAAGCGGGAATTATTGGCTGCCCCATGGTCATCATCTACAAGTTGAACCCCTTAACTTACTTTTTGGCAAAATTATTAGTTAATGCTCCATTGGTAGGTCTGGTGAATATTGTTGCAGAGGAAGAGGTGGTGCCCGAATTAATACAGAATAAAGTGACGGCAGAAAATATCTCTGCTGAGGTATTAGCAGTGTTACGGGCTCCTGAAAAAGAAAAAGCTATTCGCGAGCGTCTCCTTAAAATCAAAAATACTCTGGGCAAACCTGGAGTCATGAAAGTCGTGGCAAAACGTATTGCAGTTTTTATGGAGAGATTGAGTGCCAATGAAAAAAGTCCTGTTTAATTACGTGCTCCCGTACCTTCTTTTTGGGGTAGTTTATCTCTGGTGCATGACTCTGCGATCAAAAAACTTAAATGAGAAAGAAGAACGACACTTTAAGAGTTTGACGGGACCCTATATTCTCACTTTGTGGCATGGAAGAATTTTTTATCTTTTTTATTATCTTCGCCGACATCCGGATTATTTTCTACTGATAAGTCCTAGTGAAGACGGTGATCTTCTGGCTAGCCTTGCGCGATTGATGGGTTACTCTGTCATACGAGGGTCTTCATATAAAAAAGCCGTTCCCGCTGCTCGGTCTCTGATTAAAGTCTTACGCAGGAACCAGAGAATCATAATTATTGCGGATGGTTCTCGTGGGCCTCGATGTGTTGCTCAGTCTGGGTCGTTGCAATTAGCAGGAATAACCGGAGCCTCAGTTTTTCCGATGACCTTCGGATCGAAAAATAAGTTAGTCTTAAATAGTTGGGATAAATTTATTATCCCCATGCCTTTCACCCGTTGTATTGTTAATTTTGGTTCACCTATTGCCGTAGCTCGCAAATCGTTTGAGCAAGATATTGAGGATAAGCGCTTGGAACTGGAAAACGCGCTAAACCATATAACTCAAGCTAGCGATAAAGTATAAAAAAGCTTTAAAAATAACCATTGCTGATCTCTAGGCGCTTCAAATTAGAGCATCTATCCACGTTTGAATTTGCTTATTGGTTATGATATAGTTCCCATTGCTTTAAACCCCTTTAAATTATAGGCTTTTTGCCGAATCTACCTAGAGGCGGAAGAAATTCTTAATGGCATGAATATTGAATAATTTACAGCAACCGGTTAGGAGGTTTCCGAGAAGGAATCAGTATGATTTAACAATGATTCCAGTCATTAAGGAAAGTAGTCCACCAGCCCGGATCTTTTTTGAATAAATTGGCTAGAGGAAAACAATATGAAAAAGATTGAGGCGATCATCAAGCCGTTCAAATTGGATGAAGTGAAAGATAAATTGAACGAGATCGGAATTAAAGGAATTACTGTCAGCGAAGTAAAAGGTTTTGGGAGACAAAAGGGTCACACGGAATTATATCGCGGAGCAGAATATGTGGTGGACTTCCTACCCAAAATCAAGATGGAGATCATCATCAGTGATAGTCAGGTAGAGGATGTAATTAACACTATCATGCAGGCTGCGCAAACTGGAAGAATTGGTGATGGGAAAATATTTGTAATCGACCTCAAGGATACGGTGCGGATTCGTACCGGGGAACGAGGAGAAGATGCTATTTGACTTATTTATTCTTTAAACGCCAGATAACGTTGATTTTCTTTGTCTGATAAATATTTGTTTCCCGTTTTGGAATTGTTGGATGTTGAATTTAAGGCGGGACCGTTATGGACGGTACCAGTTTTTTGTGTCTTGTTTTATAAATATAACCCGTAACTATTTTTTGCAGGAGATACTTTAATGACCCCCAAAGAGGCAGTGGATTTCGCAAAAAAAAATAATGCTCGAATTATAGATATAAAATTCATTGATCTAATTGGATCATGGCAACATTTCTCTGTGCCGATGAGTGAGTTGGAAGAGGATTTGTTTCAAGAGGGTTTGGGTTTTGATGGATCTAGCATTCGTGGATGGCAGGCCATCAATAATAGTGACATGATAGTTATTCCCGATTCGACGACTACTGTAATGGATCCATTCACTAAGGTTCCAACGGTCAGTATGATCGGTAATGTTGTGGATCCTATCACCAAGGAAAAATATAGCAGGGACCCTCGGAACATTGCTCAGAAAGCAGAATCCTATCTCAAATCTACTGGAATAGGGGACACGGCTTACTTTGGGCCCGAAGCGGAATTTTTTGTTTTCGATAATATCCAATACGACTCCACTACTAATGAGTCATTTTACTCAATAGACTCCGTGGAAGGAAACTGGAATACAGGTCGGGATGAAGCTCCTAACCTAGGTCATAAGCCGAGACATAAGGAAGGTTATTTTCCTGTTGCTCCCAACGATACTTTTCAGGATATTCGTTCTGAAATGATGTTAACAATGGAACAAGTTGGTATCAGTATGGAGTGTCACCACCATGAAGTTGCGACGGGGGGGCAAAATGAACTTGCTATGCGGTTTGCTCCATTGGTTAAGTGTGCTGACAGCCTGATGTGGTATAAATATATTGTTAAAAACGTTGCCAGAGCGCATAACAAAACTGCGACTTTTATGCCGAAGCCCATGTTTGGTGATAATGGTACTGGTATGCATACCCACCAGAGTATATGGAAAGATGGCAAGCCTTTGTTTGCCGGAAATGGCTATGCAGGTTTCAGTGATATCGGCATGCACTACATTGGTGGGATATTAAAGCATGCCCGAGCAATTTGTGCCTTTGCTGCACCTAGTACTAATTCTTACAAACGACTTGTTCCAGGATTTGAAGCCCCAGTTAACCTGGCATATTCTAGCCGAAACCGGAGTGCATCAATCAGAATACCAATGTACTCTCCTAGTCCCAAGGCTAAAAGACTGGAGATCCGGTTTCCCGACCCATCTTGTAATGGCTATCTGACTTTTGCAGTCATGCTCATGGCTGGGCTAGATGGTATCGAAAATAAAATTGACCCTGGTGAGCCGTTGGATAAAAATATTTATTCTCTTGGGCCCGAGGAATTGGCAAATATTCCTACCTTGCCACACTCTTTGGACCAGTCACTTGAGGCTTTGGAGAAAGATCATGAGTTTCTGCTCAAAGGTGATGTTTTCACTCAAGATCTGATTGAAACCTGGATAGAATATAAGCGTGAAAATGAAATTGATCCCCTTCGTTTACGGCCACATCCTATGGAATTTGAAATGTATTACGATTGTTGAATTCAGAGAAAAACCAGTGACTCCAAACCCCCTGGGTTCTCCCAGGGGGTTTTTTTATATAGTAAATTAGGTGTTATCGAAACCCAAATCAACAAAAAATGCTTTCATGACAGAAGAGCTGCTCCAACGAATTCATGAGCGTCAACCTTGGGACAAAGTTCTACTTAAACCTATGCAAGGTTTTGCGTTTTGTGAACCTGAAAATGCATGGAAAGAACTAGTTACTTTAGCTGGCCAAGCCCAATTTGAAAAACTATACCCTGATTTTTTTAGGGCGCTATTAAAAATTATTTCAAGTTCTTATAACGCTGATATAGCCTTACATAACTTAGAGCGTTTTTCAGAAAAAATTTTTGATAAGAATTATTTGTATACGCAACTGACCAAGTCACCTGCTTTGCTTGAAGCATTAATTTCTTTGTTTTCTGGTAGTCAAATACTAACCGACACTATTCTAAAGGAACCGTCTTACATAGACTGGTTGAGCCGAGAGGAAACTCTGGGTAAATCGAAGTCTAAAGATATGCTGATGCGAGATTTCTATGAAATGAATGGAGAAGAGGTTCAAATTAAAAATATATTTGTAGCTTTAAGAAAATTTAAACAAAGGGAATATATACGAATTGGACTACGGGATTTGTTGGGAAGGGTAGAGTTCCAGGAAACGGTTGAAGATATTTCAAACCTTGCAGATGTTTGTCTGCAAGCTGCCTATGAGCATGCTAACCATAAGTTACGTAAGAAATATGGAACTCCTTATTATCGGGATGAAGATGATAATTGGAAAGAATCAGAATTTGCTATTCTAGCTATGGGTAAACTGGGAGGTTGTGAGCTAAATTATAGTTCCGATATTGACCTAAATTATATTTATTCATCGAGTCAAGGAGTTACCCGCCCAGAGACTGCAAATGGTCTATCTACATTAAGCATTTCTAATCACGAGTATTTCACAAAGCTATCGTTGGAAATTTCGAAATCACTTAATGAAATAACTTCAGATGGTAATGTTTTTCGGGTTGATTTGGAGTTGCGCCCCGAAGGGAAAAGCGGTGAAATCGTCAACGCTCTGGCTAGTTGCGAAATTTATTATCAGTCATGGGGTAGAACATGGGAAAGACAGGCTCTCATCAAAGCACGTGTTGCTGCGGGAAGTGAGAGCTTGGGAAAAAATTTTTTCGATATGATAGAGCCATTTATTTACAGGCAAAATTTGGACTTTGAAGCCATTAATGAAATAAAGTCCATGAAGTACAAGATTAATAAAAGCCTAAAGGGAAAAAACTCTAGAGGAAATATCAAGCTGGGGTTCGGAGGAATCAGAGAAGTAGAGTTCTTTGTTCAGGCTTATCAGTTACTTTTGGGAGGAAGAAATAAAAGTCTGCGTGCTCGAAATACTCTCAGAGCAATGAAAACTCTTTACAAAAATAAAATTCTAACACTAGACGACTATAACAAACTTCGTAACGCTTACATCTTTTTGAGGAATCTGGAAAACCGTGTGCAGATCACTTTTGGTCTGCAAACCTGTCTCTTGCCGGACAATGAAATAGACTTAGCCGTCCTGGCGAGAAAAATGAGAATACAGGGGAGTAGTCAAAAGACCCTAGCCGATAACCTGATGAAGGAATATGAAAACCAAACCAGAATTGTGGGAACAATGTTTGCTGAACAATTTGTTGAAAAAGAAAAGAGGGAAGCGGTAGAAACAATTTCAAATGCATGGAACCGTTCTCGTGCAGGTGAGGAACAGTTTACTGAAAGCAGGTTGGCCGAAATCCCATTACTTGTGGATTCGAAAAGGGCTTATCGGTTTCTTGAATCCTTTCGTGATGGAGCCCGGTTTTCTCATCCTTCTGCGCAAAGCATTAAGAAATTTTACAGTATTATTCCTAAAATACTTCAAAAGTGCAGAAAGGTTGCCAAACCAGATTCAGCAATCGAGAATCTATGTCGGTTTGTGGAGGCGACTGGATCCAAAGAGTCATTTCTCGACTTGTTTCAGGAAAATGAAAAATTTCTAGGGTTGTTGCTTAACCTTTTTGGTAGCAGCGAAGTGCTGTCAAAAATCTTGATCAAACACCCAGGCTTATTCGATGTTCTGACCAACATGGATAGTATTTATCGGTTCAAGCAAGTAGAAAAAATACAGGAAGATTTTGATCAGTCTTTGAAAAATTCTTCTGATTTTCAGTCTAAGTCTATAGCACTTCGTCGTATTAAACACGCTGAAGAACTTCGTGTCGGAGTTCGCTATCTGATCAAGGAAGCAGATCTTGCCGGAACTTTGGAGGACCTTTCAAACCTAGCAGATGTTTTTCTGAATACTGTTTATCAGGTTGCTTGCACGGAGCTTGAAAAAAGATCAGCACACGATAACATTCGCAATTTTTGCATCATTGGTATAGGCAAGTTGGGAGGACGTGAATTAAATTTCGGGTCAGATCTCGATCTCTTACTGGTCTACGATGAAGAAGAGAGTCATGCTCCTTCCGAAGGTTTTGCTGTTCATTACTCAGCTTTATCGCAGTTAATTTATAAGCTGACTTCCGAAATAACTCCTGACGGCTACGCCTATAAAATTGATACTGAGCTTAGACCCGAAGGTGATGCCGGAATGCTGGTTCTTTCTGTAGCAGGTTATAAAAAATATTTTAAATCTCGCGCAAGAATCTGGGAGCAACAAGCTCTGATAAGAGCCCGGTTTGTGGCGGGAAATGCTGAGGTAGGGAAAAAATTCCTTAAGTCTGTCCAGAAGTTTGTATATCAGGACAAGCTAAAATATGAGGATCTAATAGAAATATCTCGACTTCGTGAAAGAATGGAACAAGAACTGGCAAAAGAAAGCATCAAGGGGAAAAATGTGAAATTGGGCTTCGGAGGGCTTGCAGATATTGAATTTCTGGTGCAGATCCTACAGTTAATGCACGGCAAAAAGTTTGCGCGCATTCGGGAAGCTAACACTTTTTCCGCGCTAAAAAATTTAGTAGCCCTTGGATTGATCGATTTGAGTATGGCAGAAGAACTTCAGAGTAGTTATATTTTTCTGAGAAACCTAGAATGCATCTTGCGAATAATCCACCAGGTGCCAACTAACAACCTTCCAAAGGATAGCAAGGAACTAGCATCCATTGCTCGTTTGCTAGGTTATGGAGGTGAAGACCCTGAAACCCTAGCAGATGACTTGCTCACAGACTATGCTCGTCATACCAAGCAGATTCATAAACACTATCGCAAAACGATCGGGAAGTTTCTTCGCGCTCATTAGAGTCGAAGGATGGTAACTTTGCAAAACATTCTGAATAAAAAAATATTTATATTCATAGGTCCTCGTAATTGAAGGGCGCATGAACTTGATATTTTAAGCGCTCACTGCTGACCGTGGGCTCCGACTTCTCTTCCGAGGTTTTGCTGAAAAGTATTTTCTCCTGGTTTGATTTTTCCCTGGTTTGGCACCAGAATTAGAGTAACGTCTTCCCGAAAACTTTCCATTACTTCCAGTGCTACGTTTTGGTTTTAAAGCAATAGATTCGGAATGGTAAGGGTGATCATCGACCACAGTTACTACCCTTTTAATGGTTCTCTCGATATTGTGTAGATAGCCTTTTTCACCAGCATCGCAAAATGAAAGGGCAACACCCGATGTTCCTGCCCTGGCTGTTCTGCCAACACGGTGAACATAACTCTCAGCTTCATTTGGGAGTTCGTAGTTGATAACGTGTGTAATTCCTTCTACATCTAAGCCTCGCGATGCAATGTCGGTGGCTACCAAAACCCGCACTTTACCAGAACGAAATTTTTTTAATGCTTCCATACGTGCTGCTTGAGATTTATTTCCATGAATTGAGTCTGCCTTGATTTTAGCCTTGCCCAGATTTTTGACAATTCGATTCGCTCCATGCTTCGTGCGTGAGAATACCAAGGCCCTATAAATGTCATTATTTTGCAATACTGATTCCAGCAAGGCCCCTTTATTTTCGCGATCCACAAACAAAACACGTTGATCTATTCGGTCTACTGTGCTGGCCGGGGGAGTCACAGAAACTTTGACTGGGTCCTTAAGAAAGTGTTTTGTCAAACGTAGAATATCATCGGGAAGCGTAGCAGAAAACAACATAGATTGACGAATATCCGGTGTCATCGCATAGATTTTTTTAATATCAGGAAGGAAACCCATATCCAGCATACGATCTGCCTCATCGAGAACAAATACCTCAATTTGATCCAGACGAAAGCATCTCTGTTGATATAAGTCGATCATCCTACCAGGAGTAGCTATCAAAATATCAACGCCTCTCCTTAAAGAATTAATTTGTGGTTTCGGGCTTACCCCACCATAGATTACTGTCTGCTTTAAATTTAAATGCTTGCCGTACACTCGAAAGCTGTCGCTGATCTGAGCAGCAAGTTCCCGAGTAGGAGTAAGTATCAAAGCGCGCGGGCCTTTAGACCCAGAATTTTTTCGCCCTTCGGATAAGCGTTGCAAAATCGGTAGGGCGAAAGCCGCCGTTTTTCCAGTTCCTGTTTGGGCGCAACCTAAAAGATCGCGGCCTTCCAGAAGATGTGGGATCGCCTGATGCTGAATCGGAGTGGGACTATCATACTTCTCACCACGAATAGCGCGACAAATTTGTTCAGATAGGTTTAAGGCCTCAAAGCCCTTAGTTGTTGATTCCATTAATATAGTTTTCCTTTTAGAGAATGACAGTCTCATTAAATATGAGCATGGCATAACACAGTTGGTGCTCAAAACCTATATTTGAGGTTTTAAGCTTTAATTGATAAAAGAGGATTTGAGCTTAAATGAGAAAACGGGGGGGGGGATCAGACAACCGGGGGTCCGGGAGGCTACTCAACCAAAAAAATTACCAGTCTTGGCAATACACCTGTCATTCTCTAGACGGCTAAATCGCTTAATTAGATCACTGTAAAACAGATGCTTACAAAATGCTAGTTATTTTTTTAACTAACCTCTTTTCTTATAAACTGCTGGGCTTAGAAAAAACTTTCTTCAAGTCAGATATCTTCAGTAAATAGAGGTTGTATTTCGCATTCTTAGGCAGTTATGTCACGAATAAAAAATAAATACTTATAAACCTTGTTACGATTTAGACCTTGAACTTGAATAACTCAGGTTACCTAAATATCCAGAAAACAATACTATAAAATTGCCTGAAACTAATTAGTACTTTACTTTGACAGTTTATCTGAGTATTCATTTGATAGAGTGGAATAGCTGGTCATAGTAGTAAGTGATTCCTTTGGATAAGCTAGGCTGAGTGATCGGGCTTCAGAGATTCTATGATGATTTGAGCCATTTGTTTAGAGGCGCCTTGTTGCTGCGTGATGAAGGAATGTGCTTTTTTCTGGAGTTCTTGACGGAGCCTTTCATTTTCCAATAAGGTCTGGACTTTTTCTTTAATATCTTCAGAGTTTTTTGCTATTAAAGCCAGTCCCAGTTCCTGCGCCTTGTCAGCGACATGGCGAATATTTTCAATAAAAGGTCCATGTATGACTGGCAAGCCCTGTCTTAAAGGTTCAATCAGGCTGTGACCACCACCAGGTTTTATAAGACTTTTGCCAACGAATGCCACTTGCCCTAACGAATAAACTTGTGCCAACTCGCCCATTGTATCTAGGAGTATAACGTTGTTTTCATGCTCCAGACCAAGAGACGATCGCAGGGCGAAAGATATCTTTTTCTTTTTAAGAAGCTTGACCACTTCTTCTATACGCTCGATTCTACGAGGTGCAAGAATAAAAACTAGACCGGGATGCTTGATTCTCAATTGCTGGTGCGCATCTAAGACAATTTCTTCCTCGCCAGGATGAGTACTGCCCGCAATCCATACCGGTATTTCTTTTTCCAGCTTGAAAGTTTTTCTGAATCCCTCTTTTTCTTCAACGGTCCGGGGTTGATGGGCGTCGAATTTTGGGTCGCCCATTACCTCAATACGTTTTGGGTCTACACCTAATATCTTTAAGGCTTTTTCTCCGTTCCTACTTTGCATGCCGAGTCGGTGAAACTTCCGGAATGTGTCTTTAAAAAGGGAGCCGGCTATAAAATAGCGCCGGGCTGAACTTTCAGAGATGCGGCCGTTGAATAAAAAAACAAGGGTGTTTTTTTTATGTAACAGATCTATTAAGCCAGGCCAGAACCCTGTATCGATGACGACATAGATGTCCGGTTTGATCCGGCTCAAAGCCAGCTGAGTGAATGGCAGGCAATCTAACGGATGAAAAAAAACGTTGTCGGCAATTTTTATATTGATTGCCGCTGCATAGCCCGAGTCGGTAGTGACGGATAGCGCGATATAGAGTTCGGGGTTCTGCTTGCGAATACTTTCAAGAACTGGTGTTATAGAGACAACCTCTCCCATTGACAGAGCATGCAACCAGAGAATTTTTTTGCAAGGACTTTTCGGAACCCACCCAAAATGATGAGCTAGTCCTTTCCACTTATGCTTCGAGAACAGCGCTATTATTGAGAACAGTGGGGCGAGAATGATAGCAACGAAGAGGGATAGTAAGTGATAAAAATGAATCATCAAAAAGGGTGTCCCATAAGCAGGTTTGGCCTATTTTGAGAGGATAAGTTCAATGTTCCTGCTTAAAGCGCCACCATTGGCCTTAACTGTTTTTTCTACAGACTGGCCTAGCTTTTGACGTTCATCCGAATTCCTCAATAAGTGGTTTAAAACATTGTAGATATCTTCTATGTTCTGCAGTTGCAAGCCACCTTTTGACTGTCTAAGAAGTTTTGCTTCTTCTTCAAAGTTATTCATAAATTTACCGAATAGAACCGGCTTTCCTACTGCTGCCGGTTCAAGAATGTTATGACCGCCAAACCGTGGGTTGAACCCACCTCCGACATAGGTCACAGCAGCACTTTTGTAAAAGGCGTTGAGTTTCCCCAGACTGTCTATCAGTAAGACGTTGCCTGTCCAGTTTTTAAGGTCATCCTGTTCGGAGAGTAGGGCATAGTTCACTTCGAATTCACGGATTAAGTCTTCGACTTCTCGACATCTTTCCATGTGCCTGGGAGCAATCACCCCGATCAAGCGGGGAAACTCTTTTTGAAGTTTAATTAATGCTTGCATGATCGGGCCTTCTTCTCCTGGGCGGGTGGAACCAAAAACAACGATCAATGAGTCGGCTTTCCATTCAGGATGAAAATTATCTTCAGTCTGAACGGAGGTCACATCAAACTTTATGTTTCCTGTAACTAGAACTTTTTCTTTTGCTAGGCCTAACTGTAAAAATCTGTCAGCATCAGTTAAGGAGCGCATTGAAAACTGTTTGATAGGCTCAGTCATCCACAAAAGAAAGGGCGGGAACACTCCATAAAGTTTAATAGATTTTTCAGAGACCCTTCCATTTACCTGAATAACGGGAATGTTTCGGTGTTTACATTGACGGAGCAAAGCAGGCCATAGCTCGGCCTCAATTAGAACCAGTTTGGAAGGCTGCAAACGATCGAAGACTGGGTTCAGCCAGTAAGGGAAGTCAAGGGGTAGTCTAAATACGTTAGGAAGTGCTTCCTCCATTGCTAACGCATAACCTGTGGGGGTAAATGTGGATAGAGCAATCGGACGAGATTCTCCTTCCTTTATCAGTCCTGAGATGAGGATTTTAGCCAGGCGGACTTCTCCTACTGATGAAGCATGTATCCACAGCGTGTCTTTTAGCTTCGGCAGGCACGTGGCTCCCTTCATTTTACCCTTAATTTCACCGCGAAAAGAGGAAGAGACCAGCGCTCGTAAAATTAAAAAAGGAGAAGCCAAAAGTAGTGAGCCTACTATCAGAATATAATACAAAAAATCCATAGGCTGAGAGTATACTCCTAAAATATTAGATGACTTCTAAAAATTAAAAGTTTTCAGAGTTTGATTATTCATTGTCAGAGATAGCCGTTAGAAGTTTGGCTAAAAAAAATCATGTCCGAAATTTTTTATAAAATTATAACACTCGATCGCAAATGGTACTGGTTTCCGGTTTTTGCAATGTTGAAGCTTATTTCCTTTGCTTATTTGCTAGGACATCATTTTCGTCTCT
>Ga0315326_10001229_pt1 | contig 13236 bp, 9 predicted proteins | sample M180m32315metaG_FD_203457 | JGI IMG/M metagenome (GOLD analysis project Ga0315326, IMG submission 203457) | Ammonia-oxidizing marine archaeal communities from Monterey Bay, California, United States - M1 80m 32315 | ecosystem: Environmental > Aquatic > Marine > Coastal | place: USA: California... | reverse complement strand
TAGCACTTCACTACCCTGCTCTACCGGAGAATTACAAGCTGGACATAGCTTAGGTGGATTAATGCGGGCTGCGTCATTATTTTTTTCAGGGCTTAATACCCTAACTATCTTCGGTATAACATCCCCAGCTCGACTAACAACTACAGAGTCACCAATCCTTAACCCTAAGCGTTCAATCTCATCCATGTTATGCAAAGTAGTATTACTCACCGTTACCCCACCAACAAATACTGGTTTTAATCGTGCAACTGGTGTGATCACTCCAGTTCTACCAACTTGGAATTCTACATCCAACACTGTTGTTGACTTTTCTTCTGCGGGAAATTTATAGGCCGTGGCCCAACGCGGACTCTTTGTGTTCTGACCTAAAGCATGTTGCACATCCAAATCATCAACCTTAATTACTGCACCATCAATTTCATAAGCAAGTTCTTTGCGTTTGCCGAGCAACTCAATGCAATAATCCTTACAATTTTCGATTCCTCGTCTAGTCCGCCTATCAGGATTAATTGGTAAGCCAAGTTCCCCAAGCTCAGTGAAAATTTCACTGAGATTCGAGGGCATAGTTATACCCTCAACGATTCCGACGCTATAGCAAAACATTTGAAGTGGGATTTTTGCAGTTGCCTTCGCATCGAGTTGTCTGACTGCCCCAGCCGCAGTATTACGAGGATTAACAAATATTTTTGTGCCGTCTAACTTAGCTCTCTCATTTAATTTCTCAAAACCAGGCTTTCCAAGGAAAATTTCACCCCTGACCTCGAGACGAGAACCCTTTGTGATTTGATTGAGCTTCAGCGGGATGCTCTTGATAGTTTTTACATTATGAGTGATATCTTCACCGGTTACTCCGTCACCTCGGGTCGCCGCTCGGACAAGCAAACCATCCTCGTAGAGCAAGCTAACTGCAACGCCGTCAATCTTTGGCTCACAACTATAACTAAGCGCTTCAATTAGCCCCAGTCGCTTCTTAATGCGAATATCAAAGTCTTGTAAGTCTTTCTCCCCAAAAACTTTGTCTAATGACAACATAGCAATTTCATGAGCAACTTGGGAAAACTGACTTAGCGGCGTGGCGCCTACTCGCTGAGTTGGAGAATCAGCTGCGACAAGATCGAATTTTTGTTCCAGTTCTTCAAGACGCAATAATAAAGTATCGTAATCAACGTCTAGGATTTCTGGAGCATCCAAGGAATGATAGAGTTGATTGTGATGCTCTATTTGTGCCCGGAGAGCCTTAACTTCCCGTTTGATATTTGCAGGAACTGTCATGATTAAGTGTTATCAACTATTTATGAGAGTTTCTAACCACGACTTCCGGTAGCCTTGAGTTGATGCAACTCAAAATCTCTAATGCGTTGATAGTAATGTTCAATCGTCTGGGCTGTCATGACATTACGGTGATCATCTTTTAATTCGCCGTCAAGAGCGCCACGAATTTGTTGCGCAACTTCTAACATCTGTTCAAAAGCTTCTAAGTTGTTGATCTGAGCTGGAAGCGCTAGAAAAAAGCTGATACCTATAGTAGAAAAACTATCCATCTGATTTAGATCAAAGGCGCCCGGATTAAGAATATTCGCTACGCTAAAAATAACTGGCCCGGTATTTCCATTATGAAGGCGATGATGAAAAATATTCATCTCACCAAATTTCAGGCCCGACGTAACGAGTGCCTGAAGAAGATCATGCCCTTCAAAAACTCTTCTATCTCGGGCCATAACGTTAACAATGAGAACTTCTGATTGCTGAATTGGTTCTTGCTCGACAGAGCTATCTATTCGAATAGGCTCTTCGACGTTTGTGGAATTAGATGAGGCAACTGCGTCTTCAAAATTGCTGACGTTGTCCTCCTCGTAAAGGTCAGACTCATTGAAATCAGAGGCACTTAAGTCAGAGTCATCTTGGGGAGCTATATGCACTGATTGATTTTGAACTTCTTCGATCGGGCTTGCATCATGATCAATTTCTTTTTGCTTCGGGCGACCGAAGACTGAGATTAAAGACCTGATTCCGAGCTTTACTTTGGCCCCTTTGTTTAATTCAATGTGTTCATTGTCTGCTGCATCGGTATCGAATAATTCTGATTGATTATCTCCCTCTGACTCCGCAGCCTGGTAGCCAATCCGGTCTCCCGCAGACATGGAAAATTTATCAAGACTATCTTCAAAGCTTGCGCCAATCGTCGGCGCTAACCGATTATCATCTTCATCCTCATCGTCTTCTATATCAAAGTGGGCCAGTTCATCATCATCAAAACCTGATTCAGAATCATCCTCTTTAGAGGTTTGTCTTTTTTTGAAAGCTGCGATAATCGCATCATCATCTTCAAAGTCTTCTTCAGAAGACGTTTCGTCTAACACACCCACATCCTCTCCGAATTCCGGTCCAGCGGCCCACCCCTCTAGATCTTCAGAATCAGATGAACCACCAAACTCTTCTTCGTGAAATCCATCGGGGATTTCATCTTCTTCCTCATCATTATCGTCAGCCCATTCATTTTCAGGGTAATCAGGCATTACAGCAGCCATGCCGTCTTCCACGTAAGATCTCCGCACATCTATCTCTTCTATTTCGTCAGCTTCTTCAAGGTCTTCGGACTCAACATCTTTTGACGCTGTTTCTAAGGGTGATGAGCTTGCTTCGTCAAAGTAGTCGAACAGAACGTCATCAGGATCTTCATAACTTACTTCTCTTTGAATAGCGAAATTATCGAGATCCGTCTTCTCATAAGAAACGTCAACCAGATTTTCTTCTATCTGAAAACCTTTCTGGCCCATAGCTGTAAAGCTTTCTTTATTATCTGTGGTGCCATGGCCCTGCTCTTCAAATTGGACCTCCTCTGTTAATTCAACCGCATCCATTAACACCGGAATTGCAGCGGATTCGTCCTTCTCAATGCCCAACCCTAAAGATGCCGACCTAGCGTTGGCGGCTTCAATGGCACTGTTCTGAGAATTAACTGCCCGCAAGGATCTTTCGACTACCCGAGCACCTCCGCTCGGAAGCTCAGACAGCTCAAGCGCATCTAGGTCAACGTCCTGAGGAATATTCTTATCAATAACAAGTTTGATTTGGCCACGCCGGGCCTGAATAGCAATGTAAAGCCCACGCAAAATAGCTGCCGCGGTGGCGAGGCCTAATAAAAAAATTATCAGTTCGCGAGGACTCATAACTGGCCTATATTTGAGCTTCTTAAATACACCAAATTTTTAAATGTTATCTTACAGTTACCTAAATTTCTTTAGCTCAAATAGGACATTACGAAAAAAAAGAGGAGTGTGAATTATAAGAATTACGGACAGCTACATTGTCGCCAATTCTGAAGCCTCATCAATATCGACAGCTACAATTCTGGACACACCGGCTTCATGCATGGTGACCCCAAGCAACTGGTTCGCCATTTCCATGGTAATTTTGTTGTGAGTAATGAAAATGAATTGAACCGTCTCAGCCATCTCCTTCACTAGATTCGCATAGCGACCCACATTAGCGTCATCCAGTGGTGCATCAACCTCGTCTAGCATACAGAAAGGCGATGGGTTTAAATGAAAGATGGAGAAAACCAGCGCGATCGCAGTCATTGCTTTCTCGCCCCCGGAAAGAAGATGAATTGTGCTGTTTCTTTTCCCCGGAGGACGCGCCATTATGGCGACACCTGTGTCCAGCAAATCTTCGCCAGTCATATCCAGATAGGCATGACCGCCGCCAAAAACTCGAGGAAAGAGACTTTGTAATCCCGTATTAATCTTATCGAACGTCTCTTTAAAACGAGTCCGAGTTTCCTTATCTATCTTGCGAATCGCATTTTGAAGCGTATTTAATGCCCTTTCTAAATCTTCATTTTGCCGGTCCAGGTAAATTTTACGTTCGCTCTGCTGATCATACTCATCAATAGCAGCTAGATTAATAGGCCCCAAGCGCTGAATTCGATTAGACAGCTTATCCAGATCCTGCTCGCATTGCGATTCTTCCAAGCCCTCTGGGATATTTTCGAGAACTTGATCAAGCTCATATTTAGCTTCTTGCAACTGTGCAAGCAGAGCATCTCTCTTCACCGAAGCACCTTCACTCTTCAGCTTAGACTCCATTAGCAATTCCCTAAGCTTGTTTTGTTTTTCTTGGTGCTGATTACGCTCCTGCTCGAGCTCGCGAATAGTGTGCTCATTCTCATCTACTTTGCTTTTGGCAAAACCCAGTTCTTTTTCCACCTCTAACCGCTTCCCAAGCAAGCCTTCCAGGTCTATACGCATCTCGCCTAGCGGTTGATCTGATTCTAGGATTTGAGAGGAAAGTGATTCGATTCTTTCTTTTGATCGCTGCACCTGGCTCGCCATTCGATCCATCGTTTCACGCGTTGATTGCAGCTGTGCCTCTAGTGCTTGTTTTTCTAATGCAAGTTTGTGTGCTAAATTTTTGTCATTGCTAGACTTTTCACGGATAGTTTCGAGTGCTTTCTGGGTGGCTTCCCGAGCTTTTTCTAACTCTTCACGACCCCCGACATCATCGGCCATACTGTCAAGTGCAACTTGAAGACGCGCACGTGCCTTTGATGTATTTTCCTCTTCGGTGGTTAACTGAAGTGATAGCTCTTCTAACTCCTGTTTAATCCTGATTTTGCGAGTCTCAGCTTGCTCCCCTTTAGCTTGTTGAGCGCTAATTACGGATTTCATCTCTCCGAGCTGTTTGGATTTCTCTGCAAGCTCAGTTAGCAGTTGCTCCCGCTCAGATTCCAATCTGGCAACCCCATTGCGCAGCTCCTCACACCTTTTAAGTAAACCCTCTGATTTTTCCGTTGAAATATTGATCTCTGACAATAGATCAATTATCAGTCCACCTCTTTCTACAATGGAATCCTGCGACGCTTTGTTCTTTATCTGAATCCAATTCGCTCCTATCCAAATTCCTTCGCGTGTAATAATGGACTCATCTTCCCCTAGCGCTGCTCGCTTGCAAAGCGCATCCTCCAAGTCATCTGCGACGTAAATTCCGCTCAGTAAGTCGCTGATATCCCACTTACTGGTTACCTTTGAAGTTAGAGGTTCAAGCGTCTGGTTTTTAATCTCTATCTGGACAGTTTTAGAAATATCCAATAGGCTGAGCTTGCCCTTAGGTAAATTACTAAGCAGAACATCGATCTGACCCAAGCCTTCTATACAAATCGACTGCAAGATGTCTCCTAGCACCGCTTCGATAGCCATTTCCCATCCGTTATCTATACGGAGGCTTTCAGCTAGTCTTATTTGGTTGTCCAGCCCACGTGATTTGAGCCAATTATTGATCTCAAGATTGTCTTGCCCAAGCGCTGCTTGCTGCAAGGATTCCAACGAAGCGTGTTTACCTTTGCTTGTTTGTAATTTGTTTCTCACTGAATCCAATTCTTCGGTGCAGATGTTGAGCGCTTCTCGAGATGTATCAATGGCAGCGACTAATTCTTTTGCTCTATGTTGTTGTTGATCAATTTCAGTCTCGAATCGCGTCACTTCCTGCAGCTGCAATTGAAAATCTGTGTTTGTTGGGGTCTGCCTTAACTGACCCAGCTCTTCCTCAAGTCTTTTTTTCCTTAATAGCCCTCGGTCTACAATGTTCTCTAACTGCTGAATTCGGGACTGCTCAACTTCAGCAATTTGTCTTGGCTCTTCGGCGCGCTGGTTAAATTTATCCCAGTCTTCTTGCCAGCACTGCAATGCTCCCTCGGCCTCTGCCAATAATTTGGAAGATTCAACTTCTACCCTCTCTGCCGAATCTAACCGGGGGGCAATAGACTTGAGTTCAGCATCTAGTTGAGTAATCTTACGTAAGTCGGTATTCAACTCTTCCTGAGACAGGGTCCAACCGTCTTCCGTTTCAGTTAAGTCAAGCTTGAGTTGATCCACTCGCTCAAGATGGTGCTCAATAGACTGTTCGATACGAGCAATATCATTTCCGAGACTATAAAACCTAGCTTGCACATCGCCTAAGGCATCCGTCAAATCTGAGTTGTCAGCGAGATGTTTCTCTACCTTGGCATCAATAGATCGCTGATCCGCAACTGTCGATTCGATGTTGATCTCAAGGTTATTAACAGATTCCTGATTAACTTTGATGTCTTCGTCCAGGCTTCGCCATCTCAAAGCATTAAGATTTGCGGTTGTACTACGTTCCTGCTGCTTCAGTTCGCCATATTTCTCAGCGGCAACAGATTGCCTTTTGAGGTGCTGCAGTTGACGCTGCAACTCTTCGCGAATATCAGCTAATCGTTCTAAGTTTTCTTTGGTTCTTTTAATCCGGCGCTCAGTTTCTCGGCGCCGTTCCTTGTATTTTGAAATTCCAGCCGCCTCTTCTATAAAGACACGCAACTCTTCCGGTTTTGATTCGATTAAACGTGAGACCATTCCTTGCTCAATAATTGAATAACTTCTAGCGCCCAAACCTGTGCCAAGGAAAATATCAGTGACATCACGGCGACGACAGGTTGTGCCATTGAGAGCATATGTAGACTGCGATTCACGATCGACCTTGCGCTTGATCGAAACTTCGCTAAAGTTCGCATATTCGCCAGTAAGTTTGCGGTCATGATTATCAAAAACCAATTCAACACTTGCCTGGCCCACTGGCTTACGAGCGCTGGAACCATTGAAAATCACATCAGTCATATGCTCGCCACGTAGATTCTTAGCTGAACTCTCACCCATTACCCATCGAACTGCATCGATGACATTAGATTTACCACAGCCATTAGGCCCTACCACGGCACCTAAATTAGAAGGAAAATTAATGGTAGTTGGGTCTACGAAGGATTTAAAACCTGCCAACTTTATGCACTTCAACCGCATTGGTGCCTCACTCTGCCAGCCGAGTTTTCTATGGCGGCAGTATTGCAAGGTCTAGATGAAAAGACTGGAAAGGACAAGAAAGAAATCTGCATTAAATTCAGCATTTTGATGGCGCAAAATTCTATCTGATAAAAGGAACCGATAACAGTGTAAATCGGCCGAAGTAGACTAAAAAATAGCATGTCACGGAAAGTATTTACTGCCCATGAGCAATTATTGATCAAGCATTATCTATAACTAGCATACCCGAAATCAAAACCGGGCCTGCAGTAGTATCCAAGATGAACGCCTTTTAACAAGACCTAAACTTCTTAACGGATATTGATGTCAGCTTTTGCATATAACGGTCCCCAATAGGACTGGATAATACTTTGATGTCTATCTGCTATTTGGTCACAAGACATACCTAATATTGGTATCTCATTTACTATTTCAAAAAGCACCACCAAATTATTGGAATCTTGCAGTATCAGGATGCATTGCGCCGGATAGAAAATTGGTCGGGGCGGCCGGATTTGAACCGACGACCACTACACCCCCAGTGTAGTGCGCTACCAGACTGCGCTACGCCCCGCTTGAAAGCCGAAGATTAGTCGCGAAACTAAAAAGCTTTACTCATCATCAGATTTAGTTGGCATAAATACCGTGCGCTAACAAACTTCGCTAATCACAGATAAAAAATTGGATAACAATAAATAATTCGAAAAATCTAACCGAGACTTAAATTCGCCTGATTACATCCTCGAGATCTCTCACGAGCGATTTTATTTCGCTTGAATTGATAACGGGCCTTGCAACTTCTTTTGGGTCATCGCTCATCTTCTGACGAGCCCCGCCAATAGTATATCCCTGCTCATAAAGCAAACTCTTGATTTGACGGATAAGTACAACATCTTGACGTTGATAATAGCGGCGATTTCCTCGACGTTTTACCGGCTTTAACTGCGGAAACTCTGCTTCCCAATAACGCAAGACATGGGGTTTGACGGCGCAAAGTTCCCCCACTTCGCCGATCGTAAAATAGCGTTTTGGCGGAATTAAAGGTAATTCGTCGTTATTCTTCGGTTCCAGCATATCCTTCTACTCTTGCCTTAAGTTTTTGGCCCGGCCGGAATGTCACAACCCTTCTAGCCTTGATTGGAATTTCTTGACCGGTTTTTGGGTTTCTTCCAGGTCGCTGCTTCTTATCTCTTAGGTCAAAATTGCCGTAGCCGGATAATTTAACTTGCTCATTCTTTTCTAGAGACAAACGGACTTCCTCAAAGAATTCCTCTACCACTTCTTTGGCTTCGCGCTTATTTAATCCGAGTTCCTCAAATAGGCGTTCAGCCATATCAGCTTTTGTGAGTGCTCCATCGCCCATAGTCAACTCCTCAGCTTAATTCCGCAAATTTGCATTAAATTGTTCTTGTAGTTCTTTGATGCAGCTACTTATTATTGCATTTACCTCTTCGTCGCTAAGAGTGCGGGAAGGATGCTGCCACGTCAAGCCCAAAGCGATACTTTTTTTGCCTTCTAATACTGCATCCCCTTGATAAACATCAAATATTCTCGAGCCTACCAAGAATTCCCCTGCCTTGTCTTCAACCATCGCAAGAATAGCACTAGAACTGACAAATTCATCAATAACGATTGCCAGGTCTCGAGTAACCTCGGGGTATTTTGACAGCTTTGTTGCTCGTGGTATTTCGGATAATTCCGCCGCGGCTTGCAATAATTCAAAAATATAGACAGTACTTTCTATTCCTAATTCTATAGCAGCAGCCGGATGCAGAGCTCCGACGTGACCAATTTCATTACCCTGCATATCCTCTATACGCGCACACTGTCCTGGATGGAAGCCAGATCTCTCGGCTGCAACAAAACGAATCTCCATAGACTGTCCTTTAAGACTAAGCAAAACCTCTACATCACCTTTTATGTCATAAAAATCGCCTACCTCTTTCTTATTAGTCCAATTTACTGGATTTCTTTGTCCGCTAATTAGCCCTCCAATCATCGAGGTTTGTTGAATTTCGTTGCCCGACTGACTAAAAACGAGTCCGGTTTCAAAAAGCCTTAATCGGTCCCGCTGTCTATTCGAATTATATTGATAAGCGCTTATTAACCCAGGCAAAAGACTGCTGCGCATTAGCGACATGTCTTCAGAAATCGGATTTTGAAGGGCAATCGTGCCATCGTCAGAACCTAGGACTACTTTAGACAAAGTTGGGTCAATGAATGCATAAGTTACAACTTCCTGATAGCCCAGAGCCACTAACTGATAACGAATTCTCCGTAAAGGAACTTGGGCCTCAATAGTAGGCGAAAGCAACTGCCGCCCTACCCCTCTAGTTTCAGGAATATTGTTATAACCGTAAATCCTAGCTAATTCTTCGATAAGATCCGCCTCTATGCTGACATCAAACCTGTACGGGGGCACCTCAACCGTTAGTACTTGCTCACTCCTTTTAATTACTGAAAACCCAAGGCGCGAAACTATGTCTTGAATCTCATCTGAATCCATCTCAATACCTAAGACTTCTTTAACGCTTTGAAAACGCAATTCCACTGTAATCGCTTTCGGTAGATTTCCTACCGATTCAGTAATAGGGCCAGGTGTTCCACCAACAACCTCTAAAAGAAGCTCTGTAGCTCGCTCCATTGCCCGGGACTGTAAGGTATAATCAACACCACGCTCATAACGATGCGATGCATCAGTTTGCATACCAAATAACCTTGCTTTACCTGCGATTGCGAGTGGAGCGAAATATGCACACTCCAGATATACATCTGTGGTGGAATCAGTAACCGCAGTCTTCAACCCACCCATAATTCCAGCCATAGCCACCGGCTTTTCATGATCTGCAATTACGAGGACTTCTGAATTTAGAGCAATTTCCTTTCCATCGAGCAAGGTTAGATTTTCACCATCTGTCGCCATTCGAACATCTATACCACCTATTAATTTGCTAAAATCAAATGCATGCATCGGCTGCCCTAATTCGATCAAAACAAAATTTGTAACATCAACAATTGGATCAACACTGCGCAAACCAGATCTGCGGAGCTTCTCTTGCAGCCAATAGGGTGAGATGGAATTAACATTAATATTTTTAACAACTCGTCCTAAATATCTGGGGCACGAGTCCTTGGCAGAAATTGTGATAGGAAGTTCGTCAGAAACACCTACGCGAGCAAGCGGAATCTCATACTCATTGACACTGGCTCGAGTTAGCACACCTAATTCTCTTGCTAAGCCAATCATACCCAGGCAGTCCCCTCTATTAGGAGTCAAGTCTAATTCTATAATTTTATCTTCGAGCTCCAATTCTTTTCTTATGTCTTCACCAACCTTCATGTCGTTTGGCAAAGAGAGCAAGCCGTCAGATTTCTCCTCTAGCCCGAGTTCCTCAGCGGAGCACAGCATGCCCTTAGATTCTATCCCTCTCAATTTGGCGGCCTTAATCACAAAAGGCTTGTCTTCACCAGGAATATCTATCTTCGCACCTAATTTAGCAAAAGGCGCTTTCATCCCTATTTTTACATTAGGCGCACCACAAACCACTTGAAAAGAATGTGTGCCATCACTCACTTCACACAAACTAAGCTTGTCCGCATTAGGGTGAGGTTGGACCTTAGTAACCTCTGCAACTATGACGCCAGAGAATTCTCGCGCAACGGGAACAATTCCATCTACTTCTAAGCCGGCCATAGTAAAGCTCTCTACCAAATTTTCAGAGCTCATCTGGTGGTCGATCAACTCTTTAAGCCACAGCTCACTAAATTTCATTTAGGTACTTTCCATTTGCGTGTTTTCACTTCTCCGTTTAGTTAAATTGCTGTAAAAATCGAATATCGTTTTCGAAGTAAGTCCGAAGATCACTTACGTCATAACGCAACATGGCAAGTCGCTCTACTCCCATGCCGAAGGCAAAACCTTTATATTTCGACGTATCTACGTTAGACATTTCTAATACTTTGGGATGCACCATTCCGCAACCCATGACTTCTAACCAACCGGTATTGCCACAAATTCGACAACCACGACCTTCACAGGATACGCAGCCCATGTCTGCTTCTGCGGAAGGCTCAGTAAAGGGAAAGTAGGAAGGTCGAAACCGTACCGGGAGGTCAGTTTCGAAAAAGGCTTGCAAAAAACTTACAACCGTCCCCTTGAGGTCAGCAAAAGTAACTTCTTCATCAATCAATAAGCCTTCGACCTGATGAAACATAGGTGTATGCGTTAAATCAGAGTCGCAGCGATATACTCTGCCTGGACAAATCATCTTGAATGGAGCCTCACCACCTTCCATGACACGCACTTGAACAGGTGAAGTATGGGTTCTAAGCACAGTACCAGGATTCACGTAAAATGTATCATGCATTGCGCGAGCAGGATGATGGGCAGGAATATTTAAAGCTTCAAAATTATGATAATCATCTTCAATTTCAGGCCCAACGGCAACATCATACCCAGCCGATTGAAAGATATCCGTTATTCTATCTATTGTTATAGAAATAGGATGCAGACCACCAAAGTTTTGGCGCCTTCCAGGAAGCGTAATATCTATTTTTTCAGAACTAAGCTTTGCATCAAGACTGGCTCTCACCAATGCCGCTTTGCGTAATTCAAGAGCTGACTGAAGTTCTGTTTTAGCTGCGTTTATTTCTTCACCTGCCGCCGGTCTTTTTTCCGGGGGCAGGTGGCCAAGTGATTTTAATAAGGCAGTAAAACTCCCCTTTTTGCCAAGATATTGCACCCGCAACGCGTCAAGCGTTGCTTCCTCTTTAGCTACGCCTATTGCTTGCAGGGCATCCGCAAGAAGGGAATCGGTATCCACCATTAGCCGCTTCCGTAAGTTTAATTAAGCAGCCAGGCTTTCTTTTGCTTGGTCAACGATTGCTGTGAACGCTAGTTTATCGTGAACTGCAAGGTCAGCTAGAACTCTGCGGTCGATTTCTATATTAGCTTTCTTTAACCCTGCAATTAATTGACTGTAACTAATCCCACTCTCACGAGCTTGGGCATTAATACGTGTAATCCAAAGTGATCTAAATACACGCTTCTTTGCTCTGCGATCGCGATAAGCGTACTGACCGGCTTTAGTTACAGCTTGCTTGGCTACGCGATATACACGACTACGTGCGCCATAGTAACCTTTTGCTTCTTTTAAAACTTTTTTATGACGCCTGTTAGCAACAACGCCTCTCTTTACTCGAGCCATTATATGTCTCCTTCTCCACCAAAATTAAATATCACGAAGCATCCGTTTTACCGCTGGCACATCTGAAGGATGTACAGATGAAGTTCCACGCAGCTGTCGCTTACGCTTCGTTGTCATTTTGGTCAAGATATGACTCTTGTAGGCGCTCTTGCGCTTGAAACCAGAACCGGTTTTCTTAAATCGTTTCGCAGCACCGCTATGGGTTTTTAGTTTTCCAGCCATTACTTTATAACTCCGCATTTCCCTCTTACACATTTGTCGAGAGCTTAGATAAATTTAACCAATAACTAAAAAGGCCAGTGTCCATTAACCCATCAGGATCAATGGACACTGACCCTTACAGCAATTAGCGCTTCTTGACCGGAGCTAGCACCATGACTATTTGCCGGCCTTCCATCTTGGGCTCCTGTTCAACAGTGCCGTATTCGGAAAGATCGTCGCGGATCTTCTCAACTAGCTCCTGTCCAAGATGTTGATGGGCAAGTTCTCGGCCGCGGAATCGTAATGAAACCTTGGCTTTGTCCCCATCTGTTAGGAAACGTATCAGGTTGCGCAGTTTTACCTGATAATCTCCTTCTTCCGTCCCTGGTCGAAATTTTATTTCTTTTACATGAATACGTCGCTGCTTCTTTTTGTTAGCAGCTTTCTGTTTTTTCAAATCAAATACGTGCTTGCCATAATCCATTATCTTGCAAACTTTAGGGTCTGCATCTGGCGCTATGAGCACTAAATCGAGTTTTGCATCTGCTGCGGCTGTGCGGGCGTCTCCGATAGAAACAACGCCGGCCTGAGACCCATCTGCCGCAACCAGTCGCACTTCTTCAGCTTCAATAAATTCATTGATTATGGGCTTTTTAGATCCGCCCCTCATGATTTGCGAGATCGTTCAATGTTCTTTTCGATACTTACCAATATATTCCTTCCTGTTTAACCACTTTGTTTGTTATGGCTGCGACCAAAATTGGCTACATCTTGACCTAAGCGGGCACAAAAATCCTCGATTTTTAGGGCTCCGAGATCCTCACCATTACGTTTTCTAACTGCTACAGAGTCGGATTCCACTTCTTTATCTCCTACGATGAGAAGATAAGGGACCTTCTGTAAAGTATGCTCGCGGATTTTAAAGCCGATTTTTTCATTTCTCAAGTCTATAGCGACCCTAAACCCTTTATTTTTCAAGGTTTCCTGCAGATTTAGGCAATACTCTGACTGCTTGT
>Ga0315326_10001223_pt1 | contig 13270 bp, 17 predicted proteins | sample M180m32315metaG_FD_203457 | JGI IMG/M metagenome (GOLD analysis project Ga0315326, IMG submission 203457) | Ammonia-oxidizing marine archaeal communities from Monterey Bay, California, United States - M1 80m 32315 | ecosystem: Environmental > Aquatic > Marine > Coastal | place: USA: California... | reverse complement strand
TTTGTCTCCATGTCCAGAAAAATCAAATATATGCACAGTCCTAATTTTTGAAAGCTCTTCGATCCACCCATTTTCGACCCATAAATTCTTATTTTGAGCCATCCCATGTCCAAGAATTAAATGAGGGCCCTCTCCAAAAGTTAAATATGATACCATTAGCTATATTTTTAATTTTTTATATATTTATCATTATATTGTAAGTAAATTTTATGGAGGCTCATATGAATGAAAATCTTGATAAAACAGCTATGGTAGTCACAGCTCACCCTGATGATGCTGAGTGGGGTTGCTCTGCTTCTGTGGCTAAATGGACAAGACTTGGATGGGATGTTGTTTATGTTCTTTGTACGGATGGCTCAAAAGGCACAGAAGATAGATCTATACCGAGTAAAGAATTAGCAAATATTAGAGAACAAGAGCAAAAAGATGCAGGTAAGATCTTAGGATTAAAAGCTATAGAATTTTTAGGTTATCCTGATGGGTACCTAGTACCATCATTAGATTTACGAAGAGATATTTCTAGGGAAATAAGAAAATATAAACCATCTATTCTAATAACCACGAATCCTAATAGGGATTTACTTAATTCATCTTATTTAGGGCATCCAGATCATTTTGCTGCTGGAGAGGCGGCATTGTCTGCAGTCTTTCCAAGTGCTAGAGATCACCTAACATTTCCTGAATTACTTGAAGAAGGGCTTGAGCCACACAAGGTAATGCAAGTATGGATTAATATGTTTAATATGGACTCTGGAAGTAATAAAAATTGGTTTTTTAATCCAATAGAAAAAAGCGATTTAGATGTTGCAATAAAAGCTCTACAAGCTCACACTAGTCAAATTCCAGATCCTGAGAGGGCAAAGGAATTTATGACAAAAAGAAGAGAAGATGTAGGCAAAATATGCAATGCAACTTATGCAGAAGCATTTGCAAAATTTGAATTAAGTTAGTTTATATTGCTTCACTTTCAGAATCTTCTATTTTTTCATCTCGAATTGCATTGAATTCTCTTTCAATTGATTGCGTAATCATTCCTCCATCTGAACTATGAAGTACAAATCTAGCTCCTAATTCCATTGTTTTTAATGTTCTTTCTGGTGTGAATCCATGCACCATTACTGGAATATTGTGAGACTCAGAAATATTAATTATTTTGGTTAAGGCTTCGATGTAATCGTCATTTTCTAGTTCATCTGGAATCCCCATAGAGGTAGATAGATCATTGGGCCCCACAAACACACCATCGACAGGCCCTTTTTGAATAAGATTATCAAGGTCATTTACAGCGGTTATGCTCTCTATTCCAGCAATAAATATTTTATGCCCATTTTTTTTGTTAAGATATTCTTTAGTTTTTTCGCTAGGAAATTTTCCAGACTTTAAGACATCTTCAAAAGCTTTGCCTTTCAATGGGTGCAAATAGGTCTTCCAGGCACATCTTTGAATAGTTTCAGCATCTTCACAGTATGGCACTAAAACTCCGTCTGCTTTCGCATCTAAAGCTATCGCCACTAACGTAGGATCAGGGTCGGCAACTCTAACAATTACAGTCAATCCTGCACCTTGCCCCGCAGAAACCATTCTAGCTATTTCACCTCTTGAATAAGATCCATGTTCTGCATCAATTATCACATAATCTAAAGCTTTTGAAGAAAATGCTTGAGCCCATCTTACTCCTTCAATAAAATTAATCATTGTTCCAAATACCTGACCACCTTTTTGGAGTTTGTTTTTTATATCTTGAGGCTTCATATGTCCAACTTTCTATATATCTAATTCTTTAATATTTTCAATTATATAATTTGGGGGATCTAAATCTTCTGGATATTTTCTCCCCATACTAATCCAAATAGTTTTCATACCTATAGATTGCGCACCAATTATATCTGTATAAGGATTGTCGCCTATAAATACTACATTTTCAACTTCTTTTACTGTTAAATTCAGAAGTCTCAAAGTTTCTAGGAAAATTTCTTTCTTAGGCTTAGAGTGGCCAAAAATTTCAGAAGCAATTACAAAATTATGCTTATCTTCCAGGCCCGTATTTTTTATTTTTTGGTATTGATAATGGCTTCCGTTTGTGACTATGCCAAAATTTATTTTTTTTTCTGTTAATTTATCTAATAGATGTGAAGCTCCTTCATGTGCCTCAACTATTTCTGACATATTTTTATAGTAATAATCATAAAACTGTTGATAACTTAGTCCAAAATTATGAAAATCTTTATTTATTTGTTGGAGGGAACTTTTAATGTTGAAATCATTAAATGAGTTAAGTCCCCAGAAATATTTTAATGCCTCTTCTTTAGAAAAATGATTAAAACAATCAAAATCTTCAGAAAGTTTTATACATAATTTATCAAAAGCTTTTTTTCTGTCTATTAGTGTATCGTCAAGGTCAAAGGCTACTCCTTTGAATTTAGATAAATTAATTTTCATGCCGTCCTGACAGATCCTCTTATCAGGGACCCTTCTTCAGAGCACATAAAATAAATAATTTTAGCAACGCCTTCAGGGTTAGCTAAGATGTTTTTAGTATTCGTATATTCTTTTTCATTTCCTGTGATATCTCTGGTGGTCTCAATTTGAGCATTTTTTAATGGTGTATCTACAGATCCTGGAAGTATGTCATGAACTCTAATTCCATACTTGGATAATTTGTCTTCTAAAACTAAAGATAGTCCATGAACCCCGCCTTTTGAAGAGCCATATGCAAACGATGAAGAACTGCCTAAAACCCCTGCTCCAGAACTAGTTAGAATTATAGTTCCACTTTTTTGTTTTTGCATTACAGATGCAACATGTTTACTCATTAAGTAGCTTCCTGTAAGATTTATGCTTATAACGGATTCCCATACATCATCAGGGAACTCGTCTATTTCTAGAGATGCTCCTTGTAGCACACCAGCTAAATTGATTAGTATATCTATCCCTTCAAGCCATTGAGTTGCTGCTAAAACACCTCCAGAGACTTGGTTTGAATCTCTTACATCTACATTCCAGTATCTAATATCTAGATTTTTTTTATTCAGCTCATTTGTTAATTTCATTCCTTCTTCATTATTAACATCAAAAATAGCAACTTTTGCCTGGTTTTCCGAGAAAATTTTTACAACTTCTTTTCCTATGCCTGTAGAACCTCCAGTTATAATTACTTTTTTTCCTTTCATATTTATATTCATATTAATTCCCCTGATATTGATTTTTATAAAAATAATATTAATCTGCAAAAAACTTTGCAACATTTCTTCTCTGAATTTTTCCAGTTGCTGTTCTTGGCAATTTTTCAGCAAAGTATATTTTTTCTGGAACTTTGAATTTAGCTAATGATTTAGAGCAAAATTCTTGAATTTCCTTATCGGAAACTTCAGAATTAACCACTAATGCGGCATGAACTACTTCTCCATATTTTTCATCTGGTGACGCAAAGCAAACTGCTTCATTTACACTTGGATGATTTATGAGTATTGCATCAACTTCTAAAGGAGAAATTTTTTCTCCTCCTCTATTTATTAGCTCTTTTATTCTACCTGTTAAGTTTAAGTATCCGTCATCATCTAAAAATCCTTGATCTCCTGTCCTAAACCATCCATCAATGTAAGCATCTCTATTAGCATCTTCATTATTATGATATCCACTTGTTACATTTTCACCCTGAATTACAACTTCTCCTACTTGATTTTCACTAAGCATATGCCCAATTTTTTCCATTGACATAATATTTATTTTTACTCCAGTAGGTTTACCCACACTTCCTGCTTTTCTTTGCTCTGGAGGCATTGGATTAGAGCTCATCTGATGAGATGCTTCGGTCATACCGTAGGCTTCAAGAACCGGCGCTCCAAATCTTTTTTCCAAATCTTTTAATACTGACGGAGCCAATGCAGCAGAACATGATCTAATAAATCTAAAAGATTTTTTTGGAGCATTATCTTCCTCTGATCTTATCAGCAAAATTTGATGAATCGTTGGAACCGCTGAGTACCAAGTTGCATTATGTTTTTTTTGAAGTTTCCAAAATGCTCCTGCTGAGAATTTTTCTGGAATAATTATTTCTCCCCCACTTGAGAGAGTGGCCAAAGCAACACCAATTAGTCCATGGACATGAAATAGTGGCATAACAACCATGGCAATATCATTGTTATCAAGTTCATAAGTATCAACAATATTCTTTAGTGATTTTAATAAATTTTTGTGTTTTAGAGGGACTCCTTTAGGCCTACTTGTTGTTCCTGAGGTATGAAGAAAAAGACATGAATTTTTTCCATTAGGTTTATTCAAATCTTTTTTTTCTGATTCTTCAGAATCAAAATCCATTTTCAATGAACCGTTATTAAATGAAATTACTGATGTAGGAATTTTTTTTGCTTTAGCTTGTTTTATTACTGAATGACCTTCAGATGTAATAACCATTGAAGGATTAATATCATCTAAGTAAAAATTAAACTCTTCATCTGTAAATTCAGGATTTAGAGGTGCAGCTACTGCACTTGTATTCGTTACTCCCAAAAAACTTATAATAAATTCGGCATTATTTCTAAGCACGATAACGATTGGTTTTTCACTTTGAATTCCAAAAGAATATAATTTTTCAGATATTTCACTTACAAGGTTTTTAAGTTCTAAATAATTTATTTTTTCTTTATCGGGAATTGTTATGGCTGTATCTTTCTCTTTTCCAGAGTTTAATATTTCAGGGAGTATAGTATTCATATTTATTCAGCCTTTGTGTATTTTTCTTTATTTTATAAAAAAACCTATAATCTAACAGTCTTTTCTGCCTAAATCTGGAGATTCTTTTACAATTTCGACAGGAGTGTTCCTAGCTACAATTAATTTCAAGTCATCTTTTCCTGTGTTTACAGGCTGATGGAGGGCCCCATCTGGAACAAAAATAAAATCACCTTCTGAAATTTCTTCTTCCACCTCTAGATTATCCCCATATAGAAAAATTCCTTTTCCAGACAAAACATAAATAGCTGATTCGCAATTAGTATGAAAATGAGTTGTAGAGCATCTATCTTTTGGAATATTTGCTACTGCCATATGTATATTTTCAGCATTGCTTAATTTTTTTGACACACCAGCCATTCTTTTCATTGCACCCGAATTTATTTCTTCCTCTAAATTATTCTTTTTTGTTATTATTATCTTTTTCATCTACTTTTAAAATCTTTCTTGAATATGTATTATAAATATTATCTTAGCTCAAAAAGGATGAATAATGTACGGAACTATTTTTAATTTAAAAGTCAAAGACGGACACGAGAAATTACTCTTAGAAGAGATGAATGCTCAGGAAGAAAATCCTGAAGGTATGATTGCATGGTTCTTAATGACACCTGACGATACATCAAAAGATTGGATAGGTGTGGCAGTTTTTAAGTCTAGAGAAGATCATATCAACAATGCAAATAGGCCTCAACAGGCTCAATCTTTTCAAAAAATGATGGAGCATTTGGAAGAAGAGCCAAAATGGACAGACGGTGAGTATCCTATTTCAGAAATAATTTGATTATGGGTCCGAGCAATCTCTTTTATATCCACAGTTATTGCAAATAATCTTACAGTGTAGTTTCAAGGTTTCTGTTTCACAGATTTCGCATAAATCTAATACTTCACTTTTGTTTTTACTATCCATATATGAATATTTAAATTAAGTTAAATATAAATGTCAATAATTAAAAATATTTTTAAATAGATATTTTTAGCACTAGAATAACTTAATGGATAATCAACAATCTCCTTGTATAAATATCTGTAGATATAATTCAACTAACTTTGAAAACGTAGAAGTTATATATTGCGTTGGCTGTTATCGTTTATATGATGAAATTTCAAACTGGACCTCATATAGTGATTCTGAAAAGCAATTAATAAAAACAAACCTTGAAATAAGAAAAGTAAAATTTAATTTATGAATTATTCATTGGTTTTTCCAGATCAGCTATTTCACAAAAATCCATCAATCTTGAGAGGTCGGAAAGTATTAATATTAAAGCATCCATATTTTTTCTCTCGATTCAGATATAACAAAAAGAAAATTTTAATGCACTTAATGTCTATTGAGTACTATAAAAGATCATTGGAATCTGATTCCTTCGAAGTTGAAATCATCGAACTTAAGGATTTTCAATCACTTTTTCTATCTGGGATATCTCAAAATCATTTAATTCATACATGTGAGATCTCTAATTTTGAGCTATCGTCTTTTCTTAATGAGTTATCCTCAAAAAACATTCAAGTTAAATACTATAAATCGCCTATGTTTTATGAATCGGTAGAAGACTTAAAAAAATATTTTGGGGATAAAAAAAAATATATACAGTTGGGATTTTATAAGAAATTAAGAATAAAACACCAAATTTTACTTTCAGAAAATAAATCTCCATTAGGAGGAAAATGGAGTTTTGATTCTCAAAATAGAAAAAAAATACCTGAAAAAAAATTACCTTCCGAGAAAATTACTTTTTCTTATGACGAAGAAATATTAAATTATTCAAAATCAATTATCTCTAATTTATATGTACATAATTATGGAAATTTAATGGATTTTAATTTTCCAGTAAATAGAGCACAAGCATTAGATAATTTAGATTTTTTTCTAGAGAAAAAATTTGAAAATTTTGGTATTTACCAAGATGCTATTTTTTCATCAGAAACGCTTCTTTATCATAGCAATTTATCATCATCCTTAAATATTGGATTACTTACTCCTAAAGAAGTGATAGAAAAAGCAATTGAATTTTGTAATCACAAGAATATTCCAATAAATTCTCTTGAAGGTTTTATAAGGCAGATCCTAGGATGGAGGGAATTTATCAGAGGTATTTACTTGAATAAATTTAAATATCAATACTCAAGTAATTTTTGGGATTCTCAAAATAAATTTCCAGATTTATTTTATGAATCTAAAACAGGAATTCTACCTCTAGATGATTCACTCAACAAAAGTATAAATGATTCTTATGCTCATCATATTGAAAGATTGATGATTCAAGGTAATCTTATGCTTCTTTTGGAGATTACACCTAAAGAGGTTTATAAATGGTTTATGGAAATTTTTATAGATTCATCAGACTGGGTTATGGGACCTAATGTTTTTGGTATGAGTCTATATTCAGACGGGGGATTAATGTCTTCTAAGCCGTACATAAGCTCGAGTAACTATATCTTGGGAATGAGTAATTATAAAAAAGAAAAATGGTCATCAGTTTGGGATGCTTTATTTTGGAGCTTCATTCATAAACATAAAAAGAAAATCAAAGGAATTAATAGAATGGCTTTTATGCTAAATTTATTAGATAAAAAAAGTAGAGAAGATATTTATAATTTTGAAAAAACCTCAGATAATTTTAAAAATTCTTTATTTTAGAGCTTTAGTTAGTAAGAATTTATCTATTTTTTAATTTCCAATCTTTATATTTACTTCTTCTTTTTTCCATATATTTTTTGTAATCTTCAATAACTTTTTGCCTAAAAGGATCAATCGATTCGTTTTTAGGGTTGCCTAAATAATCTAGACCTTTTGGCCAAACATATACATTATTGAGCGTTTCTGGAACAGGAGTAGGTCCTTTCCAGTCATCTTCACCAATAAATGAAGAAAACCATGAATGGAAAACCACAAGAGATATTAATCCTGCTGCTAAAACTATAATTGGTATTCTAATATCTTCTTTCCTAATCAAAAAATTTAAAAAAATTATTTACCAGGTAACATTGCCTTTATTAAAATTTTCAAGGGTAGCAATATTAATTTTACCGGCAATAGCAATATATTAAAAATAAACATATTTTTTCCTTATTTAATTCTTTTAACATTATATACTCAAATTATTATGTCCAGGCACTAAATATTAAAAGATATGTTGTCTCATAAAATTAGTACCAAATACATCTTGACAAGTTGCTTTTAAACAAATAATTTTAAATGAAAGATTTATTAAATGATATTAAATATCAATTGTGCGGAGGTGCATTTATGAAACTGACAGCTTATAGCGTGAAATTAAAAAAAGTAGTAGATATTGCTCAACCTAAAATAGTTACAATGAAGAATGGCAGAAAAGCCGTTTCTGGTGTAGCTGCTGAAGATCCAACTTCTAAAGTATTTAGAATATTGAGTGACAAAGACGTTGCTGAAGTGGAAAAAATGATAGGATAGCCCACTTTATTTATCGTATTTTTTAGCTCTTAAATTTTGCAATACGCTTCCGTAGAATTATGGCTATAAAATACATGGGGCTGAGAGAAAAGCTTTAAATGGTATTAATGGTTTTCTCAGCCCCTTTTTAATATATGCCTAACCTCTAACCATTAAACCATGATTCGTTATTATAAGATGCTTCCCAAAACAAATATTCATATCTCAGAGCTGTTTGAAATAAATACTCTGCTCTTTTTTCACTAATTTTAGATTTGCTGTTCAAGTGATCTTCAAGCCAATTGACTAATTCTCCTAAAACATTTGGGCCGTGCAAATCTATCCATTCTTTATATACAGCATTATTAGGATTAGCTTTTTCAATCAGCAGTCGATTTCCCCAATCAAGATATGTCCCCTCTGTTACATATAAAATCATAGCAATATCATCAAAAGTTCCTTCTAAAGATGTTCTTACTAGAAAATCTCCGAATGCTTGTGTTGTTGGAGATGCTTTTGCTGAAGAATAATCATCTTCTGATGCTCCTAATTCCTTGAAGAATCGTAAAAATAAATCATTTTCTGGATCTAATATACCAACTAAAAAATTATTAAAAATAGAAGCTGAATTAAGATTTGGAGCTTTAGCTATTCCCTGAGAAGCTACTGTTACTAAATCATTTACAAAAACATAATCTTGTAAAAAGTAATTCTTAAATACGTTTTCAGGTAGAGACCCTTCTCCTAATTCTAAAACAAATTTATGATGAGTCATTGACTCCCATAAATTTGAGTATTTTAATTTTAAATTTGAAGTAAGTGTCATGTTCTATATTATTTTTTTCCTTTAGATAAGTAATTGATAATTTTAAGATTTCTAGGAAAAGATAAAAAGCTGTATATTAATTCAAGGGCTAAAAAATGCAGCCCTTGAATTACTTCTTTAATCTTTAGCTGTTCTAATTAGTTCTATTCCTGTAACTACGCTTGTTATTGTAAGTCCTAAATAATATGCAGTTATTAATGATTCGTCATAAAATAAAATGCTACCAAATACTCCATATATTCCTACTAATATAAAAGCACATGAGCTAATTGGATGAATAGTCTTATTTTTGAAAAGACTGTAACCTAAAAGCCCCATCCCTAGCGCTAAAACAGCTGTCCCAAATCCACCTGCTGTTGTGGCTAAAGTAACCATAGAAATAGCTTCAGGAATTAATCCTTCATTAGATAAACTTGCTGCAGCTGAAAATGCTCCATGCTCAGCTATAGTTCCAGCAAAACCTATGATAATAAGAATTCCAGCTAAAAATGCAAAGTTTGATTTTCCTTTTTCTAGAACTTTAGCTCTAAGTCCTAAAAAAGCCCCCATAAGTACTGAGTATACAATTGCAGCAACACCCATATTTACATGTATTCTGTCTGAAAGACTACCAATCTCCGTTGCATATGCTGCATATCCTCCTTCAATTTCTCCGGCTGGACTGCTTGGTAAGCCTGCAGTTATCCATGAAAGAATTCCAAGAATAGGAAAAATAGCAAAAATCCATCCTAAAGTTTTTGTACTCATATTTATACCCCTCTAAATTTTTTAATTTGAATTAAATTATTTAATTATAAAAATGGTGGAGCTGAGGGGGATCGAACCCCTGACCTCATCGCTGCCAGCGATGCGCTCTCCCAGCTGAGCTACAGCCCCAAATTAATAAACTAATAATAAATAAATTATAAATGATTTCAAGTTTTTCTTCTTATATATAAAATATAAAATCACTAATTTCTTCAGATCAAATCATATACAAAATCATATATAATTTATTCAATAAATATTAAAAGAAAGGTTCTTATTATGGCAATATTAGACTTGAATACAGCTGAAAAAATTTTTCAGGGAGCCCAATCTAAATCAAATGAATTATCAGCAAACTTTTGTGTTAGTATTGTTGATCCTAGAGGAGACTTAATCGCTTTTTTTAGAGAAGATAATGCACCATGGAGAAGTATATATATTAGCCAAGGTAAGGCAGCAGCATCAGCTGCATTTATGCAACCAAGTGGTAAACTTGCTGAGGGCGGGCCAAATCCTATTCACCAAGGCTTAATGGCGATGTTGGGAGGTAGGATGATTCCTGGTCAAGGAGGATTGCCTGTCTATGATGGAGATTCTATTATAGGTGCAGTAGGAGTTAGTGGCGGAACACCTCAGGAAGATGAAGAGGTGGCTTTAGCAGGAATTTCTCATGCTGGCTTAGAAACTTCAGCATAATATTATTAATTTAGATCAACCTAACGCTTCTTCTAAAAACCCAGCAAATAAGAAAAATTGCTGTCGAAGAAAGTGCCATTGCAGGGCCTGATGGTAAATTAATATAATAGGAAAAATATAAACCAGTCACAGAAGCTATTACCCCAAAAATACAGCTAATATAAATGCTATGATAGAAGTTTTTCATTATTAACTTCGCTGCCGCTGCAGGAGTTATTAGCATGCTAAGAACAAGTATAATTCCTACTGATTGTAACGCTCCGATCACAGCTAAAGATAAGACGATCAAGAAAACACTATCAAATAATTTTGTATTCAAACCTGTTACCTGTGCTCCTATAGGGTCAAAGCTAAGATATAAAATTTGTTTATAAAAAATTATAATTGTAAAAATAGTAATTAATGACAACGCTAATGTACTTATCACATCCCCATTAGAAACACCTAATATTTGGCCAAATAAAATATCTTCTATGTTCAAAGTTGTTGCTAGGTTGTAGCGCTTTAATAAAATGATTCCAATCGCAAAAAAAGTAGAAAAAATAATTCCTATTGCAGTATCTTCACCAACTGTAGATTTACTAATAATATAACCTAGTAATAGGGCTATAATAACAGCAGCTGGGATGGCTGATAAAAAAATACTTACACCCAAAACTGAACCTATTACTAATATTGGCAAGCTAGCGTGTGCAATAGCATCCCCCATAAAGCCTAAGTTTCTGTTTATAACAAATGAACCAATTAATGGCAGGGTTATTCCTACTAAAATTGAAATCGTCATAGATCTAACCATGAATTGATATGAAAATGGCTCAATTATAAAATCAATGTCCATCTTTTTTTCCGTGATTTCCTATTTCATGGGTTTCAAACATTGAAGAGTGGGTACCATATAATTCAGAAAGAACCTCTTGGGTGAAGACTTTTAAGGGATCTCCATAAGCACAACAGTGCCTATTTAGACATAAGACTTCATCAAATCTATCTGCAACATTATTTATGTCATGAGTTGCTATCATGATAGTTTTTCCAGAATCTTTCAATTTTCTTAATACTTCTATCAGACTTATTTGAGATCCAACATCTACTCCACTAAAAGCTTCATCTAGTAATAATATATTTGCACCTTGTGCCAATATTTTTGCTAATAAAACTCTTTGTCTTTGACCTCCTGACATATTATCGACACGATCATCAATTTTGTCATATAGTCCAACATCGTTTAAGCATTCTTCTATTAAGTCATTACTCTTCTGTATAAATGGAATACTTGGAAGATTTTTTGTATTTCCTAAACCTACAACCTGCCTAGCAGTTAATGGAAAGTTCCAGTTTAAGTTTTCATTTTGTGAAACATAACCTATGTTCCCGCTTCCTTTTTTTGCGTCCTCTCCATTTATTTTTATTTTTCCATTCGTAATGGGAACCAGCCCAGTAATAGCATTAAATAAAGTAGTCTTGCCTCCTCCATTGGGACCTACTACTGCTATTAGGCTACTTTTATTAATGGAAAAACTGACATCATCTAAAACTAAGCTGTTGCCAAGTTCTACACAACAAGAATCTGAAACTATTGTATTCTCTACCAATTTTATTCTCTTTCGGGTTTGTGGTTCTCATGGAGAGTTAAGAACCACAAATTTTATTTACTAATTTATCAAATTATAACTTTTTTTTATTATTTGAAGTATTTTACTTTATAAAAGTCAAAAGTCTTTTTTAAATTATAGTATGTATTCTCTGCAACAAATTCTTTGACTACATCTAAGTAAGTACCTGCAAAGTACTTTCCATGATGATCAGCATTTTTTCCGTTGTAATTTATTACGTGAGACATTTCATGGGCAACAAATAGCATTGTTCTAGTAATAGTAATAGTAATAGGAATAGGTAAGCAAATTGTATCTGCTGTGGCATAGGCAATCGAATTACCTTCCAGTATTAATTTCGGAGGATTTATTTCAGCCCATTGAGATATTTTATATATAATATCCTCAACTTGCTTGGGGCTTAATATTTCTAGTTCACCCCACAAACAAGCTTCCTCAGCGCTATATAAACGACCCCTTTGATAATCTTTCAGATTAGCGTTGGGGATATTCCCAATCCAATTTTTTTGCACTATTTATTTCCTGAAATTAATTTACTTATTACTCTTTTTATCATCATCGTGGTCATGCCCTTCGTGCTCATCATCATCGTGATCATCATCATCGTCGTGATCATCGTCATGCTCATCGTGGTCATGCCCTTCATGTTCATCATGAACTTCTGTAGGTAAATTATTTACAATGATAGTTACATTATTTTCTAACCAATCTACATAAGATTGATTCTCTTGTAGAGTTTCAACCCAAAGTCCAGAAACTAACTTAATTCCAGTTTCTTGTTCAATAACTTCGCTATATTGACTTGGAGATTCTGCTTCTAAAAACATCACTTCAATATGATTTTTTTCTATTACATCAATTGCTCTTCTCAAGCTTTTAGGGGTTATTCCATCTTCTGAATTCAAGCTAGGAATTATTGTAGTCAATACTTCAATTTCATATTTAGCTTCCAGGTACCCAAGGGCTTCGTGAGTAGTAATAATCTTTCTATTTTCAGCTGGTATTGTATTAATCATTGCTGAAACATTTTCATCAAGAAGTTGTAATTCAGTAACATAATTAGCAGCAGCAGATTGATAGCTGATTTCATTTGCTGAATCATTTCTAACTAATTCATCTTTTATAACTTCTACAGCTTTAGATACTCTCATAGGATCAAACCAAAAATGAGGATCATAGATACCATGGTCATGTCCTTCATGGTCATCATGTCCTTCATGGTCATCATGTCCTTCATGTTCA
>Ga0315326_10001219_pt1 | contig 13279 bp, 9 predicted proteins | sample M180m32315metaG_FD_203457 | JGI IMG/M metagenome (GOLD analysis project Ga0315326, IMG submission 203457) | Ammonia-oxidizing marine archaeal communities from Monterey Bay, California, United States - M1 80m 32315 | ecosystem: Environmental > Aquatic > Marine > Coastal | place: USA: California... | reverse complement strand
CGCTGGGGAGACATCATTAAATTGTCCTTGATAATCAATAGCAATCTGAGGAGCAGGCCAAATCTTTTCATTGAAGGTAGCAGTAATTGTATCTATATACCCTTCACCAGCAACATACTGACTGTAGATTAATTGAACATTGGGCCCTGTAATATCATACAATACAGGGCTAGAAACAAATTTATCTACCACAGATGGATTGTCTGCAGAATCAACTGCAGACCACGCAATATTATAGTAGGTCCCATCAACAAGATTCACAGGATCATTTGTTAGTGTAATATTTTCATAAGGTACATCATCAAGTAATTCAGCACTTACAAGTTCTACTTCATGTGGACTATTAGGGTCTGGGTTCCCACTAGCTCTTGTCCAAGTTATTTTACCAGTACGCACATCCTCACTTAATTGATAGGAAACTTGGCGATTGTTTACATAGCTATTACTGTCCGGACTTAATAAGGTAAATTCTGGTTCTAGATTATCTATACGGATAATTCCATTGGCAACTACACTGCTTTGATTAATCAGATTAGCAGCTTTATCATGAGCAGTTGGTGTAATAATGAGGTTTCCATCAACAGAATCAATCAATGTTAAACTATAATCATATTGCCAAATTCCTGTTCGGGTCATTGCCGCACTTACAATATCGCCCGTGCTAGCGCCTACTGGTGGAAAATCAATCGATAAAGTTGGGATAGAATCAATTTGGACACTATCGGTAAATGCTCCTCGAATGATGAGAGCAACATCATTGACAGACACCAACGAATCTGAGGAATCAGTAACTGCTGTCGTTGTTTCAAAGTAATTAAATGTGACTCCAAAATCATCGCTATCAATAATAATGGATTTTTTCTGTGCTAACGCAAAATCTCCCGGAGTTATCGGTAGTAACGTATTTAGATTATTTCCTGCAGGATCAATTAATGCACCTCCATTGGCATTAATAACCAATGAATTTGTGGCAGCATAATTCAAATTATCTGCTGTAGTAATAAGCGGACTTGCATCTTCACTTGATTCTCCAGCGCTCACTGTATGGGCATAATAAACCGTATCATTACTAGCATTACGAAAAGGAGCCGTTGGATTGGCTCCACCGGTTCCTCCGCCTACCGCAAGTTCTAGTGTGGAATTATCGCTTCCTGTTCCAACTCCAGTTATATTTTCACTCGCTACTACGCTAATGGTAACCACATCATCAATTGTATAGGCACGATTAAGGTTTAAGGAAGTTACTTCTGTTACTGTGGGTACTGTTTCATCCACAGTAATGGTCGTTGCGCTAGGCAGCCAGTCTGTATAATTCCCTGCTACGTCAAATACTCTTGCTGCAAATGTTAGTTCCACACCTTCTGCATAATCTAAAATTTCTTCTATGCCTGAATATGGATCAATTGTATCTGCTAGAAATGTAGTAGGTGAAGGAACCGTTGATTCAAGTGCAGCTAGTTCAGTTGAAGAAATATTATATGAAGCATCATAGTTACCATCCCACACATAATAATTCCCTAAATAACTAAAATCTGCAGCCCCTGTAACTTTCCCAAGAATATGAACCGCACCACCCTCCAAAGTGGCATCATCTGGTAATGGAGCCGTAATCTGGATTCCTGTATTATGACTATTCCAATATCCAGAAATAATATTGGCAGCATTATCCGCATTGGTTACCACAGCTCCTGTGGTGCCTTGCGCGGGAGGAGTTTGATCAATGATAATTGGAGTGCCATATACTGCTGTTTCCAATTGATTACCTGCCAGATCCGTAATAACTGCCTTGAAAGTCATGATCAAACCATCCGAAAATTGGGCATTATGCTTGACAGCATTATAGCTTTCAAAGTCAGTGGCATCTATTATAATTTGTTCACTGGGATAAGTCTCCCCATTCGTAAGAGTGGCGTAGGTAATAGCATGAGCATCACCTAAGTCAAGATATGCGATAGGACTACCACTTGGTACTGCCTCTGCTTTTAACTGGATGGTGCCGCAATCCGTGCCGGTTGCCGTATTACAGTCTAAACTTGGATCATTCGTTTGAAGAGACATATCTACTCGGGAACCCAAATCATCTAGATTAGCATCATCTGAAGTATAGCGGTAATATATATAAAAAAGCATACGGTCTGTGTTTGCATTATAATATCCAGTTCGTTCTGTCCAATATTCATCTTGATCATCTGGATTTATATTTTGTATAGCCATATCTACCACAGTATTTTGAACTCGATATGGAACCACACCATCAATAATGATATTTTTATTTCCATCGAGGGAATTTTGCGTATCTGGCGCAGGCAAGATTGCGTTTGTAGAAAGCGTTGCAGCAGCAAGTAAATTTCCACTGGCTTCATGCATGATACCATTATTGAGAGCAATCACTGCTTCACCATTATTATCCAACTTAAACTCCAGTCTTCCATCTACGATACCACTCGTTGAATTTCCTTGGCTTGTTTCACCCGTGGTTGGAGTATAAGCAAAGGAAAGTGTTGTTCCAGAAACGCCACTGTACGCAGCGGATCCTGTTACGTCACCAGTTTGCAATGAAATAGAAGGAGTACCGGCGGTAACATCAACCGTAATTGCTACCGAGGTTTCTAATTGGATTTGAATCGGTAATCCATCCGAACTAGGTCCCCACCATCCATCCGCTTTATCAGCAGTAGCTGAGGAAACAGTAGGACGATCTGTAGAATTAATTCCATCAATAAAGATAGTCGAATTACCAGTAGTTGCGAATGTGTTGGTATGCAAATATTCTGTAATATTACCTGCTGCGTCTGTCACGGCTGCTTTTATACTGATATCATATTGATCCATATCCGCCCACGCATTACCATTCATCTCTAGTTCTTTTACTCCATATGGAGCTGCTCCATCCACCTGATCTCCACCCCAATCACCAAATTCACTGACTTCCACAAAAAAGTCGGCCTTATTTCCATCAGAAATATTTGCTGCCGTTCCAAGAGTGTCCCATCCAAAATTATTTATATTTCCATATAAAAGAACGTTCCCACCAACAATATTATCATCTTTCGCGCTGATATCTCCTAGTGAGACTTTGAGATAATCTGTAGAAATATTCCAATACCCCTGAACTGCAATACTATGTGTTGCGGTCGTGACATCGGTTTCTAATCCACTGATAGTCCCAGCATTCGGGTCCAGTTCATCTACATGAATTGTGACTTTATTGGCATCTTCCGTATCTGTGGTATTTCCAGCTTTATCTTCAGAGCGTATTTTAAAATCAACATCTCCCACTGCCGCTGATGCCGTAGGCCAACCTGTAATGGTAGCTAATTGAACTGCAGTAAGAGTGATAGATATACTAGATGTTCCTGAAGATTCATCTGAAGTTACTGGATCATGCGCATCACCAACTTGCGCATAATTATTTGCTCCTGTACGTGCGAAAACATACACCTTACCATCTATCATGGAAGCATCATTTGCAAGTGTTGTAAGAAATACCGCATTAGCATTTTCTTCATTCCAATAATTTGCTACGGGAACCACATCGGTAGTAACACTCGTAATTGTTGGCGCATCAGGAGACAAACCATCTGCATAAATACTATGAGCACCCACTGCATCCATATTTGTAACGCCCACAGTACTAACTGCAGTTTCCCCAGGGGTTCCAACAATATTCCCTGCATTATCTCGAAGCTTATCTGCTGATGAAAGTGCAACGCTAACTAAAGCAACTTTCGATGGATTGTAATGATCTGCTCCACTCCCAATTGTATATGTTACTGTTCCTGTAGCGCTGGATGATATACTGGTAATTGATTGTGCGCCAGAACCAACGTTCATTGTTAAATCCAACGTAGCATTTTCCACTAAGGAAACTTGATCATCCGCATCCGTATCACCATCGCCATCATTAAAATTTGCAATAATAACAATATCTTCAGTTTCTTTATAGTTTCCATCATCAGTAGAAGAAGTAATGCTTACCAATGATGGAGCTTGAAGGTCAATTGTAGTACCGCTGGTAACAGAACTCGCTGAGGAGGATATATTCGATGCAACATCAATATTATATGCCCGAAAGTAAATTGTCCCCCCATGAGCATAATCGGTTAAACTTTCAACCGTATCAGAAACAATACTAATTATTGCTTCTCTATTTGCATCCCCCCAATCACCAGACTGCACCTCATAGTTTGCTTTTAAAATTTGCCAACCATTTGAAGTTCCTACTCGTCCTTCAATACGAATTTTACCATTTTCCATAGAAGCATCATTTGCGTTATCAAAATCAACTGTAATATTCATGCCAGTATTGGTAGAGTTGTAATAACTATTATAATCGCTAGCATTTGAAAGTGAAGCGGAACCACCTGCTGGCAACGCCGAACTAATGGATGGAGCAGCCGGTCGAACACCATCAATCACAATCGCCTTTGGAACATCGGTTAAATTTGAACTTGCTGGTAACGTAAGACCGGCAGTCTGAAGCTCATTGGATGCAGCATCAATTATTGTCCCATTATTCACAGCTGCTCCTGTGACATCTAGTGCTGCAACATTATCATTTGCTACAACTGTATATGTTCCCGTAACGCTGGTTGCTGCAGAGCTAATTGCTGCAAAAGTAATATTTGAAGTGAGACCAAAAGGAAGTTCTAGTGTGTTATTGGAAGTAACCGCTTCATTAAAGTTTACAGTTACGCTAATTACAGAACCAATGCCATAGGTTGAATCATCTGTATCGGACGTCATATTAGAAATAAAAGGATATACACCATCTACAGCGATATTCCATCCACCTGTAGTAAAGGCAGTAACTGGTGTAAACCCACTTGCTTCATCAATATTGTTTGGTTTAAATGTAGTATTATTTGCTGCATAGGTAGGATTATCTGTTAGTGTAACATCGGCATCAGCGGGATCTAGAGCTACACTGGAAATATCTAATCTAGCTGTAGATTCTCCCTCAGAAACGGTATATGTTGCTGTTAATGTTTGATCTCCAGATACAGGTGAAACTGTTGCCGTACCAGCCGTATTCGTAGTATTGAAAGTAACAATAATATTTCCAGCATTAAGTTTCACTGTATTATCAAAATTTAGAAGGATATCTAGCTGATCTCCTATTTTAAGCGTTGGTGTATCCGATGTGGAATAATCAGCAGTAGTAATAGTATTAAGAAATGGTTTCGTACGGTCGATTGTGATTGTTTTTCCAGAAAATATAGATGAAGGCATAGTGAGGACTGCTGTATTTCCAGCTACATCTGTAAGAGTTCCAGCACCAACTAAAGCAGCAGATTCAACTGATATATTACCTTCCGTATCACTTGCCCCTACCGTATAGGTGCCTGTAACCGTAGCATCACTTGCTGCGCTAAAGGTAGCCGTTCCTCCATTAGCAACACCACTCACAGCAATATTAATAGTACCTGTCCCTGTTAAGGCAACGTCTTCTGCACTTCCAGCTGCACCATTGAGAAAATTTAATGTGACAGGAATTTCTGCTCCCTCACCATATACTCCAGTTGCATATGCGGTAGTAATCGATCCAATTACAGGCGCTACAGTCTCAACGGTTAATTCTGCATTATCTACCAATGCTTGACCTCCAGGTTCAGAAATTGAATTAACCTCATTACCAGCAGCATCAGTTATTTTCCCACCTCCGGAAAAATTTATAGAACTAATACTTAAATCAGAAGCTTCAAGATCACCAGCTAGTACGGTATAAACTTCAGATCCTTGACTAACTGGATTATTATTTTCATCCAACCCATCTGCAACTGAACTAATCTGATATGTTCTAGAATTTGAACTTAACACAAAGTTAACAGTTCCTGTTAATGTTACAACCTCATTGAAATGAGCTGATATACTTGTGGTTTCATCAAGAGATAATGCTCCTGAACTAGGATCTGCCGTCATTTTTGTTAAATAAGGCATAACACCATCAATAGTAATTGCTGCATAGTCAGCCAAATTATTACTAGCTGGAATAGTGAAATCATTTAAATCGTTGCCTGCTAGATCATAAATAGTTCCACTAGCCATTGAAATAGAATTGATTGTCAGATCAGTACTTGCATCATTATTACCGACTTGATAATTAGCACTTGCAACAGTATCTCTATCATCCCAATCATTCCAAGCTGTAATTGAAGCCGTTCCATCTGTTCCATCATCTTCTTGAGTTTGGAATTCCACACTAACAGCCTGACTTGCTCTAACAAATTCAGTGAAATGTATTGTAAAAGCGACATTCTCATCTTTCTTTTTTGTAACTGCATCAGTACCCAGTGAAGTTGTAATTTTTCTTATGGTAGGTCTCGTGGTATCATAATAATCATCAGTATCTGTATGTGTATAACTATTACCCGCTTTATCAAATATTTTAGTTACTATATCATATCTTGCTCCATCTACTAAAGCAAACGCCGTACTTGAACCGACACCATCAGTCCATGTAATGTTAGTTATTTCTGTAGCTTCATCTTGCGTGAATTCATCTGCTGAACGAGTACCAAAAGTATAATAATGCACACCACCGATATCTGCAGTTCCACCGGCATCGCCTGTTAATTGTATATAACTTTTAAATGAATCATCACTACCACTATATAGATCTTCATCAGGACGAAAAGTTAAAGTAATCGAAGAGTTAAAATATGCATTACTAAAAAAACTTCCAGATTTAGTTGTAATCCCTGGAGCATCAGCATCAAATGTAATATAGTTCTGACTCACAGGAGCTCCCCAGTTTACTTCCTCATATACAGTAGTTTGTCCAGCTTTTGCAAATGCTATGACAAAATCCCATCTATCACCATGAGGCTCAGTATTAGGAGTGTCTGTTATATCATTATCAGTAATTGTAATAGTTTTTATACCGCTATTATTAAAATTAAGATTCCCAAACCATGGGGCCGACTGAATTGCAGATTGAGTAGATCCAACAACATCATCTTGCAAACCAGCATCACCATCATCAGTCATATCAATAGTTGGAACTGAGCCGCTTTCAGCATGTTGATAATAAATTTGATATTGTCCATTAGAAAAGTTAGTTAGATGATCTACATCACCAACGTCATTAAAGGTAAGAGTAATTATCAAATTATTACTTGCATTCATATATCCATTAACTACGTCCCCACTTTCTACAGTTGCATTTACAGTGATTGCACCACGTAAAGGAAACAAAGTCATAAATAGTAAAAGAAATAAAAACAATTCTTTCCGAATATCAGAAAACATTATTCGTTTGATCATAAAAATTAAAAAAATTTTAGAGTGTTATTGCCAAAACTAACACACCTTCGAGCCAACTAGCTGGACCTTCGAATGCAACTTTTTCAGAGTTTTTCGCACCAGGACTACCCGTATATCGCATTCCCAATCGAAGTCCCAAGGTATTCCCAATTGTAAAGCCATAGGTACTTTCTACAATCATACCAACTCCTCCGCTTACAAGCCCTCCGCCAACTTTAACTTGACTGGCACCAGCTGGAACAGAAACGAGTCCAATTAATGTCATACCGGAATAGGCGGCGTTTGCAGGTGGATAGTAATCTTCAAATTTCACCGTTCCTAGCTCAGCGCCAAGACGAAACCGTAATGGGCCAATTTGCATTAGAATGGGCATTTCAACACCTAAACGAAAGTTTACAAAGGAATTATATGTGTAAAGAGAATGACTGACTAACGCAGGAGATGCACCGTGCAATGTGAGTGTGTATCCCATTTTAAGTGCATCATCGGACAAATCAGTGCTGGACATTTCTTCATCAAATTCTTCTTCCTCAAACTCTCCCTCATCTTCATAAAATTCATCTTCATCTTCTTCCTCAAAGAAAGAGTCAGGATCTTCATCAAACTCCTCATCGTCTTCTAAAAACTCTTCATCTTCATCTTCAAAGAGTTCCTCTTCTTCCTCTTCTTCACCCCAGAATATTTCACCTTCATCGTCATCTTGAGCATATACAATCTCTTGCGGAACAAAAAAGAAAACTAAGAACAGACAGAATGTCCATCGAATTAAGAATACCGGGGCAATTCCTGCCGCTCGGACATGTTTAAGTAACTCCATAATACCTCTTTCGGTTATACTACTTTACTATAACTATGCCGCGGGACAAACGAACCCCTTACCTCATCGGCAACTTGCCGACCATCTAATATAAATCAACTAAGGAATGTGATTCAATGATTTAAATCACATTTTACAGGTTAATGACGCGCGCGTTCGATAAATGTATTAATTAAAAAAAAATATCAATGTTAGGTATTGTACAAGTGCTCATAATTCGGAGAATGTATCTCTGCCAACCGTTTTCCATCCTTCGTTATTCGGTAATCCCAGGTAAAGTCTGGATGATATTCTGTTACGTATTTTGATCCATCATCATAAAAACGCTCAACAAAGCGCACACCTTTTTCATCTTTCCAACGCCATGTCCAAATAATCATATTAGGTCCGTTGAAGCAGTGCTAGTGTTTCTCCATTCAAAACGATTCCATAAATCATGTGAAGATAGTGGACTTGAATATTCATCAAAACATATATCAACATTTTGAATTGCAAAATACTGTAACAGTTTGCGAAAAAATTTGTGTTCATGCTTTAGAAATCGAACAGGTACTAAAAAGCACTCAATTGGAGTACCGGAAATACGATCACCACCAACAGTAATTGCAATAAACAATCGCCTAATAGAATCATATTTTTTATATAACAATAACTTCTCTTTAATCATAGGGTTGATATGCTGATGTGGATAGCTTCCCAACCATACAGGTTGATGATAGGCATCTACAAAAAATTTCTTATCATTTGTTAAATCAATAAAGCAGTACTCTGGCATCGTATCATTTTGAATATATTCATCTATTGTAGATGAATGATCATGCTTCGTTGTTAACAGTTTGTAGGGATACTTACTGAGAATGGAATCCAAGAAATACTCTTTAAAGTATTGATCTCTTACTTTTATATCCGAATTAAAAAAGTTTTTACGAATTATTTCATAAGTGGATATCAGTGAATTCATAAAATTTACTCCTACTTATACATGATAGGATAAATAGTTATAAAAAAAAACCCCGCTAAAGCGGGGCTTTTTAATGTGGTTAATCTACTAGCGATATATTTATGGCTTTTTGCCCTCTATCTCCGTCAGTAACCTCAAATTCTACACCATCATTATCTTTGACGTAAATATCATCAGAAGATAATCCTGATTGGTGGAAAAAATAGTCTGTGCCATCATCACCTGTGATGAAGCCGTATCTTTTCGCTGTGTTGTAGAATTTTACTTTTCCTTTTTGCATTATTTCCTCACTGTTAATTGAACTGATTAATATTAATATAATGGGCAATACACCGATTACATAATTGTGAATATAATCTCTTCATTGAATGAAAAACAATTTATTATTCAAAATTAATTAAAATTAAAATTTAGATAAAAATGAGCGATTTAATTTATATTAGCCTTCCGTAACGTTTCTTGTATTGCTTTTTCTGCCAAAGCAGACATAAGCCTATATCCATCCTTATTGGCATGAACACCATCCGTTGTATATTTCTCCATTAAGCCCATCCTATCATCAACCATTTCAGAATAGTAATCAAGGTATGTATGACCATGTTTTACAGCATAATTTTTAATAATAGCATTTAATCGACTTATAATTGGAACTGGGTCTAATTCCTTTTCTATCCAAGAATATTTGTACACAGGTAAAACAGATGATATAATTACGGAAATATTATGTTCCGTTGCAAGTTCCGCCATCGAAAAAATGTTATCAGTAATCATTTTTACTGTGGATGGCCCCGTATTACCAGCAATGTCATTCGTGCCAGCTAATATGACTACTGCTTTTGGTTGCAAATCAATGACATCTGCTCGAAATCTAACCAGCATTTGTGGTGTTGTTTGTCCACTAATTCCACGGTTAATATATGGTTTTCCATCAAAAAATTCAGGATAGATATCTAACCATCCCTCCGTAATGGAATTACCCATAAATACAATCCTATTTTCATTTTCTGAAGGCATACCTACTTGATAATTATCTTGTCGATAACGATTAAAATTTGGCCAATCTTGAGCATAAAGTTCAAGTGATATAGATAAACAAAATAAATACAATAAACTGATTGCGTATTTCATACTTGCTTCTGTCTTTTATTAATAAATTATTTACTTAATTTTTTTATACGTCTTTGCGCTTTTTTTGCGTCTCGCGAACCTGGATAATCTGTTATTACCATATTCAATACTTCAATCGCTTTTTCTTTGTTATCCATTTTCTTATCGTATATATCTGCACATTTATTGATACTTTTTAAAGACCCGTCTGTCTTTGGGTATGTTGAGATTACTGTCATATGCTGCTTCACAGCATCTTCAAACTGCTTGGATTTAACATATAAGTTTGCTGAGCGATGCAATGCCTCAATAGATTCATCCGTGCTATCTGGATATGTTGAAAAGACTCGTTGATATGTCTGAATTGCTTCTTTTCTTTCTTTCAACTTCGATTCTTGTATTGCACCCATACGTAGCAAACTTGCAATCGTATGTTTAAAATTAGGATAATTATCTGCTAGAACTTCATACTCTTTAACTGCAGTAGACCAATCATCAAAATTCTTATCCGCCATCGTTGCAATTCGATATTGTGCATACGCTACATATTTGTGTTTAGGAAACATCTTGAGAAATTTTCGAAAACTTACGGTAGCTTCGTTGTATTCATTAAATTCTTCTTGCTGCAGCCTTGCAACTTGATATAATGCATCAGAATAATCTTTACTAGCAGGGTATAAATTCATCAATTTTTCATATACCATAACTGCTGGATGAAAATTACTTTCTTCCTGTTCTAATTTTGCCAACCACATCATTACTGCACTACATTGTGAACGATTTGGATATAAATAAAGAAAATTCCAGGATTCTTGTATAAATAGATCTGTTAGTTTTTTATCCTTTAGCTCATACACTTCTGATAATAATTGATGGTACCGTTTATATATTGTTCCAGATTTTGGCGCATCACTTATTAACTTAATTAGTTTATCCCTATTCGAACTGTAATACTTTTCTTCTTGCAACAACGTATATCCACGATCAATAACTTTTTTATAGATATCGGATTGAGGAAACAAATAAACAAACTTCAACATATTCATCTCTGCTTCTGCCCATTCTTCCTCTTGAATATTCAATTCAAATAAAAACATTTGTACGCGATCGGAAGAAGCGTCTGGAAAATATGAATCTAGATACAGGTTGTATTCTTTTCTTTTGTATTCAGAGAGGCTTTTGGAGGCTAATCCTAAACGACCTAATATTTTTCCAGAATTTTTTGATTCCTCAGTATGAAGCTCTTTTAAAAATTCATAATGAGCATCTTCAACTGTTTTAGAAGCAACAACTTTTTTTGTATTTTGCTGTGCTAAAGTATTACTATAAGATAATAATACTATATAAAATATTATATGCACATATCTTACTTTGATAATATTATCAATCATTAAACTTACCTCAATAATTTAATTATAAAATATAGTAAATTTTATATTTCTAAATCGAAATTTTACATAATTATAAAACAAATAATATGCTTAATGAGTAAATATATGGATAATTAGTTATTTAGCGTTAAATATATTAAAAATATGGTGAAGAATAAAAACAGTTAAAATCGCAGAGCCAGTTGTTGTTAATTCATCATAAGATATACCATATATCAACGAGTCGATAAAAAGAAATAGAAATACTGTGCCAAATAATATGACGGCACTTTTAACATATTTATTCTTGAAGTGTTCTTCAAACATGAAATATCAAATAATTATTCAATAAAAACGCCTTTTGCTTCACTCTGTTCCCCTATTACATCTTCCAAATAGTGAAGTTCGTCGTTAAACCAATAGCAGGCTTGGACGGCATAGTCATCAGAATTTGATGTCGCTACTCCCACCACAACAACATTCCCATCAGCAACTCGAATATCATTCGCCTGACCTGTTCCAAATATAGTGTTGGGACCTCCTTCCAGATCATGAGCCGTATTGTTTTTCCAGTATCTAGGAAATGTACCCCCAGTATTATCATCATCGTAGTCTCCAATCCAATCCGTGTATCCAGCAACATAAATATCTTCTCCATCGATTGTAATACCATAAGAACCCGTTCCATAAAGACTTATGTCCGAAGTCCCATCAGGTAAGTCTGTTCTTGTTGTATGACGCCAACGAGCGGCCTTGGGTGCATACCCTGTAAGGTTATCTGGTTTCATTGTAAATCCTGCGTAATACCTCATATTGCCAGCCGCATCAAAGGTAATATCATAGACTTCCCCGTCCCCGTGATTGGGTATGGGAAGATTCGTTCTATTATTTCCATCTTTCCAAAAACACGGAATTACATAATGATGATTGTTGATATAAGATCCACCAATGTATACAGAACCATTATTACGGACACCAATTGCAAATGCCTGCGATTCTCCATTGGTTGTTAAATTTATCTTTTGTCCATTTTTCCAATAACAGGATCCATTGTTAAACCATCCGGCAACATACACGTCATTACCATCGACAGCAATAGCTTCTCCTTCACCCCAAGACCCAGGAAGCTCGTATTTTTCTTGATTAATCCAGTAACAGGCATATTCTCCGCAGGTCCCTGATGTATATACATCACCATCCACCACTACAATATCTGTTGCCCAATCACCATCAGGGAGTCCTACCCGAGATCCATTTACCCAGTAGCAAGCGCCATCGTCATCACTACCAACAATATATACTTTTCGTCCTGAAATGATAGGATTTGAATTGGCAGAATCACCATTATCATCGCATCCTATCCACAAGATTACTAATAAAATAAATGAAATTTTCTTCATAATTATTATCAATATAATATCAATATTATGACTAACAAATTATTAAAAGAATCAATTAATGATTACTCTTTACCATTATCGCTTTTGATATAATTATATTTTTCCTGATTTTTTCTATGCTTTTCTGCATCAAGTGCAATTTTACTTGCCATAGCTTTTACTACAGTATCATCGATTTCATCTTTATGTTGAATTCTTTTATTTCGATTTATTGCCCATATCATACAATAAGACATAGCAACTAAGCCAGATACCAAAAATACTAACCACCAAATAATATCTATATTTTCTTTCGGAAACATTATTTCTATACTAATTCACTAATAAATTGGATTAATACAAGTTGCATTATTATTTT
>Ga0315326_10001218_pt1 | contig 13280 bp, 11 predicted proteins | sample M180m32315metaG_FD_203457 | JGI IMG/M metagenome (GOLD analysis project Ga0315326, IMG submission 203457) | Ammonia-oxidizing marine archaeal communities from Monterey Bay, California, United States - M1 80m 32315 | ecosystem: Environmental > Aquatic > Marine > Coastal | place: USA: California... | reverse complement strand
AACTGGAGAAGCGGTGATAGCTGCCGCGAATAGGGCGAGCGCAAGTCGGTATGGGGTAGTCATGTAATCTCCGGGTTTTGTAGATCCGGCTAGGCTACGCCAAGCATAGCGATACGACAATGTGTCAGCGTTTTTTGCCGTGGAGATGTCCTTAGTGTTAGACCGGTTTGTGTTCGTAAAACTGTCGGGGTGTGAGACATGCGGTTCATTTTGAGATTCTCGTACGTAGTGGTCTTGTTTTTGGCCTCGGCCGCCGCAGGGCAAAACATCCAGCACTTCGGGCTATCAAAATCGATTCCGGCGGCAGGCTCAGACATTGTGTCGCCTGGTCAGTTGCAGCTCTGGTTCACGCAAGGTCCTCAGGAAGGCTCTGTTACTATCCGTCTTGTCGATCCAAACGGGGAACTTGTGCGAACGGGAGAGCCAGTTCGGAGTGCAGAAGACGCGAAACTCATGGAGGTTGAGGTCCCATCGGTACTGGATGCAGGGTCCTACACAGTCATGTGGCGCGGTATAGGCGACGACGGTCACGTGGTTCGCGATGAATTCGAGTTCGGCGTGATGCCTGAGATCTAAGGCTCATGTGCTACCAAGCGAGCTTCTCAGAAGAGAAAATCTAAGGTTGTCTGCCCTCTGTCCGCATTAGAGGGTGAGTGGGAAAGACTAGGGTGTCGTATACGGCATCGGCCGGGCGCGTCCCATCAGGGAAGTCTGATTTCTTGTCCGGATACTCAGGTCGCTCGTGTGAATTCACATACGCCGAGATCAATTGCGATTCTTCGTCTGTGAGCGAGCCAGGTGCCGTGAGCGGCATCGCATATTTGATGTAGCCGGCCAGTTTCCAAATTCGAGCGGCTCCGGCTCCATCATTCCATGACAACGGTCCCCAGAGCGGACCTGGTTTTGCCAGAATCAGGTCGATGCCTTGGCCATCAAGTCCATGGCAAGGTGCACAGTGGAGATTGTACAGCTCCCCTCCGCGGGTTACGTCGAGTTCTTCAATGGGGACCCGGGCCTCAGTCGCGATCTCGTTTTGCCCGAGCCATGAGGGCCGATCTCCCATCACAAAACCATCGGAAAGCCAGTTCAGGTATGCGTCGAGCGCGAGCATCACGGGATGATCGTAGGGGGGTGCGGTTCCATTCATACTTCGTTTGAAGCAACCGGCTATCCTGTCCTCAAGGCTGACCAGTCTGTCATCGCGACGTCGGTATTGTGGGAAGGTTGCTGCCACGCCTAGTAATGGCAGTGCCCGGTCCCGCTGTCCCGCGTTTAGGTGACAGTTGCCGCAGGTGAGGTCATTTCCAACGAACTCCGACGCGTATGTCTGCGGATCTTGGCTGATCTGGAATCCCAGCCGGATCATACTTTCCATCCGCGGATCTGGGTGGATCGAGTCAGCCATCGGGTCATGTAACAGTTCGCCGACCCGTTCTAGTGTGGCTGTAGCAGGGATCAGATATGTCGAAGTAGCGGCCGTGGCTTCGGTCTCCACAGGCTCAGGCACTGAAGGCGCACACGCGACTACCGTAAGCCCAACTGCAACAATCTTGAGCATCGCCGCTTTTTGGGCTGTGACAGGTTCTCTGCCGGACTGATTCATACTGGTCATGATTGTGTGCAAACTTGCTTCCCGTCAAAGGGCACGTCTACCAAATCTGCCTTAGGCTGATGGAATGACCTAGGAACTGCCCTTCTCGATTTATGCTCGGGAGTTTGTCTGCAGAGTTGATCAGGCAGGCCGGAGGATCGCTCAAAACACTGGCGACTGGCGGGCGCCCCTCCATAGCTTCTAAGCTGCTGTGAGGATCGATGTCCAACAGAACGCCTAAGGGTAGGGGGTAAGAACATGACAGTGTCAGGTATTCGATCGGTCATCGCGCTGATGCTAGGTATCGCGCTGATAGGCGCGCCGTCGTCTGCGGAGGCTCAGGCTAACCTTGAAGGGAGCTGGAGTCTCTCTGTTACGACCGATAGCGGGGTTACAAATCCGACGCTAAGCCTCCAACAGGATGGGGTTCGGCTGACTGGTAGCTACTCTTCTATGACCCTTGGCGAGCATAATGTGCGTGGGTTGGTTGATGGTAACGACGTGACCATCCGTTTCAATGCTAGTATGCAAGGCCAAAGCATCTCTGTGGTCTACGAGGGTTCACTCGGTGACGATGGCCGGCTTACCGGAACAATTGAGATCGCGGATGGAATGCTGTCTGGAACGTTCACGGGAACAAGGCAGCAGCCCTCCCCCTGACGTTCAGTTCCGCTTGAGCTCGGTTTGTGCTTGCTGGATAAGTCTGGACCACTGATCAAGCTCGTTTGGATCCCAGACCTCGTTCATTTTTGAACGCGCTTCATCCTCAGGTACACCGGCCACGAGGGTGCGATACATGTAAACGAACGCGGATGCTCGCATGTTCGCGAAGCAGTGGACGAACACCTTGCGACCTTCATTGGCTTTCATGACGTCGAAGAACATCTCCACGTCGGCCAATGTAGGCTGCTCCCATTCCACGGGAATATGCACGTATGTAAGGCCGTTCTCTGCAACGATGAAGCCTTCTTGGCCGTTTCGACGTTCGTCTGCGATCGCAAGGTTGACTACTACCTCGTAGCCCTGTTCAGCGAGCAGCGGGATCTGGTCGTAGCCGATCTGTCCTGCCGAAGAGAGCGAAGTGTCCACGACTTGAAAGTTGCGCACAGTCTCGAGGGGTGTCGGATTTGTCTGCGCAGCGACGGGGCTGGCGATGAGGACGGCGGCGATTGCCGATATCGTGCGTGAAGTGTTCATACGATCAACTAGTCCCGTTCTTTCTGGTCTGGTCCCCGCAGTGAGGACCGAATTCTAATTCGGTTCAGTGCGAATCGATATCCACTGAGACTGAAAGTCAGTTGGAGAAATATCGGACACTGTTGTGGTGTGCTGCGTTCCATCTTCAAACCACGAGATTGTCAGATTGACAGGACCTGTTCCCGGCGGAAGGCCGAAGTGGACTGGGTTGACGCTCTGAGAGGAGTACCCCCCTCCTGTGTCGATCAGTCGAGCAGAGATAAAGCCGTCTGATGCCCTGTGGATAGTGACCTTGGCACCTGCACGGATCCAATGTCCGTCCTGGTCGACTACAGCGACTTGAAGCGATCTGGCCCTTTGGTCAGTGGGGAGCTCGTTGCGGTAAAGGGGGTGAGTTCCGTCGGCGTGATTGTTCGTCAGCGAAAGATCTAGGTCGCCATCGAGGTCGTAGTCAGCAAAGCGTACACCGTGGCTCGCACCGCGCTCCAACATTGCAGATGGCAGCACCTCCTCAAATCCTTCGGGACTGCCACTGAAGAGGTAGTCACGGGCCTCCGCTTCCGATGACAGGAAGGTGTCCACGTAAAGGTCGAGCCAGCCGTCATTATCTATGTCACCCCAGTCTGCTGCAACTGAGTGGTGGTCAGCTGAAATCGGCGTACCCGGCCCAGTGTTTACGAAGGTTCCATCTCCCTGGTTCTGCCAGAGCACGTCGGGGCCGTAAGAAGCCACAAAGAGGTCTAGGTCCCCGTCGTTGTCGTAGTCGCCTACCGCCGTTCCGACACTCCCGAGGTTCTCCGCTCTTCCAGGTTGGTGCATTCCAAGTGCAGGGGCAATGTCCGTGAACGTGCCATTTCCGTTATTTCGAAAAAAGCCATCTTCGTCACCGTTCTGATTGGCGACGAATGCGTCGAGATCGCCATCGTTGTCCATGTCGAACCAAGCGACACCGACTGTACGCCGTGAGTCACCGATGCCGCTCTCGTTGGTCACGTTTCGAAACGATCTCCCGTCATTTCGAAACAGGGTATTGGCTCGATCTCGAAACGCGACAAAAAGATCGAGATCTCCATCCCCATCGTAGTCTAGGAACGCAGGCTGCCTCGTGGTTCCGCCCTGACTCACTCCGAGATCTTCCGCGACATCGACGAATATGCCCTCGTCATTACGGTAAAGGCGGTTGTTGATCCCTAGTGACGCAAAGCCAATGTATAAATCGGGATCTCCGTCGAGGTCGTAGTCGCCCCAAGCAACGGCGCGGGTCTCCTCCTCAATGGCGAGCCCTATTTCCGGGGCGACATCTACGAAAACCCCGCGGTCATTTCGATAAAGTCGATTCGGAGCTCCGCGAAAGCCGACGAATAGGTCGAGATCTCCATCTCGGTCATAGTCTGCCCAAGCATTTGTCTGTGCTCCTGGGGTTGAAAACAGCTTTTCTTGCAGGCGTGAAAAGCTTGGTTCCACCGCTGCTGCGTCTTCGGTGGCGGGATCATCTCCATTATCCGAACGCGGTTCTTCGCTGCATCCGGCAACCGCCATAGCTGCTAGCAGGGTCCATCGAGTCAAATTAAGCATCTTCGAATCAGGCTTCTGATTGTCTCTGAGGCAAGCCCTATAAGAAAAGCGCCTAGTACGGTTGCTGTCTAAGGAGTCACCCCCTCACCTTATCCTCTTCATTCCAACATCGGAGCTTCGATGAACATCGGTGCGCACTTTTCTATCATCACCAGAGGGATGACCCGAGCCTTCTGGGTCGCGCTGGCCAGCTTGATTCTCATTTCCTGTGAAACCGGGATGGACGCGGCGCAGCACCGTGTTGTCGTTGCATCCTTCCAGCACGAGACCTGCACGTTTTGCCCTGGCGGTGACATTTCCGCTGAGGATTGGCTTGGACGGCTGGAAGGAGAGGAGGTGCTAAGCTCCGGAGGGTACGTGCGTGGCTTTGTTGCCCAAGCAGAGGACTACGGTGACATCGAATTGATTGGCCTGCGATCACCAACCGGCGTGTTCGGTGGTTCTTCCAGAAGCTGGAACACCCAAGAGGCGTTCGAGGGATTCGTAGAGGCGATGATCGAGGATCTCAAAGCTGCTATGCCCGTTGATGGGGTATACCTCGCGCTTCACGGTGCGATGGCGGTTCGAGATGTCCCGAGGCCCGAGGCAGAGATCGCGCGACGCTTTCGAGAAGTCGTCGGGCCTGACGTTCCCATCGCGGGCACGTTTGATCTGCACGGGAATGAGGACCAAGAGTTCCTTCGGTATGCGGACTTCGCTTTTGTGACGAAGCGTTACCCGCACTACGACGCGACCGTGCAGGGGGGGCGTGCCGCGCGCGCTGTCCACCGTGTGATGAATGGAACGTACCTGCCAACTACGGCGACGCGGAAGCCGGGTGTGATCACTGCTACGGTGCATCAATGGACGGGTCAGTCACCATCGATGGACATAATGGAACGAGCTCGTCGCTGGGAGGCCCGGGAAGACGACACATTCGTGAGCGTTTTTTATGGTTACCCGTGGTCGGACGTCCCCGACGTCGGCGCGACAGTTCACGTGATGACAAATGACGACCAGGGTCTGGCAGATCGTATCGCTGACGATATGAACGACTTCATGTGGCGGGTGAGAGAAGATTTCGCGGTGGGGGGGTACCCGTTACCCGCTGAGGCGGCGGAACAGGTCCGCGCTGCCGTTCGAGCTGGTCGCACGCCTGTTGCGGTCGGAGATCACTCGGATCGGCCAGGTGATGCGACGCACATTTTCAAGGCATTCGAAGCTGCCGGGCTCGAACGGATATTGCATGGTGCCATCAGCGACCCGGCGGTGCTCCAGCGGCTAGTAGAGGCGGGGGCTTCACCGGGAGATCCATTCGACGAGGAGATCGGTGGCTTCACTCCGTCGGGAGGCACGCCAGTGCGCGTCGTTGGCGAACTTGTTTACCTTGGCGAGTGGAGGGGTTACGAGACGGTTGCGGTAGTGCGTTACGGCAGCGGAAGTGCGGTCATTGTCGTGCCCGCCTACACACAAATCACCGATCCGGAAGCGTTTAGATTTGGAACGCTCGACCCCGCCGAGTTTGAAGTATTTGTCGTAAAGTCACGCGTGCATTTCCGGCGTGGCTTCGACGAGACCGGTTTCGCATCGACCATTGTCGTGGTCGAAGCACCGGGACCTTTTGTCGGAACCACTTATCTCGATGCCTTGCCCTACGAGCACGTCGATCTATCCAGCCTCTATCCCTACGGGGTTCCGGAGGGTCGGTAGTTGCTCTTCCCACTACGTGCCGAAATGATTCCACCCGTGGCAGGTGCCTGACTACTTCCGTATGTTGGCTCAATTCAGGGAACTTCGGGGCCCAGCTGAAAAACAGACTCAATAAGGGAGCAAGAACAACATGATCAAGCGCCCACTCATTATCGGCGCGGCCCTGGTCGCGACTGCGGCTCTCATGGCTGTAGAGGCTTCGGCCCAGGATCCGTCCACGAGATTTGGCCGGTGGCAGATGGACTCAGATGCGCCGCCGCCAGCGATCAACATTATGACTTATGAACCGTGGGGTGACGGTGGGATGTCGATTACTGTGGCCGCCACAAATGCTAGAGGTCAGGATTCTGAGTGGGGCTACAACACCATGTTTGATGGTGAATTCCGCTCGGTGTGGGGGCAAGACAACGCAGACACGGCCGTCGAATGGGTTAATGAGCGTACGACTCGAATCTCGAATTCAAGAAATGGTCGTGTGACGCAAGTGATCATCAACATTCTTTCCGAAGACGGCAGCACGATCGAGAACGAGTACGTCCGCATGGATGAGAATGGGAAGATCACAGGCGTAGGACACGCTACCTATCGACGGATCCAGTAGACAGGTAGGTCCCAGTACACGTCCAAGATGGTGACGTTGCGACCAGTTCCACCGGAAGCTCGAGGCGTTCGCTCTTGTTTCCGGAGGATGGGAGAACTTCCGTTGCCTTGGGGTATATGTAGCCTGCTAAGCCCGTAACACCGCATCTGTCATGTTCAAGACTGGCTACATCCTTAACCCGAAGCTCGATCTCGTTTGGTTCCTCGGGCTTCCGTTTTTCGCCGTCGCGCTAGCGCTCGGATTTCAGGCGTGGTTGCCCTATGTAGCTGTCGCCTCGATCAACTTGTGGATCACTATCCCTCATCACTACGCGGGCTGGGTCCGTTCGTACGGAATGCCGGACGTGTGGGATCGATTCAGGGATCGGTTGATCGTAGGCCCTGTGGTAATTATTGGATTCACTATCATGGGCCTGCAGTTTGCGCCTATCACGTTGCTGTTGCTGGTTACAGCTTGGGACCATCAGCACAGTATCATGCAGCAGCACGGACTTGCTCGGATCTACGATTTCAAGGCAGGTGCAGGGCTTAAGCAAACGAGGCGCTACGATCTCGTGCTTCACTGTGTGCTTTACGCGTACATGTTCCTGAATGCGCCGATGTTCAAGTTCCTTTGGATCCGGGAACTGCATCGGATGCGAGTCCCGCTGTCTGTGTCGTTCGTGGATACGCTGCTCATGGTCAGTCAGGTAGTCTTGGTTGGCTACTTGATCGTGTATATGTGGCATCTATGGAAGACGCATCAGGAGGGGGCGATCATCAACCCTATGAAGTACGCCTTCATCTTTGCGAGTTACTTCCTTTGGTACTTCGTGGCTTGGAACACGAACTCAATTCTTCTTCACGCGGTGGCCCATCGACTCATGCATGGCGTTCAGTACATCGTCATGGTGTACTCGTTCATGAGAAAAAGTCAGCAGAAGGGGACATTCCGAGCAGGGCTCTGGAGCAAGCTGACCGGACCTGGACATTTGCGTTGGTTCCTCGCGGGTGGGGTACTCTATGCATTGCTCTTTCAGTTGGTCATAAATCGCCCCCTCGACGAATTTGGCTTCGGGGTTGTCAATTTTGCTCCCTATCCGGCAATCGATGAGTTCGGTGTGCCGGCTATGGACTATGCAAGCGGTTACGCACTCTTTTCACAGATGATGATCTATGCCTACGGATTGATGCATTACTATCTCGATTCGTTCATCTGGAAGGTCAGTGACAAGCAGACTCAAAAGGGTCTGTAGCGCTCATAGGGAGGTTTTGTGGCCGACACAGCTAACAACGTTCCTTGGTATCGGCGCTACCGTATGCTGCTGGGCATATATGCGCTCGGACTCCTATTTGGTGGCCGAGAGTTTCTTGTTGCTCGCACGGGAACCCAGGTCGACCCAGGCTCGCAAGAATGGTCGCGGATGGCTGAAGTGATCGCGGAGATCAATCCTGCGGATGCAGACACACACTTTCTTCTGGCGATGGAAGCCCTACAAGAGGGCGATGAGACCGGGTACATCCAATACATGGAGTCCGCGCTCGCGAAGGGCGTCAAGCACAACAACTTCCTGTTAGCTGAGTATGCCCATCACCTAGTGCGTATCCAAGCGCCTTTTGAGAATATCGATATTGCCCTGAATACATGGAGAGAAAATCACCAACTCTCTTTCGAAATCGTGAGTTTGCCTCTTGGGCAGGGGCCGGCGAGCCAACAGGACTACAATGCGATCCGACGGGAACTGGAAGCGATCGACTGGATTTACGAGTGGGAATTACGGGAACCTTCTGGCGAGATGCCCCAGTGGCTGCTGCTTTTTCAGTTCGAGCCCGCGAAGGAAGCTGCGATTCGTGATGTGATTGAAGCCACTTCGATCCTGCTACTTCCGAGCGAGGCTCGCTCAAGGCTGCGGGTCCGTTGTACGAACTGGGAAGACTGTCAGTCGCAGGTGCGTTAAAGGCTCAACGAGAGCTTGCGTACACCCAAAAGTGTAGACGTTTGGAAGTTCGAAGCCCGGCCCCTCAACGTGTCGGGGACCGGGCTTCGAACACTGGCCTCAAGGGTTTATCTCGGTCCAACAAGACTCGACGTGAGTTTGGTCGGGGTCATAATCTTGTAGATGGGCGCAATTGCTGTCTCTCCGTCGGGTCCGGTTCCGGGCCGGGGTACCCAAGCGTCCATGCGGTTCCAGTACACGACGTTGTCCTCAGTTTCGACTTCAAGCATGTGGGCTACTAGCCGACCTAAGTACTGAGAGGTTGGAACCACGTACGTTCCCGTGGGGAAATCCCGGGTTTGCGTGATGACATCACCGACCTGTATACGCGTTACTGCCTGGTGGTTGTATTGTCGCTCGTGTTCAACACCGGCGACCGTGTATGCCTGCACTTCTAAAGTCACGGGCTCCAAGAGTTGTTCTACGGTGATACCGTGACGGAGCAGTAGCGCGACGGCCGCTTCCGCATCGCGTGGGAGTACATAAGCCCACGGGCGATCCCGGAGCGTTAGAGCGACAGGTTTTTTCATTAGCTGGGCGCCGGTAACCTCAATGGTATCCACGGGCATAGCGGGCTGGTCATTGAAATCTCCACCGCGGACGATCAGATAGTCGACTGGGTAGTCTTCCGCCGCATACTCCATTTCCACGGCAATCTGGCCCCTTGGCTCTGCTCCCAGGGCGATTGTCTCTATCCGAGCTTCCTCTACAGTACTGACTAGGTGTTTTGCATTTGCAACCACCCATTCAGCTACCGCTAGATAACCCAGATATCCAGCTCGAGCTCCCACCTCTAGCTCCTGTCGCGGTGCCTCAAACAGGATCCCGACCGAGTTTACCATGCCCCCGTAGTTCCGGCCGATTCGCACTTGAGATCCACCTGTATTCCACTCTTGTTCATTTCCGCGTGAGTAGTACCAAGCCATCATTTTCTCGTTTTCCAGCTTGGCGTCGATAGCCGGAAAAATCTCGTCGTCGCACAGGAGCGTGAGTTCGATGGCTGAGTCATAATGACTCGTGCACTGGTAGTTGAGGTTGTAAGGCCTTGCCCCACCGTTGTGGCCGTCGATGAACAGGTGTGGCCTCCATTCAGTGATCATGTTTTGCACGTAGGACTGAATGGTGGCGTGCTCGAGTTTCACATAGTCTCGGTTAAGGTCGATGCCCCATGAATTGCCTCGCTGACCACGCTCGGTTGCCTCGAAGCCGTCCGGGTTTATCTGCGGTGCGACAAGAATCGTGACCTCATCGAGAAGGTCGTTAGCGGTCGTGCCGGGGGTGGCTAGGTCCCGCATTAGGACTAAGAGTCCTTCACGGAAGGTGCGTTCGCCGCCGTGTACGTTGGCTGCGAACAGGATAACCGGGCGGTCGAGAGCCATCGCTTCCCATGGTTCTGATATCAGGGGTCGCGAGAAGATCGCGTATGGTAGCTTTCGGCCTTCTCTAGTTTCGCCGTATGTCCCTAGCCTCATGTCTGACGATACGCCGCGGAGCTGCTCTAAGTAGTCCCACATCTCGAGGTGGCGGGTGTGCGCAGAGAAGCCGTTTAGTTCGGCGGCGGTGCGAGGGTACCCTTCAGGTGCTGGGTCCCAGCTGATGACCTGCGCTTCGAGAGGAGATGAAAGGAAGAGGAGTGATGCTACGGCGCCAAGCAGAGTGAGCCTGTGGTAGCAATTAGGTAGCGAGCGCGCGAGGGACATCGTGAGTCCTATTTTGCGAGAATCTCTGTTTACTCTCCCCAAGGTAGATGTCACCTCGGGGAGCGGGGAGGGGTGGTCTCATTTAGATTCTTCCGGCTTCCTTGAGTTTATGATGGAGAGACATGCGTGAGTGGTGCAGTCGTTGTATCTCAGCTAGGCGGACCCGAGGTCCTGGAGTGGGTCGAGAGGGACCCAGGAGAGGTTGGACCGAATGACGTGAGGATCAGGCATACCGCGGTCGGGCTGAACTTTATTGATGTCTACCATCGCACGGGCCTCTACCCCCAGGAGTTGCCCTTTACTCCTGGGGTGGAAGGGGCTGGTATCGTCGAAGCCGTTGGGAGTGAGGTCGATGATCTTGAGGTTGGAGCCCGGGTGGCGTACACGAGTAATGGGCCAATTGGCTCTTATTGTGAAGTCAGAGTGATCCCTAGGTGGCGCCTTGTAGAGCTGCCCGATGAGATCAGTGAAGAAACGGCCGCTTCCATCATGGTGAAGGGGTGCACCGTCGAGTACTTGGTGCGCCGGACTTATCCCGTGCAGAGCGGGGACAATGTCTTGCTCACAGCTGCAGCCGGAGGTGTTGGGCTGATCGCTTGTCAGTGGTTGAGGGCGCTAGGTGCCAATGTCATCGGGACCGTGGGGACTCGGGAAAAAGGAGAGCTAGCGAAAGCAAATGGTTGCGACCACGTGATACTGTATGATGAAGAAGATGTTGCTAAGCGGGTTGCTGAGATCACTGACGGGCAGGGTTGCCGGGTGGCATATGATTCGGTGGGTGCGAGCACGTTTGAGTCGTCGCTTAAGTCGTTGTCACCTAGGGGTTTATTGGTAACGTTCGGGAATGCATCAGGGCCAGTGGCGCCTATTTCTCCTCTAGTTTTGGCAAAGCACCATTCATTGTTTCTGACTCGGCCGCGTTTAGCGGACCATTATTCCGATCCCCATGAGACCGCTGAAGGTATTGGGGCGCTCTTCGACATGGTTCGGGAAGGAAAAGTCCGTCCACATGTTGGAGAACGTTATCCCCTACCTGACGTCGCTTCGGCTCACAGGGCGCTCGAAGCTCGTCAGACGGTCGGATCTACAGTACTGCTGGTTTAAGGTCCCGACGTGCCGCCGGACGGTAATAGCGAGTTGACCGTGTCTGATGTTCGCTCTGGGACGGATTGGTTACGCCATGCGATGGTTGCCGTTGGCATCGTATGCACGGTCACGCTCCCAGTTTCGGGCCAAGTCGTAGAAGAGGAGGCGCGTCAGGACTCTTCGATGGCTGTGCCTATCGACCCTGAAGCAGCGGCTAGGCCGACGTTGAGGGCGTTGCGTGCAGTAGGTCCAATTACAATCGACGGTCGACTCGAGGAGTCATCGTGGGGTAACGCTGAGCCTGCAACTGATTTTGTGCAGTCGACACCCCGCACAGGTATGCCAGCGACAGAACTCACCGAGGTTCGTGTTTTGTTCGATGAAAACACGCTCTACATCGGTGCGATGATGTATGACTCAGAGCCAGATCGTATTGTCGCACAGCGCATGACGCAGGACTTCTACAGTCCGAACGAGGACATCATTGGGATGTCTCTGGACACCTTCTTAGATCGACGCAACGCGTACTACCTGATGATTAACCCGAACGGGGCTATCAGGGACGGGCAGGCTTACGACAATTCGCGCACGAGCAATGTAGAGTGGGAAGGTATCATGCGAGTGGAGACGGAGAGGCGCGACGACGGGTGGAGCGCTGAGTTGGCAATCCCATTTTCGACCCTCCGATTCGATCCATCCAAAACAACACAGGAATGGGGAATCAACTTCGTCCGGCGGGTGAGAAGAAAGGTCGAGGATTCGATGTGGGCTCCGGTAGCGAGACGGACACGGGTGCATCGGATGGCGGAGGCCGGATACTTGGTTGGACTTCCTCGGCTCGAGGGAAGTCGAAATATCACAGTCAAACCCTTTATGCTTGGCGAGAGGGCGAACGGCACTCTGCCGGGTGTAGCTGAGCAGGGGAGCCAAGGGGATGTAGGCCTAGATATCAAGTGGGGCCTAACACCAGGCCTTACGGCAGACCTGACTTGGCAGACCGATTTCTCTCAGGTAGAAGCCGATCAAGAGCAGGTCAACCTGACCCGATTCCCGCTCTTTTTCCCGGAGAAACGCGAGTTCTTCATCGAGAATTCAGGCACATATGCTTTTGGCGACCTGTCAGAGCGCAATTACAGACTCGGTGCCTCTCCTAGAGACTTCACCCTATTCCATTCCCGTCGCATCGGTCTGCAAGGCGGTCAGCCAGTGCCTATTTCGGCTGGTGGGCGCTTGACTGGGCGAGCGGGCGGCTTCGAAGTCGGAGCCCTGAATATGCAGACGTCCTCCACCGATCTTTTGGAGTCAGAGAGTTTCACTGTGGCGAGGGTAAGGCGCACAGTTTTAGGGTCGGTAGATGTCGGCGGCATCTTCACAAATCGCCAAGTCTTGAACCGGAGGCCCGCAACCGAGTTTTCAGGACGCGAGGCGCAAAACGAATACAATCGGGCGTGGGGTGTTGATGTAAATGCCCGCCTGTTCGGAAACTTGATGGTGCATAGTTACCTAGCCGAAACACATGAGCCTGGTCAGAGTGGAAACAATCAAGCGGCCCGGGCGTCGTTGGCGTGGCGAGATGCGTTTTGGGATATGTCGGCTCTTTACAGAAGTATTGGAGAAGCTTTCAATCCTGACGTAGGCTTTGTTCGTAGGCGGGCGGTTCGGCACTACTATGCCACTGTGGGCGCCCACCCGCGGCCTCCGGTCCGTGGCCTGAATGAGGCGAATCCCTATTTGGAGATCGAGCAGTACCGTGACTTTAATGGTGTGCTCGAAACCCGGAATGTTACGGGTGGCATGGCCCTGTCATTCTTGGACGGTAGTGCGCTAACCCTACTTGGCACTGATCGGTACGAGCGACTTGATCGG
>Ga0315326_10001214_pt1 | contig 13294 bp, 9 predicted proteins | sample M180m32315metaG_FD_203457 | JGI IMG/M metagenome (GOLD analysis project Ga0315326, IMG submission 203457) | Ammonia-oxidizing marine archaeal communities from Monterey Bay, California, United States - M1 80m 32315 | ecosystem: Environmental > Aquatic > Marine > Coastal | place: USA: California... | reverse complement strand
AGCATGGACTGAAGATCCGCCTGCCGCGCCCTGAGCCAACGTCCGCTCTGCCCGGGGATCGGGAATTCAAGCCGCCTTTTCGGCACCGCCCATAGTAGGCATTCTGAGAAGTAGGCCCTAACCCGGCGCATCTGCCCTTTCCGGGGCATTCAACAAATTCGTATTGACCAGAGAGGCACCTTCTAGACCTGCACCGATCAATGTCGCGTTCGCTAGAAGAGTGCGATTCAGATTGGAAAAACTGGGATCTGGGGGTAAGGACTTCAAGCTGCGTTTTCCCCACCACCCGCAGGAGACATTCTGATAACTAAACCCTGCCCCGGTGCGTCAACCCTGTCCAGGTTCCTCTTTCAGTCCATCACTTGATCGTGTTAAGGTGCCTTTCGGTCGACTCCGAGGAGACCCACAAGATGCGCTATCACGCAAGTTGCGCTCGGCGACCGAACCCGAGAGAAGGCACTCGGAACGGCGCCGGCAAACTGGCCACATTCCCAGCCAAGTTCCTGCTCGGAATCGCCGTCGCGGCGACGTTTGTGACCTCCTCGAATGCCCAGACCGTCAAGGCGGATTTTGATTCCGGGGTGATCGCGCCGCTGGTAAACCTTGGCGATCCGCTGACGTCGACGACCACGTCGCTATTTGGAGGCGTCGTGAACCTGGCGCTGGATGCCGGGGGAGGCAGTACCGGGCTCGGCGACGGGGTCAGCGTCCAGCAGGATTTGGTGGCCTCGGTCGATTTTCTCGACTGGGACGAATCGCTAGACCAAACGCTGTCAATCGCCACGATCGCGCAAGGGTCTGGCTCGGCCTCCAATGGCTACTCGCTGCGGATCGACCTCGCAACAGAACAATTCGACATCGTCCGAATCGTCGGCAACACGCTCACCGTCATCGCCAACACGCCGGTCGCACTCGATCCCCTTGCGACTGACTATCGGATGGTTTTGATGAGAAACGGTTCTGTGCTCACCGGGCAACTCCTCGACTTGAAGGGCGCCAGCAATCCCGCCGTCGAGATCTCGGTCGACGATGCAGGCGGGCTCCCTGGGTTCGTCGACGGCGCCACGAGTGTCGTACTCGCGGAAAAACCCGCGTCGCAGACCGGCGGAGACGTCACCATCGATAACTTCTTGGCGGCCCCCGCGGCGGCATCGGCGGCATCAGATAGCGATGGCGATTTACTCGCCGATCTCGATGATAGTTGCCCTTTTGTCAGCAACGGACCGAATCAACTCTCCAATCAAGTTGACTCGGACGGCGACGGATGCGGCAACGCGTGTGACGGGGATTTTGACAACAATGGGATTGTTCAGGTATCAGACATTGCAATTTTTCTTGGTGAAGAAGAAACGTTGCTTGATGGGGCTAACCTTCAACTTGATCTCGACGGAGACCGCGCCGCAACCCTGGCGGACCTCGCGACCGTCTGGCATTTCAACGTGGACATGGTCGCACATTGCCCCTGAATTGAGACTCGATCGAATGAAATCCTCCCCAAATAAGCGATGACGCGGATACCAATGCTGAAAAACGTTTCGGTCCCGGGCTGCACTTCCATTGGCTCCACCGGCGCACGACTCGCGCTGGCATTTTTACTTTACAGGCTCGCCCTCAACGCAGCTCCGGCGACGGCGGTCACCCTCGAAGTCACCGACCTCTCAACGGATCTCGGCATCGTCTCGGGTGAACAGATCTACGTGCCGGTTGGTGGCACGGTCACCATCGGATCCATCGTGACCGCTCCCCCGACCGAAAGAGTCTGGGGTCTCGGAATCTCCTACTACGGATACGACGAGACGTTGCTCAGCGCGGGGACTATGACCGCGAATCCGCACGTCTTTGGTTCAGTGTGCCTTGCACCACATGAATTAGGGGGGATCCAGCACTTGTCGAGCCCGCTCGCAGCTTCACCGGCCTTCTTCGGGCCGCATGAAGGTCGAGAGCGCGTTCGCGTCCTGTCAGGCGCACTCCTCACCTTCGGTCAAGAGGGCGCTCGCTACTCACTCGCCAACTCCGCCGGAATCGATGGAGTCTGCGGCGGGGGCGACGCTGATTTTCGCGTGAGCTTTGATGCGCTTGCGCAAGGAACGACGACGATCACGGTCGGAACAGGCGACGACTTCGGAGGCATCGTCTGGCTCCCGGACGGAAGCACCGTCCAAGCGAGCAACGCAACGGTCCGAGTGACAGTGCCGGAGCCGGGAATCGCGATGGGACTTCTTATTGGTTCCAGTATGTTGGTCTTAAGCGATCGGCGCAGGCGAGCCGCGATCGTCTGCTGATCGATCCCACAAGTAAAACACCCAGGCAGGGCCGTCTTCTCCCCGGCGGGCCCGTCAGCTGCCTCGTTTCAGGCTGGCCCCAGGGAGGGGCCGATGAGCTCGGGTCGGGTCTACTTGTCAGAATGTCTGGTATCGGTGGTGCGGAAAACGCAGCTTGAAATTCCTATCCACCTCGCCTCAAATCGACGATTCCTCTCGATCCATCTCACAGGTCCGGGCACACCTCCGGCGTCTCGGAGGATTGCAGAACGGATCGGCGCTTCTTCTTTTTCTTTCCGCGCCGACTGTGCTTCTCGTCGTGTTCCAGTTCGGCGCAATATCGCCGGTTTCCGGAGACCACCATCACTTGCAACGGACTGTCGTCCGTGGAATGAGTCACCTCGGTCGGGAGTTGTTCTCCCGTGCACTGAGCTGAAATGCCCTGCCCATCACGGATCACGACCCATTTGCAGGGGCCGAGTTCGCCCCGACGGTCCCAGTACAAGTAGGCGCTGGAGCGGTTCTTCTTCTCGATTTGCCTCCACCCCTCGCACGGCAGTTCGATCGCGCCGTTCTTCACGACGGCTCCGTCCTTGATGAAGCGGATTTCCGCCTTGGCGCTGCCTTTGGGCAGGCCGTGGCAGCGGGGGTCGTTCTTGCTGCCTACCTCACCAGCCAGGAAGTCTTCGGACTTGATCCGCAGGCGTAGTCGGTCATCTGAACGGCCGACCTGATTGTGGTGGTAGACCAGGCTCGCTTCCCCTTCATCGAACCGCAAAGCCGGCGGCTCGGCGATCTCCAGTTTCATGAAATACATCGTGTCCGTGCTGTACTGCTCGACACAAGTCCCACCGTCGTCACAGTCCTGCGATCGGCTGCAGACCTTGTTCGCGTCATTCGAGCAGGAGCCGTTCAGATAGGAACGCGCGTGACAGGCGATGCAATTTGCTCGGTCATATGTCTCCATCGAGGTGTTCCCGAGGATCGGCCTCTCTACGCCATTCGCCAGCGTCACTCTTTCGCGAAGAATTCCCTGAGAAATCTGCGCATAGGGTCCCGTCGCGACGTTCGCTTGCAGGTTCTGGCAGCGCTGCGCGGGCGTATTGGTGTCCTGCCCGTTGTTGGTCGTCCATTGCGCGCTGATCAGCTCGTACCGTGACCACGGACTGTCACCGAGCGCAGCGAGGCACGCCTCGTTCTGAGGGCGAACGCCAGCGTAGTTTTCCTCGCAGACGGCAGGGCTGGTGCAGTCCCCATCGGTCGTGCAACTGGAACGATCGTCGGAGCAATACCCGTGAGTGGAGACCGGCACCTGCTTGCAAGCTCGCGTCAATCCACCCACCGGGTTCGGCGGTAGGTCCAGGCACCAGCCGTCGTTCGAGCTCACGAAGGGGTTGTCGCAGATCCCGGCGCCGTTGGGCGCTGGAGGCACGTTGCATGCGGCGCATTTCGGGTCGTTCTCGCAGTTTCCAGGCGCGAGGCTCCATTCGCCGGCCATCAAGTCCGCTGGACACGCCGAGTTGGCAGGCTCGGGTGAGCCCGGCGAACCACCGGTGGGTTGTGCGAGACAATCGGGCGCGTTGTCCTCGTGCTCGAAAGTCATCCAGATCCAGTTCGGTTGTTTCTCGGTCTTGTGGGCGACGTGCATGCCGACCAGCGCCATTTCTTTCAGTTCGCAACTCGCCTGCCCCGAACTGTTGCGCCAACTGGGGTTGTAGACGAGCAGTTTTTCTTTGTGATAGCGACCGTCGCCTGCCGACTCATCGATGCCTGCTGCTTCACGCCAGGCGGCCTTGATGACGATCGCCCCCATTCTCGGGTCCGCCGGATCTCCCCCTTCGTATTCCTCGAAGCCACAGGAAAAGACGACGTTCTCCGTCGTGGCCTTCAATACAGACGCCTGGTTCCACTGATTCTCCAAAACGTCGTCATACATCGCCGGGCTGATCAAGATCTCGTAACGCAGGAATTTTCCGGCGCTATCGAGCACGGGATGCGACGACAGGCCCCGCACCTGGGCTTCCAGGAAGGAGTCGTCGACCTTTCCTGCCGGCTGTAGGACCCGATAGTCCTCGTATTCGGCAATGGACTCGCACTCGGTCGGGTAGAAACGTGACCCCGACGCCCCCGGGACGGACTGGTTCACGAGATCCGCCGTCGAGGACCAGCGACTCCATTGCGTGACGTTGTCGCCATCCAGATTGACCTGGCCGCCGACCGCGGGTGCGTTCAGAGACAGGAAATGATTCCAGGACCACGACATGAAATCTTCGTTTTCGACGTGATCGGGCGGGTATTGGCCGATGGGCAGATCGGCCTGGAGGTTGTATTCGAGACTGCACGATGGCTCTGCATGAACGGCACGGGGCAGGATCACCGCTAACGCAAACAGAACCCAGATAGCCAAAGCTGTTTGCACTCCGTGAAATCGCGTCTTCGGGTTCAACATTCGGTCTCTTTCATGACTGCTGGGTGCGGCCTCCGGAGATCGGCGCGGCGGCGCCTCCGAAGACTTTTTCTGGGCTTCCCCCTCGTACTTCCGCCGGAGCATGAGAAGCAGACGCGGCGATTCCTCACCGCCCGTCGATCTTCTCATATCTTATGAACAAAAGGTCCGCTTTTTCGGGTATGCGTGCCCTCTCCCCGAACCTCCTCTCCCCCTCGACTGGATGCATCCCGAGGCGCGCGAGTGCCAAGCAGCGGGCAGGGGGAAAACCCAACGCCGGAACCGTCCTGCGGACGATCCTTTCGCTCTCCGGCGGAGGCCTGACGGATGCCCGCCCGCGTCGGCCCCACCTACATGTCGGGCGACGTCTCGAAGGCCCGTGCGCGAAAGCGCTCTAGCTGACGGTCCACGTAATCCGAATCCAGGCCGCGCACGGCGTTGGCTCGCTCCATCAGATCGAGCGCCGCCTCGACCTCACGCCGCTGGAAGAGCACCTCCGCCAGGGTATCCATCATCGCCGAGTTCTCGTGCCCGGTGAGCTCCACCGCCTCGCGCGCGAGCTCCAGCGCGCGGTTCAACCTCTCTGGCGACCGCACGGTCGGTTCGGTCGCGATCAGCCAGGCCATCTCGTTCCGGAGTCGCGCCGACTCCGGCTCGTCGACGAGCTCGCGTTGGAAGATCTCGAGCGCCTGCTCGAAGGCTTCGGTCGCGTCTTCCTCCCGTCCCAGGTCGCCGTAGGCCTCGCCGAGGCGCTGCCAGGGCCAACCGACATCCGGGTCGAGCTCGATGGCCTTGGCGAGCGCAGAAGCCGCTTCATCCGTGCGCTCTTGCATCAGGAGAATCTGTCCGAGCAAACTCCAATACAAAGCACGACCGGGATCTGTGCCTCGTCATTATTCGATACAGAGCTGAATTTGTAAGCTTTTTCGGCGTATCGGGGCCGACGCTATCGTTCGCTGAATGCCGTTCAAGCTCGCACTGTTTCTCTCCATCGCTGCTGCCGTTTTCAAGGATCGCGCAGATCTTGTCGCCGAGAACCTTGCGCTGCGCCACCAACTCTCGTGTCTGATACATCGAGGGCCGCGGCCCAAGCTTCGTCCCGTCGATCGTGCCTTCTGGGTGCTGTTGTCTCGATTCTGGGTGTCAAAATCTCGGAGATCACCGTTTCGCGGCATATGCCGAAGCGCCCGCCGCCAGCGGGCTCCCGACAGCGATGGGCAACGTTCTTTCGCAACCATTTGCATGAGACGCTCGCGATCGATTTCGCTGTCGTGCCCACGGCGACGTTCGGCATTCTCTACGTGTTCTTTGTCATCAGCCTCGACCGGCGACGAGTTCTTCACTTCAACGTGACCCGGCATCCGACTGCGGAGTGGACGGCCCAGCAGGTAATAGAAACCTGTCCATTTGATTTACCTGGTCGTTTTCTGATTCGCGACAACGACAAGATCTACGGGAGAGTATTCCGCGATCGGGTGAGTGGGCTTGGACTCGAGCAGATACGCACGGCTTTTCGATCACCATGGCAGAACGGATTTGCGGAAAGGTGGATTGCCAGCCTACGACGAGATTGTCTGGACCATGTGATCCCGATCAACGAACGTCAGCTTCGGCGCGTGATCCGGTCGTACGTTGACTACTACCACGCGGATCGAACTCACCTTGGACTAGAAAAGGACTCCCCTGAAGAGCGGCCGATCGAACCCGGAAAAATCGGCAAGGTCATCGCACTTCCGCGAGTCGGCGGGCTTCATCATCGCTATACGCGAGAACTTCGGAGAGCTGGCTAGAGCGAATATGGATTAATGACGATGGACAGGACCCAGCTTTGACGCTCAGGGTGTACGCCCATGCGATGCGCGAAGAAGAGAATGATCTCTCGTTTGCGGAACTCTCCGGCGGCGCGAAACGGCTCTATCCGGCTCCGGCGCCTCAAGAGGGCATCGGGCGATCGCCTAAGTGCGCGGAATCAATGGTACGCCGGGAGGGATTCGAACCCCCGACCCTCAGGTTCGAAGCCTGATGCTCTATCCAGCTGAGCTACCGGCGCGCGGAGAAGAGGCGATCCTGGTTGGAGCGGAAGCGCGGAAAGCGCTGCGATCTTCACGAGGATCCCTGAGGGCAGGCGGAAGCTAGCAGACTGGCCGAGAGGGGACGAGGGATTCGGTGAGTCCTCGCCGTTTCACTCAGCGGGGGGCCGAATCCGGGCTCGAGATTCGGGAGAGGTCGGGCGTGGGCGGCAAGTCGATCGCGATGCCCCGCTCCACGTCTTCCAGGAGCAGCTCGACCATGCGGAGCTTCTCGGGGCCCATGTACTCGTCCGGTGAGAAGCTGGCGAGGCCGTAGTCGCGGGTGGGGTAGCGGCCCGGGAGAGGGGGGATCCGCTCGCGGTCGGGGTAGCGGCCGTCGAGGAAGCGGTAGCCCCGGATCTCGCCAACGCGGAAGGGGCCGAGCGCGCCGCTGTCGATCAGCAGGCGTCCGAAGAACTCGATCGGGACGTCGCGATCGCCGCGGTGGAGCGGGCCCTTGAAGGCCGAGAAGGCGATCGGTCGATCGAGACGGTCGTAGAGGTTGGCGTCGACGCGGTAATCGCCGGGTTGGTCGACGTCGATTCCGACCTGGACGAGGAGGCTTCCGTTGACGAGGGTGTCTTCGACGCGCCCCGTGAAGCGGGCCGGGATCATGCCCTCGGGCGTGACGAAGAGCCGCAGCATTTCGTCGTGGAAGACCCCGGGCGCGTACTCGATCCGGGCGTCGACGACGACCGGTCCGTGGTGGTCGGCGAATCGCGCAGGGTCGAGCGTCGCTGCGTAGCCCTCGTCCGCCAGGCTGAAGCGCAGGCTCATGCGGCTCCCTTCGAGCCCTGCTCGCCCCTCGCGCGTGGCACCGGCGTCGATCGAGAGGGGCTCGGACCGCTCATTGCCTCGTCGCAGGGCGAGGCTGAGCTCGATCGGGTCGGCGCCCTCGTAGTAGTAGCGGTCGCTGGTCAGCCGGACGTTCATGATCTCGCCGGGATCCTGGCTGAAGGTCTCGGGGATCGGTCGAAAATCCTCGTAGCGACCATTCGGGTCGAGCAGATCTCGACTCGAGGGGGAGAGGCGCCCGGTCCCCGGCGGATAGAGCGTGTCCTCCAAATAGGCTCGGACCGATGGCGGAAGCGCATTCTGATCCAGCCCCATCCGGTCCATCGGGTTCGTGGGGGGCGGCGCAGCGACGTCCGGCGGCCGCGCCGGGGCATCGTCGCCCGAGTGGCTCGCGAGAGAGGCGAGCCAGCCTAGCCCCGCGAAGAGCGCGACGAGCGCGAGGGCGAGGGCGGTCCAGCCGACCCGGGCGAGACGCCGGACGCGCGAGAGCCCACTCGGCTCGTGATCTGCGTCATCCGGCGCCCCTGCCAAGGGTTCGTCCTCCGCTTCCCAGAGGCTTCGATCCGCGACCGGGCCCTACCAGCCCAGGTTCTGGATGAAGCGATCCTTCATTTCGTAATGATCTTCGTTGTAACCGGTGCAAGTCCAGGCCGCGCGATGGTTGGTCCATTTGGGCGACGTGCACATGCTGCTGGTGCCGGTCACGGAACTGACCGCGCCCGCCGAGTGATAGGCCACGGCGCCGTCGTCCTCGCCCGGCAACAGCCAGGACGTATACCACCAGCCGTCATAGCCACCGACGTGATAAATCCTCTCTCCGTTGGTGTCATCGTGGTTGTAGGCGTTCCGGACCTCGCTGCGCCCCAGATGCCCGGAGTAGTCACAGGGGCCGAAGATGTCGGCGAGGAAGTTCCCGGAGAGGGCACTCCCGCCGCCCGCGCCGGCGGAGGCGCCGACCCAGTTGATGTTGTAGTTGGTGCTCGTATTGGCGAGACGATGCCCCGTGACGGCGTCGCCGCCGCTGTAGTTGACCACGTAACACAGGTTCGAACCCGTGCAGCACTGGTCGAGGTAGATGCCCAGGGTGTGACTCGCGTCCGAGAGCCCGCTGTGGTTGGTCTGGACAGCCTTGACGTCGATCGACGTATATCCAGACTTATTCGCCAGGGTGTCGTCCCAGCCCTGCGAACACATGCCCCCGAGATGGAGGATGTAACGACCCCCGCTATTCGGAGAGCAGCCCGTATTGGCGTTGCAGACCGGCTGATAGTCGGAGCAGCAGTCTCCGTAGCTCGAGCAGCTCGAGTCGCAATAACAGCTGTTGGCGTTGTTGCCCCCGCCGTACCCACCACAGGTGTTGACGCAGGTTCCCGCATCGTCGCCGCCCACGCCGGCGGTCGCCGCCGTCGCGAACAGACCTAGGCCGAAGACCAGAACGCAGATGCTCAGGATGAGCCCGAATCGCAATCTCATCGTCGCTTCCCCCCTCCGAGAGCCGCGGCAAAACCTACGGCGCTCAAGCGTCGAGTGGCGAAACCGGATCGCGACCCAACGTTCTGTCAGCTTACGACGTGTCAGCTCATGGGGGCAAGATGGAAGAGCGATGCAGTCGTAAGAGAAAGTCGAACGTCGGTCGGAAAAGTGAGCCGCCAGAACGAATGAAATTGTTAGGGCTCCGTTCTCGACACCTTTAACGTGTCGATCTCGCCCTAGTCATGTGGGGATGGCGGGTAGAAGCTCCACTCGCCGATGGCCGCGCCCGCGTCGTAATGACCTTGTGCGACCACGCTTCCGTCCGATCGAAAGAAGGTCCAGTGGCCGATGCGTCGCGCGCGTTCGTCGTATGGGCCCACGGCGCGCGGCGTGCCGTCCGGATAGGAGAGCGGGTCGGCGGGCGGACAAGCGAGGCGATGAATCTTCTCGCGGAGAGGGTCTCGCTCGTTGCGGTTGGGACAGAGCTGGGCGGCATCTGCCTGGCGCAGGTGGGACTCTCTCAGGCTGGCACGGATCTGAACGCGGCCCGCCTTCGCCGCCCGGCCCCAGAGCAGCCCGTAGTTCGGGTGGTAGAAGTGGTATCGCTTTTCGGGCTCGGGACGTAGCAAGGAGAACCACGACCTGGGGCGCGGCGTAAAAGCGAAACGGCCGGCGTCGTCTGCGCGCGCCACGCGAACGCTCGCGAAATGGCGTACGTCGGCTGCGCGGCTTCCGCGCGCGACGGCTTCGAAGATCCATGCCCCCGCGATCGGCCGGCCCGTGTCGAGGTCGACGGCCCGACCCGAGACCCCCTCCTCGGCTCGTGCGAGGGGCGTCGAGGCCGACCCGACGAGGAACAAGAACAAGGTTGCCCAGCAGGCCGTGTGGGCTCGGGGGGCGATGCGACCGGTCGGCGAGGCGAGGGCCTCGCTGTGGGCGGTGCTTCTTTCATCGAGGTCGTGTCCGTGAGGCATGGAGGGTCTCCCGGAGCCGCGGGAAAGAGTCTCACTGGCGTGGGGGGCAGCGTACCGCGTAGAGTGGGGGCCGGGGAGGGAGCGGGGATGTCAGGATTCGAGATCAACGGGATTCAGCTCGAGGTCGAGACTCGCGGTGCCGAGACGGCCCCCGCGTTCTTGTTGATCCGGGGCCTGTCGACTCAGCTGATCCAATGGCCCGAAAGTTTTCTGGACCGGTTGGTCGAAGGGGGCTTTCGTCCGGTCGTCTTCGACAATCGAGACTGCGGTCGATCGACGAAGTTCACCGACGCCGGGGTGCCCGCGATCGCGGATCTGGTGTCGGGCAAGGCCGTCGCCCCCTATTCCATCGCGGACATGGCGAGGGATGCGGTTGGCGTCCTCGACGCGCTGGGGATCGAGCGTGCTCACGCCGCGGGCATGTCCCTGGGTGGGATGATCGCTCAGCACCTCGCAATTTCTCACGCGGATCGTTTCCATTCCGTCACGAGCATCATGTCGACATCGGGCGCGCCGGGCCTGCCCTCGGGCACGCCCGAGGCGATGGCCGCGTTGATGTCGAAGCCGACCGACCCCGACGATCGAGAGGCCGTGATCGCTCAGTCGGTGGCGAGCCAGCGTGTGATCGGGAGCCCGGCTTATCCTCCGACGCCCGAGGAGGCTCGGAGCTATTTTGCTCGGGCCTACGACCGCTGTTATTGCCCGGACGGCAGCGCCCGCCAGATGGCTGCCGTCGTGACGGACCACGAACGCGCCGAGCGCCTGGCGGAGATCCGGATGCCCTTCCTGGTGCTCCACGGGAGCGACGACCCCTTGATCCCGCCCGCTTGTGGCGCGGACACGGCACACCGGGTGCCCGGCGCGTCCTGGGTCACCCTCGACGGGATGGGCCACGACGTCACCGCGGCCAACGCGCCGCTCGTCGCTGCGGAATTACTCGCCTTCGCCTCGGCGCACGCTTGAACGACTGGATACGCCTCCGCGTGCGGAGCAGAAGGGGCGGCTCAGCCGCCGGAGGATGGGCGCCTCACTCGAATTCGAGACCCTCGAACCCGCCGGCCGCTCGCCATTTCCGGTAGAGAGCGAAGAGCGCCTCGGAGCCTTCGGGGTAGAACCCTCCGAACCAGCCGTCGCCATCGTCGGGCTGCCCCTCGTTGTTGTAATAGCCCGGTGTGCAGCTCTCTTGGAATTCGGCGTTCCGGGGCGGTGCACCCGTGATCAGCTCGACCCAGTCGCGCTCGGCGGACTCCGACGCCTCGATGGTCTCGTGGCCGTTCTTGCGGGCGTGGTCGATCACGTGGGCGAGGTGCTGAGCCTGTTCGTTGATGGCGTGGGGAATATTAGGCGTCAGGCCGCTCTGCAGCCCCATCACGAAGAAGATGTTCGGGAAGCCGCGTGAATAAAAGCCGTGGAAGGTCGACATGCGTTTCGCCCATTTGTCGGAGAGCTTGAGTCCGTCTCGGCCCGTCAGGTCGTACCCCGCGCGTCGCCAGAACGAAGTGCCGACCTCGAAGCCCGTGGCGAAGACGAGGCAGTCGAGTTCGTATTCCTTCCCGTCGACGACGACCCCGGTCTCGGTGATCCGCTCGACGCCCTTGCCCTGGGTGTCGACCAGCTCGACGTTCGGTCGATTGAAGGTCGGTAGATAGTCGTCGTGGAAGCAGGGACGCTTGCAGAACTGCCGGTAGTAGGGCTTCAGCGCCTCGGCCGCCTCCGGGTCTTCGACGATCGCCGCGATCCGGTCTCGGACCTCCTCCATCTTGGTCATGTCGGCGAGCTCGACCTTCAGGCCGATCTCCTCGGGCGTGAGGTCCTCCTCGCCGTCGCCGCTCATCGTCGACATCAGGATCCGGAATACGGAGGTCCAGCCGTCCCCGACCAGGTCCTCCTCCTGGAAACCGCCGCCGACCAGAATGTTGAAGTTGTCCATCCGTCTCTGCTGCCAGCCGGGCTCCAGGCTCTGGGCAAAGTCGGGCTCCGTCGGCCGGTTGCCGCGGGCGTCGACCGAAGAAGGGGTGCGCTGGAAGACGTAGAGCTGTTGCGCGGCGGCGCCGAGGTGGGGAACGCACTGGACGGCGGTCGCGCCCGTCCCGATCACGCCGACGCGCTTGTCGGCGAGCCGGTCGAGTGCTCCGGTCGTGTCGCCGCCCGTATAGTCGTAATCCCATCGGCTCGTGTGGAAGGAGTGTCCGGCGAAGGTCTCGACCCCCTCGATTCCGGGCAGTTTGGGTCGACTGAGCGGGCCGTTCGCCATGCAGACGAAGCGCGCGCGCATGGTATCGCCGCGATCCGTGCGGACGATCCAATATTTCGTTTCTTCGTCCCAGTCGAGCGCGGTGACCTGGGTCTGGAAGCAGGCGTCGTCGTAGAGGTCGTAGCGTCGGCCGATCGCCTGGGCGTGCGCCAGGATCTCCGGTCCGTGCGCGTATTTCTCGGTCGGGACGTAGTCGAGCTCTTCGAGCAGAGGCATGTAGATATAGGACTCGATGTCGCATTGAGCGCCGGGGTAGCGGTTCCAATACCAGGTGCCGCCGAAGTCCCCGCCCGACTCGATGATCCGGATGCGCTCGACCCCGGCCTCTCGGATCCGGGCGCCCGCGATCAGGCCGCCGAAGCCGCCGCCGATGATCACGACCTCGACCTCGTCTTCGAGCGGCTCGCGCTCGAGGGGGGCGTCGACGTAGGGGTCGTCGATGTAGTGGGCGAATTCTTCGTCCATGCCGGTGTACTGCTGAGAGCCGTCTTCGCGCAGCCGCTTATCGCGCTCTTCTCGATACTTCGCGCGACGGGCCTCGAAGTCGAAGCCGAGTTCTTCGGGGCTGGGGATCAGGGGTGCGCTGGCCATGGGTTTTCCTCTCTTCTTTGCGGCGTCGTCAGACCCACGATTTTCAAGGATCGAAGTTCGGGAGGCAAGGGCGTTCGGGAGGGCTATTTTGGCCCCCGACCAATCGCATAAGAGGCTGCTCATGACTCCTTTCGATGACGCGCGGGCCCGGGCTACGCCGGAGGCGCAAGCCTCGATCGACCTGATCGAACATTTCTTCGCGGCGCTCGAAGCGATGGACTTCGAGACCGTAGGCGGCTTCTTCTCGACCGATGGGCTCTACCGGGATGAACCGAGCCACGAGGCGGATGCCGTCGGTCCCGAGGCCGTGACGGCGAAGCTGCAAAACGCGATCAAGGGGCTCGAGGCCTTCGTGATGGGGGTCGACACGGTCGTCGGGGATGGGGCGCGCGTCATGAGTCGGCGGACCGAGGAGTGGCATTTCCCGACGG
>Ga0315326_10001211_pt1 | contig 13308 bp, 14 predicted proteins | sample M180m32315metaG_FD_203457 | JGI IMG/M metagenome (GOLD analysis project Ga0315326, IMG submission 203457) | Ammonia-oxidizing marine archaeal communities from Monterey Bay, California, United States - M1 80m 32315 | ecosystem: Environmental > Aquatic > Marine > Coastal | place: USA: California... | reverse complement strand
CAAAAATGTAGATCCGGACATTTTATCCTTTCTAGCCGCCTCAGCAGCTGTGGCAATATCAGGATTGCCTTTTAATGGGCCGCTTGGTGCAATTAGAGTTGGCTTTATAGATGGAAATTATTGTGTCAATCCAACGCGTAGTGAACTAGAAGAGTCCCATTTGGATATGGTCATTGCTGGTAGTGATGCTGCTGTGATCATGGTTGAATCAGAAGCCAAAGAGCTCTCAGAGGATCAAATGCTAGGTGGTATCTTATTTGCTCACCAAGAAATGCAAGTAGCTATTGAAGCAATCAAAGAAATGGCAGCTGATATCGGTAAACCTTCCTTTGAATATAAGCCTAAAGTTATTAGTTCTGAAGTTATTGATCTCGTCGAAAAGAATTGTACTTCTTCTATAGAAGAAGCCTACGAGATACAAGTTAAGCAAGACAGAGTTCAGAGCCTCTCGGCTATCAAAGAAGCTCTTCTTGAAGAGCATGCAACTGGAGAAGAGGGTGCACCAACTAGTGCAGACTTATTAGATGCTGTAAAAAAAGTTGAGAAAAAAGTAGTTAGAACCAAACTTATCAAAGGCCAACCAAGAATAGATGGAAGGGACTTAGATACTGTAAGACCTCTTTTTATAGAAACCGGGGTTCTTAAAAATACACATGGCTCTGCGCTATTTACTAGAGGTGAAACTCAAGCTATCGTTACCTCAACTCTAGGGTCTCCTAGACAAGCACAATTAATTGATGCAATAGAGGGTGAATTTAAAGATCAATTTATGCTCCACTACAATTTCCCTCCTTACTCTGTAGGCGAAGCTGGATTCATGTCCGGGCCTAAAAGAAGAGAGATTGGCCATGGTAAATTAGCAAGAAGAGCTCTGGAAGCAGTCTTACCTTCTCCTGATGATTTCCCTTACACAATTCGTGTTGTATCTGAAATAACAGAATCTAATGGATCTAGTTCAATGGCAAGCGTATGTGGTTCAAGTTTGGCTTTAATGGATGCAGGAATACCGCTTAAGGCAGCTGTTGCCGGAATAGCTATGGGTCTTGTTAAAGAAGACGAAGGATTTGCAGTCATTACAGATATCTTAGGTGATGAAGATCATTTAGGTGACATGGACTTTAAAGTTGCTGGAACATCTGAAGGTATAACGGCATTACAAATGGATATAAAAATTGACGGTATAACTGAAGAGATCTTTGAAGTTGCGCTAGAAAAAGCTCAAACTGCAAGAGCTCACATACTTGAGAGTATGAATGAAGTCATCTCTTCTTCTAGAGAAAAGTTATCAGATAAAGCGCCACAAGCTGTTGTTGTCCAAATTAATACTAAAAAGATAAGAGATGTCATTGGTAAAGGTGGTGAGACAATTAGAGGACTAACAGAAGAGACAGGAGCCATTATTGAAGTAGAAGATAGTGGTAAGGTTACTATTTATGGTGACACTCCAGAATCAAGAGAAATGGCTCAAAAGAGAATAGAAGAAATTACTGCTGAACCAGAAGTAAACAAAATTTATACTGGTACAGTTGCAAACATCAAAGACTTTGGTGCGTTCGTAACTATTATGCCAGGAAGAGATGGACTAGTTCATGTATCTGAAATTTCTGAAGAAAGAGTAGAGAATGTGTCAGATTACTTTGTTGAAGGTGAAGAAGTAAAAGTAAAAGTTCTTGAAGTTGATAGACAAGGAAAAATAAGATTAACAATGAAAGGATTAGAAGATTAATTTGTAATTTTCTTAATTTTGTGCTAACCATTCGTTTGTATTAATTGTTTTCCTGCTGCTAAATGAAGTAACCCAAATTTATTTGGGTCTTTGTTTAGCAAAAAAATGGGTGAAATGATGGATAGAATGATGAATATGTTAATGGACTTAGTAAGTCAACTTACTAATTTAGCTGTTGCTTTAGTTGGCCTGGGAGTAGCTGCTGCAGTAGTTTTTGGAAGTAGTCTTCCTTTCGTTGATGGAGTTCTCGGAAACCTCTTAGGTTTAGTGAATGAACTTGGTGAAAATGGTATTGTAGGACTTGTTGTCCTTGGTGTACTAATGAGTCTATATAGCAGATAAGCTCTCTATTTTATAAATGAAAAAAGGGGGCCGAGAGGTACCCCTTTTTTTTAGTTTGGAGCAATTGATATGATAGATATCTATGAAAGAACAAAGAGATTTTTATGGGAGATAACCAAGTTTTTGGGTCTTGTTATTTCTGTTGCCATATTAGTTTCTTTATTATTTGGACCAAATGTACCGTTTTTTGGAGGAGTCCTTCAGAACGTACAATCAGTAATAGAATTATTAGGTTCGGAGGGTTTAGGATTAATCATTGCGATTATAATTATTCTTAGCGTTTGGAATTCAAAGTTAAATTAAAAAGGAATTTATAAAAAGGCATCTTTGGATGCCTTTTTTTTATAATGAAAAAATTAGTAAACATAAAAGATAATATAAAAATCGGCTCTACAGGTTCTAGGGACTTAACCGGTGACTTATTTCATCCACCCGAAGGAGAGGCTAATGGCTCTGGGATAGTAATTATTCATGGAGGTGGCTGGAGAGAGGGAGATAAAGATCAATTACGAGGTTATGGAATATTGCTTGCTAGGGAAGGATTCACTTGTCTAACAGCTTCTTATAGATTATCTCAAGAAGAGATTTGGCCTGCGCAGATCCAAGATGTGAATTGTGCAATTCGTTATATAAGAGCAAATTCAGATATATTAAAGATAGATCCAAATAGAATTGGAGTTACGGGAAATTCTGCTGGAGGTCATCTTTCCTTGATGGCTGCTCTATCAGATATAGATCCTAGTTTTGAAGGTGAAGGCGGGAATAATCATGTCACTTCAGAAGTAAAAGCTGTATGTGCCATCTACCCTCCTGCACAAATAAGAAAATTTGAAGATACTGATGCTATATTTGATGCTTACAAGGCCTTAATGGGAAATGAAGCCTTACAGGATGATTTTGATAAGGCTAGCCCTATTTTACAAATAACTAAAGAATTTCCTCCTACTATGTTGATTCACGGTTCAACTGATTCAGTTGTAAAACTTTCTGATTCCACCGATTTATATATGAAGCTAACTGATCTAGCTATTCCTGCTGAACTTCATATATTTTCTGAAGAGGAGCATGCTTTTGATTCTCAGAGTGGATATGGAAGGTCAATTGCTGAATTGCAAAATCTTTTCTTCAGTAAGTACTTATAGAGAATTGGTGGTTGTGGGTGGACTTGAACCACCGACCTCGGCATTATGAATGCCGCGCTCTAACCAGCTGAGCTACACAACCGTGATGCGAATTTTAGTTATGAGTTTAGATAAAGTCGAGCAACTATTACACATTAAATCTGAAATGCATTATATCCCCATCTTTAACAATATAATCACTGCCCTCAGATCTGAGTTTTCCAGCCTCTTTAGCACCTGACTCACCTTGGTGGGTGATAAAGTCACTATAGGCGGTTGTCTCTGCTCTAATAAAACCTTTCTGGAAATCGGTATGAATAACACCTGCTGCTTCTGGAGCAGTCGAACCATCTTTCACAGTCCATGCTCTAACTTCCTTTTCTCCAGCAGTAAAATAGGTAATAAGAGATAACATTTTATAACTTTCCCTTATTAGTTTATTTAAACCAGGCTCATCTAGTCCCATATCTTGAAGAAACTCTAAACCTTCTTCATAATCCAATTCAGCAATTTCTGCTTCTAATTGATTACACATGGGTAGTACCACAGAATTTCTTTCGTTTGCATAGTTGGTGAGTTGGCTTAGGAGATCATTGCCAGCATCTAAATCTTCTACGTTACCCACATACAAACAAGGTTTTACTGTAATAAGACCTAGCTCCTTGAAGGCTTCTGAATCTTTAATATAGGCCTCAGCATTTCTACCCAAAACTCCTGAACTTAGTTCGGCAGATAGGTGTTCAAATTTCTCTTTTTGAACAGCAATTTCTTTGTCACCTGATCTTGAAGCTTTTTCAAGCCGCATTAAAGCATTTGATAAGGTTTCTATATCAGAAAGAAGCAGCTCAGTTTCAACTGTTTCTAAATCAACCACAGGATCAATTTCATCGTGCACGTGAGTAATATCTGGATTTTCAAAGCACCTAATTACGTGAATAATTGCTTGAGTTTCTCGTATATGAGAGAGGAATTTATTACCTAAACCCTCTCCCTCAGAAGCTCCTTTAACCAAACCTGCTATGTCGACAAATTCTGTTGTTGTAGCTATCATTTTTTCTGGATTAACAATTCCAGATATTTCGTTTAGTCGAGGATCAGGAACCGCAACAATTCCTTTATTAGGTTCAATTGTACAAAAAGGGAAGTTTTGAGCCTCTATTCCTGCAGCAGTTAGAGCATTAAATAAAGTAGATTTACCCACATTTGGTAAACCTACAATTCCACATTTAAGACTCATCAGCCTCCTCCTTATTTGTGTGATAATTCATAACAGTTTTCTGCCAACCTTCTAGCAATAACCTTTCTCCTATGTCCAGATAATCATATAGACTTTCAAGAAGGATCTGTCTCTCTAGTTTTGGGGCTTTTTTTAATACATATGAGATAACATCTTTATTTTTACCAGGATGACCTATACCAATTCTTAGTCTCTTGAAGGATTTGTCGCCTTGAAGTTGATCGATAATATTCCTTAATCCATTATGTCCACCATGGCCTCCTGAATCTTTAAGTTTAATTTCAGCATTTGGAAGGTCTAATTCGTCATGAGCTATTAATATCTGATTAGATTCTAATCCAAAAAATTTTTTTGATTTTGAGATACATAGACCACTTTCATTCATATATGTAGAAGGTGATACAAATATAAGTTTAAGATCTTCGGTCTCGTAAAGAGCAAAAGAGCCATGTATTTGATTTTCTTTCTTTAGTTCTAAAGAATATTTTGAACAAATGAGATTAATAAAATCTAATCCAGCATTGTGTCTTGTATTAGCGTATTCATCGCCAGGATTTCCCAACCCAGCAATTAAAAGTGGCTCCATAAGTTAATCTAAGAATTATTCAGCAGACTCTTCAGAGCTATCGGAAGACTCTCCTGAGTCATCTGAAGATTCATCTCCTTCTTCATCTGCAGATTCAACTACTTCAGGCTCTACATCAAGTACTTTAGCTTCTGTAATAGACACTACTGCTTGATCTCGATCTTCTCCGAGAGCCAGAGATGGTATTTCAACCCCTTCAGGCAGATCTAAGCTAGATAGAAAAACAGAGTCTCCTACATCTAGTTCAGCAACATCTACTTCTAAGTATTCAGGAAGATTAGAAGCTAAACAGTTAATATCAATGTTGTTTATCAAACGCGATATTGCTCCACCATGCATTTTTACACCAACACAAATTTCTTCATTGATAAAACGTACAGGAACAGAAAGACTGATTTTAGTATCAGGATTTACTCTCAATAGGTCTGCATGAAGCACGCGTTGCGTTGCTGGATGTCTTTGTATCTCTTTTACAATCACATTTTGCTCTTCACCTGAAAGATTGACGCTTAGAATTTGAGTAGCGAAACCAGGTACTTCTGATGCCTTGGCTATATCTTTTTCTAATATAGAAATTCTAATAGGATCTTTATCCCCACCATAAATTACCGCTGGAACTGAACCAGCTCTTCTGAGACGTCTACTAGAAGATTTACCATCTGTCTCTCTCCCAGTTGCATTTAAATTTACTTGTTGTGACATAATCTTTCTCCGCTATAAGAACATCGCACTTATAGACTCTTCGTTATTTACTCGCCTAATTGCTTCCGCCAAAGTAGGTGCCATAGTTACAACTCTTATTTTATTGCAGCTTTGCGCCTCTTTTGAGAGCGGTATAGTATCTGTTACAACCAATTGATCAAGCTTTGATTGCGAAATTTTTTCAATTGCATTACCTGACAAGACTGGATGTACGATATAAGCCGAGACTTTAACTGCACCTTCAGTCTTGAGAGCTTCTGCTGCATTGCATAAAGTACCAGCTGTATCAGCTATATCATCAACTATGATGCATTCTTTTCCTGATACATCTCCAATGACATTCATAACTTCTGATTTATTAGCCTCATCTCTTCTTTTATCTATTATGGCCAAATCCGACAGACCAAGAACTTTAGCTAACGCTCTTGATCTAACCACTCCACCTACATCCGGTGATACTACAAGTTTATTATCTGAGTTAGTTTTAAGGATATCATCCCTCATAACCTTTGTTCCGTAGACGTTATCTACGGGAATATCGAAGAATCCTTGGATTTGTTCAGAATGAAGTTCAACTGTGAGAACACGGTCTATGCCTGATCTTTCAAGGATATCTGCCATTACTTTAGCACTTATAGGTACTCTTTCAGATCTTACCCTTCTATCTTGTCTTGCATAACCATAATAAGGAACAACTGCAGTTATTCTTCCAGCAGAAGATCTTCTCAAAGCATCAACCATAATAATTAATTCAAGCAAGTTATCTCCTGCAGGAGCACATGTAGGTTGTATTAAAAAGACGTCTTTTCCTCTTACATTCTCCTCAATACTGATACTGATTTCCCCATCACTGAAAGTAGTTACTTTGGCCTGTCCAAGCCTTGTTCCTAGCTGTTCTGCTATTTTATTAGAGAGATCAATATTACCGTTTCCTGAAAAAAGGACTAAACCAGATCGAGAAGAATTTATCATTTTAAGCACCTAAAGTTGGCTGGGGTGGCTGGATTCGAACCAGCGCATGGCGGCATCAAAAGCCGCTGCCTTACCGCTTGGCCACACCCCAAACATACAATTCGCGTATTTTATTCTATTATTTGCATTAATGGTGAACGTTCTAAGCTTTTTGTTAAAACTAATTCAGGAAATTCTTTTTTCGCCATCTCTGCGTCTTTTAAATTGCTATATTCAACAAAGATTGTAGACCCTGTTCCTGATAATCTTGGATTACCGATAGATTGAAGTTCTAAAAAGATTTCATCCATAATGGGATAAGTTGATCTCACCCATTTTTCAAACGAGTTATAGTATTTATCAGGTTTATAATTTTCTTTGGTAAGTCCTTCAACATCAGTTAAAGAGATTTCATTGAAAGCTGATTTAGTGCTTATTCTTAATTTAGGTAGGGAAAGTAAGAAAAATCTTTCTTGATAACTAAATTCTCTAAGAATTTCTCCCCTTCCTTCAGCCCAAGCTGTCTTTCCAAAGATAAAGAATGGAACATCTGAACCCAGAGTTAGTGCTAAATCCATTATCTCTTCTTGAGTGCAGTTTAGATTCCAAAATTTATTTAAAGCTATCAATGTAGCGGCAGCATTTGAACTTCCTCCCCCAAGACCTTTTTGATCAGGTATTACCTTACGTAGCTCTATTCTTACCCCTTTTTTGACTGAATATTTATCTTTCAGGAGATTTGCTGCTTTTAGAACAATATTGTCAGCAATAGGAATTGATTCAGAAAGTTTGATTTTATTGCCATTCTCTTTGAAAGAGAGAGTGTCACATAAATCAATAAGAGAGAATAGTGAAGAGATATTATGGAAGCCATCCTCACGCTTATTTACAACTTGAAGATGAAGGTTAATCTTTGCAGGAGCTTGTATTATTAATTCTTCCATATTTTCTTAACAAGAATGACAAGCTCAATGTCTAAATGGTTCAAGGAGATTTTCGATGGATATTTTTTTTCATTGAACTCCAATATTATATTTGTGTCATCTATTCTTATGTTGGTGTTCTCGGTTTGAAGAAATAAACTTAGGAAATCTCTGAGAGGTATGTTTGGAAGTTTTATTTCAGTACTTTGTTGACCTATAAATTTACTTAGCTTAAGGGTTTCTCTAATGTCTAAAATAAATGATTCTTCGGGAAACAGATAGTTCTTTCCTAGGGTGACAGTTATAGAGTTGTTGTATTTTTTAAGATCAAAATAACCAGTTTCCTTGCTATCCAGATGTGAAAGCTTAAACTTACCCTCTATAGTAAAGTTTTCATTCACATTATTAACATTGCCGGTTAACTTATGCGAGTCCACTGCAACGGAAGCACAACCTGCAAGAAAATATAACGCTGATAAAGCTAATAGATGTGGAATAAAACTCAGTTTTTGTTTCATTTTCTTTATTATCAGCAAAGGTTTAAATAAATGATAGATAGTATTTTAACTAAATTAGGGGATGTTTCTTCAAGATATGAAGAAATAGAGACTCTTTTAAGTCAACCTGACATAACTTCTAATCAAGAAGAATACATAAAACTGTCTAAAGAATACTCTGATTTATCTCCTTTAGTAACAGCTTTTATTAGCTTCAAAAGAGCGGAAGAAGATATTGAAGAAGCAAAATTATTAATGAAAGATTCTGATCCTGAAATTAAGCAGATGGCAGAATTGGAGTTTGATGACTTAAGAAACAGTATTGATGATCTCGAGATAGAGCTTAAAAGACTTCTGCTTCCTAAGGATCCGGATGACTCTAAAGATGTTTTTTTGGAAATAAGAGCTGGTACAGGAGGGGATGAGGCTGCTTTATTCTCCGGAGATCTCTATCGAATGTATTCTAGGCTGTCTGAGAGAAATAATTGGCAAATGGAAGTAGTAAGTGTCAGAGAAGGCGACCATGGCGGTTACAAAGAGCTGGTAACTAGAATACAAGGCTCAGATGTATACATGCAGCTTAAATTTGAGGCCGGTGTTCACAGAGTGCAACGTGTTCCAACTACAGAGTCTCAAGGGAGAGTTCATACGTCAGCTTGCTCAGTAGCAGTCTTAGCAGAGCAAGACGATGTTGCAGAGATAAGCATTGATAAAAATGATCTTAGGGTAGACACCTTTAGGGCGTCAGGAGCTGGTGGACAGCACGTCAATAAAACCGACTCAGCAGTTAGATTAACCCACATTCCCTCTGGAATCGTCGTTGAGTGTCAAGATGGTCGTTCTCAACATAAGAATAAAGAAAAAGCTATGTCCTTATTGCAATCGAAACTTCAAAATGCTGAAAAAGAAAAAGCTGAGTCTGAGCAAGCTGAAAATAGAAGAGTAATGGTTGGCTCTGGAGATAGATCAGAAAAGATAAGAACTTATAATTTTCCTCAAAACAGAATTACAGATCATAGGATCGAATTTTCAGTCCATAATCTTCCTGCTTTTTTGGACGGCGATATGGAGGTTATGATTTCAGCTCTTTTAGAGGAAAATCAGGCAAGGGCATTGGCTAATTTAGAATCCTCAATCTGATGAATGAACGTTCATCATTGAACCAAATTCATAATATATCTAAAGACACTCGCCTAAGTACTAAGCTAGATGTTGAACTTCTAATCCTTGATTTATTGAAAATTGATAAAAATATTTTATATAGAGAAGATCCAGTATTAAGTTCTAGGCAGTTAAAAGAGCTAGAAGCATTAGTTCGCAGAAGAGAGCAAGGTGAACCTTTGGCTTATATTCTCAAAAGCAAGGGATTTTGGAGTTTAGATCTTTTCGTAGATGAGAATGTACTTGTCCCGAGACCCGAAACCGAGATTATTATTGAAAAAATCTTAGAAAGTTTCGACACCTCAGAAAAAACAGTTCTTGATTTAGGCACAGGCTCTGGTGCCATTGGACTTTCTTTGTCCAAAGAAAGAAAGGACTGGGGAGTATTTTGTAGTGATATCAGTTTTGATGCCATAAAAGTAGCTAGAAAAAACAAGTATAAGAATGAAGTTGATGCAATTTTCATAAATTCTGACTGGCTTGAAGCATATGCGGATAACACTTTTGATATTATTGTTTCTAACCCCCCTTATATTGATCCTGATGATCCAAGAATTCATTCTGATGGTTTAAAATATGAACCTATTCACGCACTCATTTCTGATCAAAAAGGTTTAAAAGATATTGAAACAATTATCTGTCAGAGTAAGGAAGTCCTTGTAAATAAGGGTTCATTATTTATTGAGCATGGTCATGACCAGTCTGGTGAAGTTGAACTACTTCTAGAAAAATATAATTTTTCTGACATAAGAAAGTTTCAAGATTTAAATGGAGACGATAGAGTTTGTTCAGGTAAGATATTTAAATGTTAAAGGGTTATATAGAAGGATATTACGGAAGGTTTTTTTCAGTTGCCGACAGATCTGCAGTTCTTGATCATATGGGGCAACTAAATATGGATTTTTATCTTTATGGGCCCAAAGAGGATAGATATCACAGAGTTGATTGGAATAAAGCATATCCAACATCGGAAGAAAAAAATCTTAGATCCTTTATTAGACAATCTAATAAAAACTCTATAAAACCAATTTTTGCAATTTCTCCAGGCTTAAGTCTTAATAAATATTCCAATAAAACAAAAATATCTCTAGTAAATAAAGTTGCACAAGCTAGAAAACTTGGATTCAAAGACTTTGCAATTTTCTTTGATGATATAAATCAAGAAAGGAATGAGGCGCTTGCAAAGACTCATCTTAAAGTTATTGAAGATATCGCTTCTTTAGACATAGTCGAAAATCCTCTAATGATTTGCCCCACTGTTTATTGCAAAAGCTTTGCTAAAGGTGAGATAAGCGATAACGAATATTTAAAAGTGTTAGCTGAAAATATAGACCCCATGTTTCCAATTCTATGGACTGGTGATGAGGTTGTAAGCAAAACAATTTCAGTAAGAAGCTTAAAAGATTTAAAGAAATTATTTAATAATCCCATAATTATTTGGGACAACTTATATGCGAATGACTACTGTCCTTCAAGATTCTTTATTGGGCCCTATGAAGGTAGGAAATCACTGGATAATGCTGTTGCAGGAATAGGAATTAATCCAACTGGGATGCCAATAACGGATAAGATCTGCTTAGAGAGGTTTTCTTCTAATAAATCAGATAAGCAGATATTAAAAGGTTATCAGGTACCAGACAGTTTTTTAAAGGTTATACCTTTTTTTTCAAGTCCATTTAAACGAAATAAAGCTTTAAGTGTGCGACAAATAGATCAATTATTGGCTACTCAAAATGATCTTTGTATTAACTGGAAAAGTGAACTTCAAATAGAATGGTCACCCTTTTTATGGAAATTTTATTTAGACTTGATTTTATTAAAAAAAATAAATAAAGGTGATAGTGAATTTAGTCTTGAAGACTGGGTGCAGCGAAGATATTCTGATCCACTCACAAAAACAATTTTAAGGAATTAGGAGAACAAAATGCTTGGAAATATGATGAGTGGTCAACTATTGATCTCAGGTTTGATAGAACATGCAGAGAGATATCACAGCGATGTAGAAATAGTCTCTAGAACGGTTGAAGGTCCTATCCATAGATACACTTACTCCGATGCAGCCAAAAGATCTAGACAGTTAGCAAATGCCCTTGTAAAGCTAGGTTTAAGAAAAGGAGATACTGTTGGAACGCTTGCTTGGAATACTTTTAGGCATTACGAATTATATTTTGGTGTCTCTGGAATTGGATGTGTTGTAAATACTGTAAATCCAAGGCTTTTTCCGGAACAACTCAACTACATAATAAATCATGCAGAAAACCAGTATTTGTTTATTGATCTGTCATTTGTGGAGCTTGTAGAGTCTCTTCAAGAAGAGCTAAAAGACGTTAAAGGCTACATAATTTTAACTGATAGAGAGAATATGCCTGAAACTAAACTGAATAATGCTATGTGTTACGAAGATTTGATAGCAGACGAGTCAGAAGAATTTGAGTGGCCTGAGTTTGATGAGAATACCGCCTCAAGCCTTTGTTACACCTCAGGAACAACAGGCAATCCCAAAGGAGTTTTATATTCTCACAGATCAACTATTCTTCATGCTTGGATTGTGAGTTCAGGAAACGTAGCAAAAGTTTCTAGTTCTTCATGCATACTTCCAGTTGTCCCAATGTTCCATGTTAATGCTTGGGGTATCCCATATGCAGGGGCAATGTTTGGTGCAAAATTAGTCTTTCCAGGACCTGCTCTTGACGGTGCTTCAGTGTACGAATTGATTGATAATGAAAAACCAGATCTGTTAATGGGAGTTCCAACTGTTTGGTTAGGACTTTTACAATATTTAAGCGAAACCAATCAGACTTTAGATGGTGTTGAGACTGCTTTAGTTGGAGGCTCGGCAGCTCCTAGAGCCATGATTCAAGAATTTGAAGAAAAGCATGATGTATTTTTAATGCACGGTTGGGGAATGACAGAAATGAGTCCTTTAGGAACAGCTACAAGCCGAACTAAAGAGATGGATGATATTGATATAGAAGAGAGGTACGACTTACAACAGAAACAAGGAAAAGCCTTCTTTGGGGTTGATATGACTATCGCAGATGATGATGGTAATGAACTTCCTAATGATGGTGTGGCCTTTGGTAGGTTACTAGTTAAAGGACCAACTATAGTTGAACGTTATTTCAAAGCAGAAGAAAGTGCAATGGATGATAAAGGTTGGTTTGATACTGGTGATGTTGCAAAAATTCATCCTGAAGGATATATGGAAATTGTGGACAGAAGCAAAGATGTTATTAAATCTGGAGGAGAGTGGATTAGCTCAATAGATCTAGAAAATGCTGCTGTGGGTCACCCAGGAGTAGCTGAAGCCTGTGTTATTGGAGTACTTCATGCTAAGTGGGACGAAAGACCTCTATTATTAATAGTTAAAGCTACTGGTCAAGACCCCTCAAAAGAGGATATAAATTCTTTCCTAGAAGACAAGGTTGTTAAATGGTGGCTGCCTGATGATATTGTGTTTGTTGAAGAGCTTCCACATACCGCCACAGGAAAGCTATTGAAAACAGGATTGAGAGAAGATTTTAAAAATCATTTAATAAATAAATAGGAGAATATTATGATTGGATTAGTACCAGCAGATAAATTAGCAGATTACGTAGGTCAAGAAATCGGAACATCAGACTGGTTCGAGGTCGATCAAGATAGAATAAATACATTTGCTGATGCCACGTTAGACCATCAGTTCATCCATGTAGATACAGAAAAAGCCACTCCTTTGTTTGGTTCAACAATAGCCCATGGATTTTTGTCTTTATCATTACTTCCACATCTCACCTCTCAGGCGGTTTTAGCTCCTGAAAACTTAAAAATGGTTTTCAATTATGGACTTGATAAAGTCAGGTTCATTAATCCAGTCAATGTGGGCGCCAAAGTAAGAACACATAGTAAATGTGTGTCTGTTGATGACAAAGGGGAAGGTCGTTATTTGATGAAGACTGAAGTTACCATGGAGATAGAAGGGGTTGATAAACCAGCCTATATAGCAGAAACACTTTCTATGTTTATTACGTGAACTGGTATGAAAAAAAAAATTCTTTCAACCTTAAGGATAAGGTAGTCACT
>Ga0315326_10001209_pt1 | contig 13312 bp, 10 predicted proteins | sample M180m32315metaG_FD_203457 | JGI IMG/M metagenome (GOLD analysis project Ga0315326, IMG submission 203457) | Ammonia-oxidizing marine archaeal communities from Monterey Bay, California, United States - M1 80m 32315 | ecosystem: Environmental > Aquatic > Marine > Coastal | place: USA: California... | reverse complement strand
CTTGGTAAAACTGCGAGAATGAATTTTAGATTGGTAAATGAAACAGCGAGTATTGATGAGGCTTTATCTGGCAGAGTACCGCCAGGATCAGATTTGTTATTTGAATTAGACTCTAGGACAGGAGAGCAAACTATACCTTATATTATTTATAAGCGAATAGGTGTTTCAGGAGATCAGTTAATTGATGCTAATCCAAGTATGGATCAATACAATCAGCCAGTAGTAAGTTTAAGGTTTGATTCAACAGGTTCTAGAAAGTTTGGAGACCTTACTTCTAAGAATGTAGGAAAGAGATTTGCTATTGTTTTAGATGGAGAGGTAATTAGTGCTCCAGTTATTAGGGAAGCTATTACTGGTGGTAGTGGACAAATATCTGGAAATTTTACATTTGAGACGGCTAGTGATTTAGCAGTGCTTTTAAGAGCAGGTGCATTACCTGCTCCGTTATCAATTTTAGAAGAACGTTCTGTAGGACCATCATTAGGTAAAGATTCTATAAATGCAGGAATGTACGCTGCTATCATTGCTATAATTTTAGTCGTAATTTATATGTTGATAATATATGGAGCACGTTTTGGTTTAACAGCTAATATTTCATTAATTATAAATATTTTATTAATTTTGGCATTATTAGGAGTTTTAGATGCAACTCTTACTTTGCCAGGTCTTGCTGGGATAGCGTTAACTATTGGAATGGCTGTAGATGCTAATGTTCTTATTTTTGAAAGAATAAGAGAAGAATCTAGGGCAGGTAGGTCCAATATTGGAGCTATTGATAATGGATTTAAAGAAGCTTTTAGAACTATTGTAGACGCAAATATAACTACTCTACTAGCAGCAATGATTTTGTTTCAGTTTGGTTCAGGGCCTGTTAAAGGCTTTGCAGTTACATTGGCATTAGGAGTACTAACAACTATGTTTAGTTCTTTATTACTTAGTAGAGGCATTATTTCTATTTGGTATAATAGGTATAAGCCAGATAGTTTAAATATTTAAATTAGGAGATAAAAGACGTGTTAAGATTAATATCTGACAATACAACCGTTAAGTTTATTAGATTAAAAACTTTTTCATTTTCTTTCTCAGCTATTTTATCAGTGTTTGCTATTCTTTCTGTTTTATTTATTGGTTTGAACTTTGGCATTGATTTTAAGGGTGGAATTTTATTAGAAGTTAGGACTGACAATAATATAAGTATTTCTGATATCAGAAGTAAGGTATCTAATTTAAATATTGGAGAAATATCAATTCAAGAGTTCGGATTAAAGTCTGATTACTTAATTAGGGTAGAAAGACAAAATGGGGCAGATAGTGCTCAGCAAACTGCTGTAGATTTATTAAAAGGTTCTTTAAATAATGCATTTAGTGATAATATAGAATATAGACGGCTTGAATATGTAGGACCTACTGTAAGTAAAGATTTAATAACAGATGGTATTATGGCCATATTTTTTGCGATCCTAGCTATGTTGGCATATATATGGTTTAGATTTGAATTTCCATTTGCAATTGGCGCGATTGTTGCTTTATTGCATGATATTATTCTTACTTTAGGAGTATTCTCATTATTAGGTTTGGAATTTAATTTATCTACAGTTGCCGCTATATTATTAATTATTGGGTATTCAATGAATGATACAGTTGTAGTTTATGATAGAATAAGAGAGAATTTAAGAAAATTTAAAAAAATGGAATTAAGAGAATTATTAGATAAAAGCATAAATGAGACATTATCTAGAACTATTAATACTACAATTACAACAATGCTTGCATTGGGAGCTTTATATATAATTGGAGGGCAAATCATATCTGATTTTGCATTTGCTATGTTATGGGGAATAATTGTAGGTACTTATTCATCAATCTTTATTGCATCAACAATTCTTATTTATTTAAATATTAGAAAAACTAAAGAAAGTGAAAGCTAATTTTATATGGATTTAGAATTATATCCCAAAAATAATGCTCCACAGCTTGAAGGATACGGAGAGGGATATATAAAGATTTCTGGTAGTATAATATCTAACACTGTTTTATTGTTATCAGATAAATTTATTGAATTAGGAAAGATTATAAGTGAAGAGCATAAATTAGTTATTAAAGATAATATTATTCAATCAGAACCAGAATTAATAATATATGGATCAATAAAAGGACTTGGCTATAAGTCTGATATGCTAAAATTTCTTAAATCTTTATCTATACCTATAGAAGAGATGCAAATAGCTCCAGCATGTAGAACATGGTCAGTTCTTATAGGAGATGGTAGAGCTATTTCTGCTATTATTGAACCTGGTTGAATAATCATTTAGATGTTAATATAGATTAAAAATCTTTTAAAACACTTGTCTTTATAATGTTTGATTTTTGGCGGTAAATATACTTTTCCATAATTTTATTTCTTTCATAGCTTTTATTGCAATATTTTTTCTACTGATTTCTTTTTTTTCTTTTTTATTTTTATAATTTTTTATAGTGACCTTGGGTATTATACCATAATTAATATTCATTGGTTGAAATAAATCTTTATCTCTAATAGTCGTTATATGCTTTAAAAGTGAACCTAGTGCAGTAGATATAGGAAGTGCAATAGTTTCTTTATATATTTCTTCATATGCCAAAAATCTACCTGCTAAAAGCCCTATAGCCGCACTCTCTACATATCCTTCGACACCAGTAATTTGTCCAGCAAATCTTATATGTGGTAATTTTTTATGTCTTAATTGTTCATCAAGTATTAAGGGGCTATTAATAAATGTATTTCTATGTAATCCCCCTAATCTGGCAAATTTAGCTTTTTCTAAACCTGGAATAGATCTAAATATTTCTATTTGATCTTTATGTTTCATTTTTGTTTGGAAGCCAACTATATTATATAATGTTGCACTAGCATTGTCTTGCCTCAGTTGTACTACAGCATACGGCTTTATATTACTATGTTTGTTTGAAAGTCCTATTGGTTTCATAGGGCCAAACCTAAGTGTATCTAACCCTCTATTTGCTATAACTTCAATGGGTAAGCATGATTCAAAATAAGGTGTATTTTTTTCCCATTCTTTAAATTCAGTATATTGAGCATTTTTTAATTTACTTACAAACTCTACGTACTCATCTTTATTTAATGGGCAATTTATATAAGCAGCTTCGTCACCCGAGGTTCCAATTTTATCATATCTAGATTGATACCAGGCAATGTTCATATCTATACTCTCTTTATAAATAATAGGTGCTATTGCATCAAAAAATGCTAAGTTATCATTTCCAGTGGATTTTATTATATTTTTAGTAAGACTTTTAGATGTAAGGGGACCAGTAGCTATTATAGTTTTAAAAGAACTCCCAGGTAAATATTTATATTCATTATTTACAATATTTATTAATGGGTGTTGCATTATACTTTTATGAACAGACTTCGAAAATTCATCTCTATCAACTGCTAGTGCTCCTCCTGCAGGAATTTTGGTTTTATCTGCACATTCCATTATTAATGAATTTAGTTCACGCATTTCAGCATGTAATAAACCAACGGCATTATTATTCATGTCATCAGATCTAAATGAGTTTGAACAAACAAGTTCTGCCAAGTTATCTGTTAAATGGGCATCCGTCTGGACTTTTGGCCTCATTTCAAATAAATCAACTTTAAGTCCAAAATTTGCTAATTGCCAGGCTGCTTCGCTACCAGCTAATCCTCCCCCAATTACTATTATTTTTTTCTCTTCATTATGCATAGCTATATCAATCTAATTATTGATGTATTTATTTAAATATTTTCCAGTATAACTATTATTATTTTTAGTTATTTCCTCTGGAGTGCCTTCTGCAATAATATTTCCGCCATTATCACCTCCATCCGGTCCTAAATCTATAATCCAGTCAGAAGATTTTATCACATCAAGATTGTGTTCAATAACAATAACTGTATTCCCTTGATCAACTAAAGTGTTAATAACATATAATAACTTTTTTACATCTTCAAAATGCAGTCCTGTAGTTGGTTCATCTAATATATATAAAGTATTTCCAGTGGCTCTTTTTGAAAGTTCTTTTGATAACTTAATTCTTTGAGCCTCTCCCCCTGAAAGGGTTGTAGCTGCTTGCCCAAGTTTAATGTAATTTAAGCCTACATCTCCAAGTGTTTTTACTTTGTTATAAATACTAGGTATAGCTTTAAAAAATACTTTAGACTCTTCTATACTCATATTAAGAATATCGCTTATATTTTTATTTTTTATAGATATTTCTAATGTCTCTCTGTTATATCTGTTTCCTTCACATACTTCGCATTTAACATATACATCTGGTAAAAAATGCATTTCAATTTTCACAATACCATCGCCTTGACATGATTCACAACGACCACCTTTAACATTAAATGAAAATCTTCCTGGTTTATAACCTCGTATTTTAGAGTTTGTACTTTGAGCAAAATATTCTCGTATTGGAGTAAATGCTCCTGTATATGTAGCGGGATTAGATCTTGGTGTTCTTCCAATTGGTGCTTGATTTATCTCGACAATTTTATCAATGAACTTTATTCCTTTTATATTATTATATTTGCCTGCATTTAAATGCTTTTTATTGTTTATTTCTTTTTCAAGTGCAGGCAGTAATGTATCAATAATTAGAGATGATTTACCACTGCCAGAAACACCAGTAACGCAAACAAAGTTGCCTAGAGGAATTTTTATATTAATATTCTTTAAATTATTAGTATTGGCTCCCTCAAGTTCTAAAAATTTTTTATTAATTGGTTTTCTTCTAACTTTCGGTAAAGTAATTGTATTTCTTCCAGATAAATAATTACCTGTAATACTTTTAGTATTTTTTAATATTTGTTTTGGTGTTCCTTCAGCTATAATGTTTCCACCATTTATGCCTGCGCCTTCGCCTATATCAACTATATAATCAGAAGCTAGCATAGCTTCTTCATCATGTTCGACAACTATAACTGTATTACCTAAATTTCTTAAATTTTTTAAAGTTTCAATTAATTTGATGTTATCTTTTTGGTGTAATCCTATAGATGGTTCATCTAAAACATATAAAATACCTGTTAGCCCTGAGCCAATTTGTGAGGCTAATCTTATTCTTTGGCTTTCTCCACCAGACAAAGTATTTGATTTTCTATTTAAAGTTAAGTAATCAAGGCCAACATCTATCAAAAAAGTTAATCTTAATGATATTTCTTTAATTATAGGTTTAGCAATTTCTTTAAATTGATTAGATAATTTATTTTCAATATTATTTACCCAATTTTGTACGTTCAAAATTGTCATTTCAGATACTTTAGCAATATTATTATTATCAATTTTTACAGATAATGCTTTTTCATTAAGTCTATATCCCTCGCATGTTTGACACTCTTTTATAGATTCATATTTAGAGTATTCATCTCTAAACCATGGGTCTGTAGATTCTAATAATCTTTTTTCTAATGAGGGAATAACTCCTATAAATGGTCTAACTATAGAAACTTTTTCTAAATCATTATAAAAGTCTATAGTTATATTTTTATTTTTATTTCCATATAATATTTGTTCTTTGTGCTCATTTGATAAATCAACCCATTTTTTATTAAGAGACATTCCGTTATATTTAGACAGAGCTTTTAAAGCTTGGTTATAAAAATCTTTTCCTTTTCCAGACCATGGCTTAATTGCACCTTCATTGATAGTTAAATTTTCATCTGGTATAATAAGTTCTTTATCAAAAAAGCTTTGCTCCCCTAATCCATCACATTTGCCGCATGCTCCTACAGGGTTATTAAAAGAAAATAATCTAGGTTCTATATCATCTATTGTGAAGCCTGATTCAGGGCAAGCAAATTTTGCAGAATATACATTTAACGTATTTCTTGTTACATCTTCAACATATAATAGTCCATCTGAGGTATCTAGGCATGTTTCTATACTTTCAGCCAACCTTTGCTTTATCTTATTACTAATGACTAGTCTATCAATAACTACTTCAACATTATTTTTAGTATTTTTATCAATTAATGGTAATTCATTTATTTTATATAATTCGTTGTTTAATTTTATTCTTTGAAAGCCTTTTTTTATAAGTTCTAATATTTCTTTTTTATGTTCGCCTTTTCTATTTCTAACTATTGGTGCCAATAGATATATTTTGCTACCATCATTAACTTTTATTATAGCATCTACCATTTGAGAAATGCTTTGACTGGTAATGGGTTTTCCTGTGGATGGAGAGTAGGCAGTTCCAACTCTAGCGTATAGAAGCCTTAAATAGTCATTTATTTCAGTGACAGTTGAAACTGTGGAACGAGGATTATGAGATACTGATTTTTGATTTATAGCTATTGCAGGAGATAAGCCTTCTATTGAGGTAACCTTTGGCTTCTGCATTAATTCTAGAAATTGTCTAGCATAGGCGGATAAACTCTCAACATATCTTCTTTGTCCTTCTGCATAGATAGTATCAAATGCAAGTGATGACTTACCGCTACCTGATACGCCAGTAAATACTATAAGTTTATTTTTAGGAATGCTTAAATTAATATTATTAAGATTATTTTCATTTGCTCCTAATATTTTTAGAGTACGAGAGTGGTTTATATTTTTATTATTCTTAATCATAAAATAACCTAAATTTAAATATATTTTAATATAAAGCAGTTGTATAAATTTATCGATTGTTGTGTTATATTATATATATAAATTTTATGAAAGGAGCATTTATGTCAGGAAGTGTAAATAAGGTTATTTTAATAGGAAATGTTGGTCAGGATCCTGAAATAAGATCTTTTCAGAGTGGTGGTAAGGTATGTAACTTATCTATTGCTACTAGTGAAAGATGGAGAGACAGAGAAAGTAAGGAGCAAAAAGAAAGAACACAATGGCATAGAGTAGTTGTTTTTAATGAGAATTTAATAAATTTAATAGAACAATATGTAAAAAAAGGTTCTAAATTGTTTATTGAAGGGCAATTAGAAACGAGAAAATGGACAGATTCTTCTGGTGTAGATAAATATGCTACAGAAGTTGTATTGAGAAATTTTAAAGGTGAATTAACTTTTTTAGATTCTAGAGGAAATAATAGTGATAATAATTTTGAAAATAATAATAATCAAATTAATCAAGAAGAAAATAATGATTTAAATCAAGTAGTTACTGAAAATAATGATATTGATTCTGATATAGAGGATGATATACCATTTTAACTACTTTATATTGATGCTCTCTTGCCCTTATATACTAAATATAGTATAAATAAATGTAATATTTTATATTAAGGAATAGTAATTTGGCAGAACCCGAAGATCCGGATTTACCCAAAGAAGATGATAGTAATGATAATCCTACTCCTTCAGAAGAGGGAATTCTACCTGTAACTATCTCAGATGAAATGAGGAAGTCTTATTTAGATTATGCAATGAGTGTTATTGTAAGTAGGGCGCTTCCTGATGTTAGAGATGGATTAAAACCAGTCCATAGACGTATTCTTTATGCAATGAAGGAGGGAAACTATCATTGGAATAGACCTTATAGAAAATCAGCCAGAGTCATTGGTGATGTTATGGGTAAGTATCACCCTCATGGAGATAATGCTATTTATGATGCAATGGTTAGAATGGCTCAAACTTTTTCTATGAGTTTAAAACTTTTAGATGGACAAGGTAATTTTGGTTCTATGGATGGTGATCCTCCCGCGGCTATGCGTTATACAGAAGTAAGAATGGACCAGGCATCAACTATGCTTATTGATGATATAGATAAAAACACTATTGATTTTCAAGATAATTATGATAATTCTACACAAGAGCCGAGTGTTCTTCCTGCAAAATACCCAAATCTTTTAGTTAACGGTGCAGGAGGAATAGCCGTTGGAATGGCAACAAATATTCCTCCTCATAATTTGGGTGAGATTATAGACGGATGTTTGGCTATAATTGAGAACCCTGAATTATCAACTGATGAGTTACTCAATATTATTCCAGGACCGGATTTTCCCACAGGTGCGCAAATTATAGGAAAAGTAGGTATTAGATCTGCATTTGAAACAGGTAGAGGCTCGGTTGTGATGAGGGGTAAAAGTTCCATAGAAAATATAAGAAAAGATAGGGAAGCAATAATTATTACAGAAGTACCTTATCAAGTAAATAAAGCTAGAATGATTGAGCAAATAGCTGATGCAGTTAAAAATAAGAATATAGAAGGAATATCAGATCTACGCGATGAATCTGATAGGGTTGGTGTAAGAGTGGTAGTAGAGTTAAAAAGAGATGCAACACCTGAAGTAGTTTTAAATCAAATCTATAAACATTCTCCGTTGCAAACATATTTTGGTGTAAATATGTTAGCTTTAAATGGAGGTAGACCTGAGCAACTGAGTACAAGACAAATTCTAGATTCTTTTTTAACTTTTAGAGAAGAAGTAATAACTAGAAGAACAATATTTGACTTAGATAAAGCTAGAGATAGAGCTAATATTTTAGTAGGTTTAGCTTTAGCTGTAGCCAATATAGATGAAGTTATAAAGTTGATTAAGTCTTCTAAAGACTCAGATGAGGCAAAAAAATTACTATTAGATAAAGAGTGGAAAGCGTCAGATATAGCAGATTTGATAAATTTAATAGGTGATCCTAATGATAAAGCTGATGAAAATGGAATGTATAAATTATCTAATAATCAAGCAAAAGCCATACTTGAACTGCGATTGCAAAGGCTTACTGGATTAGAGCGAGATAAAATAGTTGAAGAGTTAAAAGAAATAGTTTCTAAGGTAGTTGAATTACTTTCTATTTTAAGGTCCAGAAGTAAATTAATGAATATTATGAAAGATGAATTATCAAATATTAAAGAGCAGTTTGCAGTACCTAGAAGAACTGAGATTTTAGATATAGAAATTAATCAAGATGTTGAATCTTTAATTGAACGTGAAGACATGGTAGTTACATTAACTAACAGTGGCTATATAAAGAGAACGACACTAAGCACCTATAGAGCTCAAAAAAGAGGGGGCAAAGGAAGAGCTGCTATGTCGATCAAAGATGAAGATTTTATTCGTCAAGTATTTGTTTTAAATACTCATGACCCAGTCTTATTTTTTACTAATACAGGTATAGTTTATGAACTTAAAGTATATAAACTTCCTTTAGGTAACCCTCAAGCTAAAGGTAGACCAATAGTGAATTTATTACCTTTAAGCGAAGGAGAACAGGTTACCACTATGATGCCTTTACCTGAGAATGATGATGATCCACCTGATCTAATGTTTGCTACTAAATCTGGAAATGTAAGGAGAAATGCATTAAGTGATTTTTCTAATGTTAAAGCAAATGGTAAGATTGCCATGAAACTGATAGATGGTGATTCATTAGTAGGAGTTGTTCCGTGTAATAAAAGTGATGATATAATGTTATCAGCGACGCAAGGGAAGTGTATGAGATTTAGGTCTGGTGATGTAAGGCTTTTTAAGGGAAGAGGGTCTATTGGTGTAAGAGGTATTAGGTTAAAAAAAGATGATCAGGTTATTTCTGTTTCTGTTTTAAAGCATATAGAGGCAGATACGGAGATTAAGTCACTATATTTAAAGGCGGCAACTGCAAAACGTAGAGGAGAAAATCAGAATATTATAGAAGAGAATGTATTTGATACAATGTATAAAGATGACCAATTTATATTAACTATTGCGGAAAATGGGTTTGGTAAGAGGTCGTCTGCATATGAGTATAGAATTACAAATAGAGGAGGGCAGGGTATAATTAATATAGAAACTTCAGAACGTAATGGTAACGTTGTAGCTTCATTTCCAGTTTTAGATAGTGATGAGATTATGATGGTAACAAATAAAGGTAGAATAATTAGGTCACCAGTAAATGACATAAGAATTGCTTCTAGAAATACTCAAGGTGTAACTTTATTTTCAATAGATGAAGGAGAGAAGGTTGTATCTGTTACAACAATCTCATTGGATGAAGATGATGAAGAAAATTCTGATGATATAAATACTGAAAAATTTAATAATTTAGAAGAGGAAGTGAATAAAAATGACGAATAGAATTGGTTTATATCCTGGTTCATTTGATCCTATTACGAATGGCCATATAGATATAATTAAAAGGTCTTTGAGAGTGGTAGATAAGTTAGTTATAGGTATTGCTGTAAATGTAGGAAAAACAGGAATGTTTAGCTTAAAGGAGAGAGAGAAATTAGTATTATCAGATATAAAAAATTTAGGGTTAGAAGAATTTGTAGAAGTACGTTCATTTGAAGGTTTATTAGTAAATTATGCAAAAAAAATTAATGCAAAATTAATAGTTAGAGGTTTAAGAGCTGTAACTGATTTTGAATACGAGTTTCAGATGACGGGCATGAATTCTAGATTAGATTCAAGTATAGAGACTGTTTTTTTAATGGCTAGTGAAAACCAGCAATTCATATCTTCTAGGTTAGTAAAAGAAATTTTTACTTTTGGTGGAGATATTTCTAGCTTTGTATCTTCTAATGTGCTTAAAGAGATGCAAATACAAAAAAATAATAATAAATAAGGTTAAGTTATGAAAACAAAATTTAATTATTTATATAATTTTTTATTTTTAATATTTACTATGATTGGATATTCAATGAATGCTAATGCAAATGAAAATATTTTACTTTTAGAGCTTAAAGATGGAGTTGTTACTATAGAAATGAAGCCAGAAGTTGCTCCAAATCATGTAAAAAGAATCAAAGAATTGGTTAATGATGGCTTTTATGATGGTATAAAATTTCATAGAGTGATTGAGGGTTTTATGGCACAAACTGGAGATCCTCTTGGTAATGGAACTGGTGGTTCTGGGCAAAATATTAAAGCAGAGTTTAATAATGAAAGGCATTTAAGAGGCACTCTTTCTATGGCTCGAGCACAAGATCCAAATAGTGCAGATAGTCAATTTTTTATTTGTTTAGAAGATGCTCCACATTTAAATGGTCAATATACTGTGTGGGGACAGGTAATTGATGGAATGGAATATGTGGATAATATAAAAAAAGGTGAAGGCAATAATGGCTCTATTATAGGTGAACCTGATATAATTGTTTCTCTGAAAATGAAAACTAAATAAAAGTATTAAAAATTGAATATTAAAGCTTTTGATTTCCATTTACCTAAGCATTTAATAGCTCAAAAGTCTGTAAAACCTGTAGATAGTTCAAAGTTATTATATATTTCTGAAGAAGAAATTAAAGATTATAATACATTTGATTTAGTTAATATACTTAAACCTGGTGACTTACTCATAGCTAATAATACTAAAGTTATTAAGTCTAGAGTTATTGGTCAATTAGGTCAAAAAAATATTTCTATTACGATGCTTAGTGAATACAAGCCTGGTATATGGCAGGCTTTAGTAAAAGGTTCAAAAAAATTAGGTTTAGATGATAAAATAAATTTACCTAACGATATGGAAATAAGTGTAAATAGAAAAGGGGAAGGAGGATTAATTTATTTTGATGTAAGTATCTCCAAATTAGACTTTATAAATTATTTAAATATGCATGGAGAATTACCATTACCTCCATATATAAAAACTTCTGAACTAGAGGATAGTTTTATTAATTACCAAACATTATTTGCAAAGAATTATGGAGCTGTAGCTGCACCAACAGCAGGTTTGCATTTTACAAAAAATTTAAAAAATAAATTAAAAAAAAAATCAATAGATATAACAGAGATTACATTGCATGTTGGAGCAGGAACTTTTCTACCCATTTTAGCTAATGATATTTCAAAACATAACATGCACAGTGAATACTTTTCTATTAATAAGAATGTTGCAAATAAAATAAATTCTACTAAAAAAAATGGAGGCCGAATAATTACAATTGGAACTACTGTTTTAAGAGCTTTAGAATCTACATGCGACGAAAAAGGACAAATTAATTCTTTTAAAGGAGAAACTTCTATTTTTATTTCTCCTGGTTATAAAGTCAAGACAGCTGATTACTTACTAACAAATTTTCATTTACCAAAATCAACATTATTTATTTTGGTTTGTGCATATGCTGGTATTAAAACAATGCAAAAGGCCTATCAGCATGCAATAAATGAAAATTATAGGTTTTATTCTTTAGGTGATGCATGTTTAATAAAAAAGGCTAATATATATTGACAATTTCTTTTAATATCCAAAAAATAAATGGATTAGCTAGAAGTGGTTTCATTAAAACAACACATGGTAATATCAATACCCCAGTATTTATGCCTGTGGGAACTTATGGAGCTATAAAGGGAACCCAGCCAAATGATTTAGAAGAATTAGGCTCAGAAATAATTTTGTCTAACACATATCATTTAATGGAAAGACCGGGAAAGGATATTATACGCGAAATAGGTAGTCTTAGAAAATTTATGAATTGGAATGGGCCTATTTTGACTGATTCAGGAGGATTTCAAGTTATGTCTCTCCAAAACATGTCAAAAGTTGATAATGATGGGGTGACTTTTAAATCTCACCTAGATGGAAGTTTAATTAGATTAACACCTAGAGATTCTATAGAAATGCAAAATGCGTTAGATTCTACTATTACTATGGTTTTTGATGAGTGTACATCTTTTCCTGTAAAGCACGAAATAGCTTTGAAATCTATGAATTTATCAATGAAATGGGCAAAGATATGCAGAGATAATTTTATTGATAGAAATGGTTACGGCTTATTTGGTATAGTTCAAGGATCAACATTTAATGATTTAAGGGAGAAATCTTCAGAAGCGCTAATTAAAATAGGTTTTGATGGATATGCTATTGGTGGATTAGCAGTTGGAGAAGGACACGATGAAATGATAAGTATCTTAAAATCTAGTATAAATTATCTTCCCAATAATAAACCTCGTTATTTAATGGGAGTAGGGTATCCAAAAGATATAATTGAAGCTGTAAGGTTAGGTGTAGATATGTTCGATTGTGTAATTCCAACTAGATCAGGAAGAACTGGAAAAGTATTTACAAAAAATGGCGCTATAAATATTAAAAACTCCAGACATAAAAATGATCCAAGGCCTTTAGAAGATGATTGTTTATGTAAAGTTTGTTCAAATAAAGTTTCTAGAGCATATTTATATCATTTATTTAATACTAAAGAGATGTTAGGTACAACCTATCTAACAATTCATAATTTAAGCCATTATATTCAATTAATGTCAACATTAAGGTCAGCAATTAATAATAACAATTATGAGGAAACTTCCAGTTATTTATTAAATGAATATAAAAAAGGAGATATTGAAATATATAATTAAAAACACTTGTAATTATCTCAATGATTATGTATTTCCTATATAACTTTTGGGGGCCCTTAGCTCAGTT